>OHHK01000883.1_pt1 | contig 10107 bp, 11 predicted proteins | sample 1568111 | NCBI WGS metagenome assembly OHHK01 (sample SAMEA3879562, study PRJEB24766) | human gut metagenome | biome: human-associated habitat; feature: feces | place: USA | collected 1985/1987 | reverse complement strand
CTATCGAGGGAACGACGACCCGCGCCAGCGGTACGAAGTGGGCAGAGGACGACTGCATCGGCATTTCCGCTGTAAGCGACGGTCTGACGCGGTATGAGAATATCCCGTACCGATACGGCGACACTAAATTCTCCCCTGCGGACGATGCGATTTATTATCAGGATGCCCAAGAGCAAGTAATATTCAACGCCTACTACCCGTTCGACGGCTCGGCAGGCATCATTCCGACCTCCATCGAAGCGACTACCTCCGCCGACTACCAGACTGCGGAGAAACAGCCCGGGATAGATTTCCTCTTTGCTAACGGGGCAATAGCGAGCAAGGCTAATCCGACCGTGAATTTCGCCGGCGACAATGCCTTCCGCCATTGCATGAGCCAGATTACGCTCACCTTCATCGAGGGTACGAACATGAGCTTTCCCGGTTCTCTGACCGCCTACACGCTGAAGGGATTGAAACTCTCTGGCGCATTCAATCCGCAGACCGGCATAGCGCAGCCAAAAGGAGAAGCGCCAGCGGAAGATCTCGACATCACACTGTCCAATGTTACAGTAAATGACAAGAGAACATACACCGCCCCGCCCGTTATTCTCTTCCCGCAGGAGATGAGCGGGACTATCGGAATAGAGGTGATAGTCGATGGACAGACCTACTCGGCGACGCTCTTCATCCCTAAAGATAAAACAGCATTAGAGGCCGGCAACAATTACACTTGGCCCGTCACCGTCAGCAAGACCGGCATGAGCGTGGGGCAGGCGGAGATAGAGGACTGGACGTCAGTACAGGGCGATGGTACTACTGCTACGATGTAACCGAACAAAATAAAATTGAAAGAAAAAGATGGAAAAGAATTGTTTGAAACTGAAGAGCATCCTTGCAATGGCGGGATGCCTTGCAATGATGAATGCCTTCACAGGCTGTAATGACAACAACGGAAAAAGCGACAAAGCGGGTATCCCGAAACCCATTGCCGAGCATATCACCGGCAAGTGGAACATCGAAACCAGCTACGCGAAGCGGGACGGCAAGTGGGAGGAAAGCCCCGTGCCCGAAGGTCAAGGACAGACCTACACCATCCGCACGGACGGTACCGTGGTGAGCGCAGTTACGGCAGCCGATGGCTTCACCACCCTCAAGGCAGGCAAGTGGACGACCGACGAAGAAGCGGGCACGCTGACCCTTGCCACCATGACCGTAAACATCCTCAGCTTGGATGCCAACTCGTTCGAGATGGGCCAGTACGGAACGAACACCGACACGGAGACGGGCGAGACGCTGGAGACAGATTTCAAGTGGCGCCTCGGCCGCATGGACGAATCGGTGAAGACCCCTGCCGAAAAGCTGGTGGGCAAGTGGGTGTTCACAAAGACTTACAAGAAGGAAAACGGCGAGTGGAAGGAATACAACCAGTATAAGCCCGACGAAGCATGGGTGGAATACCGTGAAGACGGCACCGGCACGAACTACTACAAGGCGGGCGACAAAGAATACAAGGATGGCGGCGGATGGAGCTTCAACAACACGACCATGCAGATACGCGCTACCAAAGAGGGAAATGAGGATGCAAAAGTCGGTGATCCAATCACTTTCGAGGATGACAATACCTATTTGCAGACTTATAAAGAAGTTTACGATCCTGCAACCGGGGAGACAGTGGGAAGTGGCGAGTTCAAGGACGTATATGTCCGCGTGCAAGAGTAAGGGACAGAACACCCGAAGCCACCCCGTGCATCGGCGTAAGCACGGAGAGATACCTATTATATAAGGTGTAGCTGCCCGCGTCGCGGCGGGCGGTGGCACAAGAATGAACAATTAAAAACCGAAAACATGAAACGTAGAATATTACGACACAAGTTTGCCTTATGGCTGATAACTGCCTTGACTTTGGCCTCCTGCTCGCAGGACGACCCGATGGGCGACAACGGCACGCCTCTGCCTGAAGGGGTTTATCCATTAGAGATAGCCTCCGTTACACTGGACGTGGAGGGCAGCGCACAGCCGTGGGGAGTCGATGCACCGCAGACCCGTGTCAGCGAGAACGAGGACGGGAGCAGCAGCGAGTGGCAGAACGGTGACGAGATAAAAGTGCGGATTGGCAACGGTACGCCCGGCACATACACGTACCAAAGCGGCGGCCTGACCGTAGCCAAGGACGATACGCCCGCTTATTGGACAAGCAACGCTAAAGAACAGAACATCACTGCATGGTACACCTCTTCGGGTTATGAAACGGTAGACCTCAGCAAGCAGACGAAGGCCCTTGCCTATGTGCTGACAGCGCAGGCAACTGCCGATTTCAATAAACCGGTATCGCTGGCATTCTTCCATGCCCTCGCCAAAGTACGGGTGGTACTGGAAGGGGAAAAGGCAGACGAGGTGAAAGACGTTCGTATAAAGACCCATACAAGCTGTACCCTCAATACAGACGGCAAGCTGTCGGCAGACGGTGAAGAAGATTATATCCCGATGGTGAAGACCACTTATGATGGCAAAACATACTGGGAAGCCAACGTAGTGCCCGGCTATCCGATAGCGGACATCCGACTGAACGGTGACACACCCTGCACCCTCGAAGGTACCGTCAAGCCCGTAGGTAGGAAGCTGCATGTAGTAACCATCACGGTGAACAAAGCCCCAACAGAAATAACAGGCGGTGAAATCACCGAGCCGGGCGACTACATCATAAAAAACGCCACTCTCACCGAAACCGTAACCCTGAACGGCAACGGCATCAACCTCACACTGCAAAATGCGAGGATTGCCATCACCAATAAAAACCAGCCCGCCATCAGTATCACGGGCGGCAGTGCAACCTTCATCGTGGAGGGCACGGACAACATGCTTTCCTCTTCCCAATGGGGCGGCATCGTGATGTCGAACAATGCAAGCCTCACCATCCAAGGAAACGGCAAGGACAAAAGCAGCCTGACCGTTCAGGCAGGGGAGAATGGAGCAGATTGGGCTTCTTGCGTGGGCATCGGTGCCGGGGTGAAAAGTACCTGCGGCAATATTACTATATCCGATGTGTCACTGACCGTTTCCGGTGCAAATGCTGCCAGAGGTTGTGCCGCGATAGGCACTTCATGCGAGAATCCAGATACCGGAACAACTTCTACTTGCGGAAACATCACCATCTCCAATTCCAAGATAGATGCCACGGGCGGCGATGGTGCAGCGGCCATAGGTACAGGAAGTATGGCTTATGTTAATGAGGGTAATTCTTTAGCCTGTGGAGATATACGGGTTACAGACTCGGAAATAAAGGCCACCGTCAACCCTTATACCCCCAGTATAGCAGAATATGGAGCAGGAATAGGAACAGGATTAGCGAAAATAGAGTCAAGTAGCAGTAGTTTGTCAGTAACATGCGGCAAGATTATCCTTGACATATCGGAGGATAAGTTGGAAGAATTCACTTCCGGCTGGGTCAAGAACGGGGCAGGTTCCGGTAGCCAATACAAAATTGGGAAGGGACCTGGAGACAAAACAACCTTCGGCGGTCTCTATCTGAGCGGTCAGGATCAAACGCCGTACAGTGCCGACGGATGGGGTACGTGGTGATTATGCTAAAATAGCCAATAACACCCCACAATGGAGTTTATTCCCGAATGCACGAAGCTATCCAACGGCACCTATATCCGTGCCCTTGTGGACAGCGACGAATTGGAGTGAAAACGAGTAACCGTCTCGTAAACCGGGTGGCAGAATCCGAAAAGCCAAAAGAGTAGGAACAATGATGACATAAAAGTACCGTACCAATGAGACTATTCAGTAAAAGACCCAGATATGCCTTGTCCGACATTCTGAAAGGTTTGCAAGATGCAGTAAATGGTGTACAGGAGATGTTGCAGGTTCAACAGGTGCAGAACCTGAAAAGATTTTGGCAGGAAACAGACGGAAACCCGGTTTGTCAAAAAGTGAAAATCGGTGACAAGGAAATTGATGTGCCATTGGTGTCCTTGGTTTCACATAACCATTTGGAAATGGAGGAAGTGGAAGTAACATTCAAGGCTCGTATTGCCGATGTAGAAACCCATTCGATAGTCAACCGTTTGAATGGGAAGAACAGTGTGTCGTATGCTGGATTACGGGTGGAACTGAATGACCTCAAAGCCACGGATTCCGATATGATTGACATAACCGTCCGATTCAAACTTAAGGATGATGCCGAAGAGGCAAACAGATTAGCTAACGACTGTAGTAAATAGATTTAGTAACATTTAACATTAGAATATATGGCATATTGGAACAACGAGAAGAATGTGTCGCAAACATTGTCTGACCTTGTCAGAGGATTGCAGCATTCTGTCAATACAGCAATGGAAATGATTGAAACAAGGAATGTGGAATTGCTGGGTCGTTATTTCGCTCCAGACGGTACACCGTTAAGCAAAAGGCTCAATGTCAATGGTAATACAGCAATAGATGTGCCATTGATATCCATTGTCAATCCATCTACCATTAACATTAAAGAGGTTGAAATGGGTTTTTCAGTGCAGATAGTATCCTCCGAACTTCGCAAAAAACAGGCTCAGGCTGGCTTCCGGGCTGGAAATGAAAGCACGAGCTTTGACAACCGTCTTAAACGTTCCAACCTTGAAATCAGTTTTGACGGGAATAAGGATAACGCGTCAAGGATGCAGGTGAAGATAAAGTTTGAATCCAAACCTATTCCGGAGGGCTTGTCCCGTATCATAGACGAATATGACAAGACAATTGCACCATTTACGATACAAAATGAGGATTAATTCCAAACAATAAACCATTTTATAAACAATTAAAATATTAAAGCTATGGCAGAAAATGTAGGAAAACAGTTTTCGGGACTCCCGATTGCTGAACTGGTTGCTGCTCCATTATTGGCAGCGTGCGATTCGCAGAAGAGATTGGCACAGTCGGCGTTCGAGTTCATGACCGAGATCGGGTTTACTGAAGAGAAAGACGAAAAGGGGAAAGAGAAAGCCCGCCTTTTGGAGTTTAACCTTCAGAGACCGATCGAAGGTTCGTTGGAAAAACAGGAGATCCAGGTACAGGCTCCGTTCCTTGGTCTTGTGCCGCTTCCCTCCTTGCTGATTGACGACGTGCAGATTGACTTCCAGATGGAGGTCACGACAACCGAAACGTCCAAGGAAACGCGGGCAAACGAGGTCACCACGGGTGCTAATTCGAGTTTCAAATTCGGGTGCTTTGCCAGCGGTTCGGTAAGCGTGAACGGAAAAGTTTCCTCATCACGAGAGAATACCCGATCAACCAATCAGACGGCAAAATACCAGGTGCATGTCTCTGCACGCCAGCAGCCACCGACAGAAGGTTTGAGCCGACTGATGGACATCATGGCCTCTTGCGTGGAACCGTTGCCTAATCCGCCGGCAGGTTCATCATCGTCAGGTAAAAAAGATTGATAAAGGCCAATACAAGGCCATAAAGCTATCCCGGGTAGCAGCGTAATATCCGGAGATGTACCCACACGGTACACCTGTCTGTGTCGCAGCAGACGGTAGCACGGAGAATATAATAATGATAGATATGATAAGAATACACTACATTAGGGTGATATACCCTATTTTACTGACGGTAGTTCTGTTTGTCGCTTGTACACGGGACGAACTTACGGATGGCACCGATACCCTGCCCGAAAGCGTGTACCCGTTGGAGATTTCATCTGTCACCCTCAGTGCGGAAATCGGCTCGCTGCCGTGGGGAGCGGATACCCTGCAAGCCCGCATATCGGAAACTGACGACCGGGACGGCAGCAAGTGGGACGGCAACGAGGTAATCACCGTGCAGTTGGGCGATAACCAGACCACGACCTACAAGGTGGTGAATGCGGACGGCATGCTGAAACTCACGGGCGACTGGCTCTATTGGGCGAAACGCACCGACAAGGTGACGGCATGGTATCCTGCAAACGGGGAGATAAGACTTGACAATCAACAAGACGGAAATCTGGTGTATGTATTGCAAGCTGTTGTGCCGGATGCTTCCTGCGATGCGCCCGTGACGCTGAATTTCTTCCACCAGCTTGCCAAAATACGGGTGAAACTCGAGGGTGAAAAAGCCGGAGATGTGGAGAAAGTCAAGATAGAGAGCTACACCTCTTGCACGAACTCGGACGGAACGGTAAGTACCGACGAAGCATCTACCGGTGAAATTACCATGTACAAAACATCTTACAACAATACGGACTGCTGGGAAGCCAATGTAGTACCAGGGAAAGGAATAACAAGGTTCAAGGTGAACAGTGGCGATTGGGTAGATTTATCAACGGAGGTCATGCCCGAAAAGGGGGGGGATACACGAGATAATCATTAGTGTGGAAAACAAGTACATTCTCATCGAGGAGGAGGTCGAAGAATATACCATAACGAAGAACAAACCCGTCATCATCCGAGGCAATGCCACGGTGTACTTCGAGGACTACAAAGTCACCGACTGCTACAATAGCACCACTATAAAAATAGAGAGCGGAAGCCCCACCTTGATATTTATTACAAACAGATAAAAAATAGAACAGCCATGTACGAAGTAAGACGATATAAGCGAGTCGTAGGTTGGGCGATCGGGAAGTCGGATAGGAAAATTATGTATGCGATGAACGTTAAAGACAACGGTTGTATAACCATGCAGAGTTTCGTTCCGACAGATTTTCAATTTCGAGGCTGTGGTAGTATGAAAAATAAAAATATAATAAATCATGGAATCTGAATATATGGAGTTCATTCTTCATAATTATAACAAGATAGAATTTTCTGAACCTATGCGCAATGACAACAAGCTTAAGGGCATGTTCCCTAATAGCTGGCGTCATTGGGGAGATGAAAATTCTCACATATTTTTTAAAGGAGGAGAATTTTTAACACAACGGATGATGAAAGTCAGGACTGTCAATTGGATGTACAAAGAAATCACTCTGTGGCCAATGGGAAGTTCGGATGTGTTGAGTTTTGAGTTCTCCGGATGTATCATGGCTGCTTTTCAATGGGACGGGATTTGGCATGCTGCCCATATACAGATGGGAGGTGAATTTTCCAGGTTTAGAGAATGGGGAAGATTTATGTCAGAAATCCACCTCCAGCTTACAAAGTTGATCATGTTCCGTCCGGATCATACAAAAAAGAGGGACGTTCAGAATAGGTATAGAATCCAAGATGAAGATGATATACGTGTCGTTGGTTTGATTACGACAGAAAAAGAATGCTTTACTCTATATCTTAAGAAGTTAGACAAAACAGAAAAGAATTTCGCTTTGTTGGCATACAAACAACATAACCCCTCATTGATGGTGAATGCTTATGAAAGCATTCTATCTGATCAACTCGTCTCGCGTGAGCAATGGAATATATTTTTTGACGCAGTGTATCAATCTGATATGAAATGGTGTGAACAATTCCGTAGAAATAGATAGAATTATATGAAAAAACAACTGTTATATTACTGTTTATTATTGCCGTTATTTTATAACATGGGTACTTTAACGGTAAATGCCCAACCCGATTCCGTCAAGGTCGGTGAATATTTTGCGAGCATTTGTAACGATGAGAACCGTCTGCGGCAGTTCTTTGCCGAGATGCCCAAAGGTGGCGACCTGCACAACCACCTGACAGGAGCGGTCTATGCCGAGAATTATTTCAAGTTTGCGGCAGAAGACGGTCTCTGGGTGGATATGGCAACCGGGAAACTGTATCAACCAAAAGACAGCACCAAGGGCAAGGAGATGCTGCGTCTTTCTCCTGATATGCCTAATTTGCATAATACCCGCATGACATTGATTGACAAGTGGTCTATCCGTAATTTCAATCCGGGCAAGTTCCCGTTGGGAGCGGATGAATACTTTTTCGGTGCATTCGGCTTGTTCAACACCGTGGCAGGTAATCACACGGTGGAACTGATGCAGGAGCTCCGCAAACGTGCTGCACGAGAGAATGTACAGTATTTGGAAATCATGCTCTCCTCTCCCGGTATCGATGCTGCAAGAATCGACCAGTTCTGCGGCAATGGGTTTTATGACAGTTACAATACCCGTCTGAAGAAAGCCATTAAAGAAGATGAAGAACGGCTGAAAAGCAGGAAAGGTACGGATAAGGTATTGGAGGAGATTTTCCACGAATGGGAAAAATCCCCCGCCATGAACGGCTGGGTAGATAAATATGTCGCCTATATCGACAGCATAGATGTACACAGCACCCTTTCTTCGGGCTATGACCGTGCGCCGGTCTGCTACTATCAGGGGTATGCCAGCCGTAATGCCGAACCTCTTGTTGTCTATGCACAGCTTTATATTGCTTTCAAAGCCTGCTTGCGGGAAGGAAGCAAATTAGTCGGTGTGAATATAGTTTCGGCTGAAAACAGCGAGATTGCGATAGCAGATTATTCTGCTCACATGAAAATGTTCCGTTATCTGGACAAGGCGACAGGTAACAAGGTAAACACGTCCTTACATGCCGGAGAACTGACTTTAGGGCTGATTGAACCGGAAGAAATGTGCACCCATATTCGCGAAGCGGTGTTTGTTGCGGGAGCGGATCGTATCGGGCACGGCGTGGATGTGGCATTTGAAGAAGGCAGCATATCGCTGTTGAATGAAATGCGCAAGCGCAGAATACCAGTGGAAATCAACCTGACAAGCAACGAGTTCATACTCGGTGTCAAGGATGATGCGCACCCGTTCATGCTCTATCGGCAGGCAGATGTGCCTACTGTTCTTTCAACAGATGACCCAGGTATATTGCGTACAAATTTGACACAGCAATATGTGTTGGTTGCAATGCGTTATGACCTTGGCTACTATGAAATCAAACAATTGGTTCGCAATAGCATTCGATTTGGATTTATGCCTGAAAAGAAAAAACAAGCGTTACTGAAGCGAGTAGAAAAAGAGTTTGCTGCATTTGAAAAGATGTGGCGAAAGAATATAGAAGACATTAAAAATTGGGAGGAATGATATGAAATGTAAATTTTGCAATAGGAGAAGATGTACCAAAACAAAAAATAGGATTAGTAATTTTAAATCCACACGCTCTTTGTTCGGAAAAGTAGAATTGGAAAAGGAATTGCTCGAATATATAAAATGTATCTTCAATTATCCAAGTGATGACATTAACACACATTGTTTGCGTGAAAACTGCTGCGGATTTGTGAATACATGCATTGAAGATTTAACAGGAATAAATTTTGAATATTTCATATTTAAAGCTGGACAAAATAAAGGGAGTATCCTTACAATTAATTCCATTCAAGATTTGTTCAGAGGACGAATTTATAGTCTGAATGGATTAAACGACAAGGAAATGGCTCTATTATTTGTCAAGCGAGTGGATAGGCAATCTTCAAATTACGCACATGTTATGTTTAGGCTTCAAAACCGGATTGTTGCAGGAATGAATCACCCAGGCGATAAGTTTGGGATATATTTCATTACTGATTTATATAATAGGTATAAAGAAGGTTGGAGACCTCGCGGCGAAATAAATGACTATGTTTTTGATTTTGATTGTATCAAAATAAGCGATGTCTTTCGTACTTTGCATGTTCTTTAATATCATATCTATTCCGATGGATTGTCTAAACGTATGTTCACAAGGAACCTTATGCAAGAGTTATATCGGGAACGGGCTGTAAGTTTTTTTAATCTGAGTGAACAGAATTTGTAGATAGTTGTGAAACGCATTAAAAACAGAAATGTAGAAAGAGAAACAAGACGACAACTGAATAAAACAAAACGATGATACAAGCAATACTCGAACTCGAAATCCTGGCAGGATACCTTGTACTGGTATCCTGCCTTGCATTTATCATCTGCTCGTGCATGAAGAACGGATTTAGGGTGTTTATCTACAAAATGGAAAATGCAGGTATTATATGGGAAGAAGCGACTGGTGAATATACCATAAAAAACACTTGATTCCCCTTCTTTTGTGTGAGATTGCAAGACTCAATTCTGGACTATTACAACAGACAAGGTTACATTAACCCTTAAATCGAAACATATCTCATATAATAGTTGATATGTTTGCTGTTATATGTACTGAAAGAGGGTTCTCGGAATACGAGTTCAAGGTCGTTTCCCCTTTTTCCAGACATACGGTGCTCATTTCCCTCGTCCACCGT
>OHHK01000881.1_pt1 | contig 10127 bp, 5 predicted proteins | sample 1568111 | NCBI WGS metagenome assembly OHHK01 (sample SAMEA3879562, study PRJEB24766) | human gut metagenome | biome: human-associated habitat; feature: feces | place: USA | collected 1985/1987 | reverse complement strand
TAATTAAAGAACATAAAATAAAATCTAAACGTAAATATAATAAGACAGCGAAGGAGAGAAGACATTGTTAAAATTGGCAGGAAAAAGTATGGCAGTAGCTTTAACTTTAGGCATGGCATCAACCGTCTGGGCGGCGGCAGCTTTACCAGGCAGCGATCCGCAGGTGCGGGCATTGGAGCAGAACCGCAGCCAGGCAGAGCAGCAGGCAGAAGTATATAGTACTGCTGCCGATAGTAAGGTGCAGGGCGAGCAGACATTTATGCTCAGCTGCTTTAAGTTTACCGGGCAGGATAAAATCGACACGGCGGTTTTTGCAGAACTTACTAAAAACTATATGGGCAGAGATATAACTGTCAGTGAATTGCAGCAGGCGGCTGACTTGGTTACAGACTATTGCCGTAATCAGGGATATACAGTTGCTACAGCTTTTTTACCTCAGCAGGATATCCAAAATGGCGTGGTAGAGATCCGTATTTTGCTTGGGACGATGGGAGAAATAAAAATAAATAATCGATCCCGGCTCAGTGAAGGGCAGGCAGAAAGATTTTTGAGCGGTCTTAAAGCGGGTAGTATTATCAAAAATGGACCTTTGGAAACAGTGCTGAATAATCTGAATGACTTGCCGGGAATCGCTGCGGCCGGTATTCTTAGTGCTGGAACAGAAGTAGGCAGCAGCGATTTAACAGTGACGCTGGCCGATAAAAAGCAGGCAGATACTATTTTATATACAGATAATCATGGCGGTAAGTATAGCGGCCGCTACCGTTATGGTTTTCAGACAACGTTCAACGATCCTGGGCATATCGGTGATAAATTGTTTTTGGGGGGGATGCTGACTAACAGCGATCTGCATAACTACAACCTGGGATATGAAATGCCTTTGGACAGCAGCGGCAGCCGGTTAGGAATAAGCTACAGTCTGATGGATTATAGTCTGAGCGGTTTTTATAATATTCTGGACGCTGTCGGCAGGGCCAAGACCTTCAGTATCTACGGCAGTACGCCTTTTATCAATACCAGCCGTAACTATTTGGCAGCGGCTTATGGTTACGATAACCGGCAACTGCAAGATGAATTGCGGACGTTTGGCAGCAGTACTGAAAAACACAGTAACGCCCTGCACTTGGGCATTGTTGGCAACAGCAGAGGTATGGGCAGCTATACCGGTTACAGCGCGCTGTATTATACCGGCAGATTGACTTATGACGATATCAATGTTGGCAACGAAGGTACTTACCATAAATTCAATACAGATATTAATCATATCCAAAGTTTGGGACATACAGTGAACCTGCATATCAATTTGCACAGTCAGTTAGCCAGCAAAGATCTGGACGGCAGTGAACAGTTCAGTTTAGGCGGCGCTGACGGTATACGCGCCTATCCGCAGGGCGAAGCCAGCGGCAGCAGCGGTTATCAGGCAACTGCAGAGCTGCGCTACGCTACGTCTATAGCTAATCTCAGTCTGGCAACTTTTATCGACTGGGGCGAGGTAGAGTTAAATAAAAATATAGGCGATCATCGGAACTTGGCAGGCTGGGGAGTTGGCGTGCAATATGCCAGACCAAATGACTATTATTTGAGAGTTGATTATGCCCGCAAGCTTAATGGCGAAGTTTATCAAAGCGAAGAAAACGATAAAAACGGTCGGGTATGGTTTTTAGCCTATAAACTGTTCTAAAAAACAGCAGAAGGAGATAGGGAAGCATGAAGAAAAATAAATTGTTATTACATAAACAGATATTGGCAGCGGTGTTGAGCGGTGGAATACTGCTGCTGCATAATTGGGGTTATGCTTTACCGCAGGGTGGGCAGGTCGTGGCCGGAACTGGCAGTATAGGCACGCCTGGCGGTGATCAGATGAATATCACTGGCAGTGGTAATGTGGCGATCGACTGGAACAGTTTTAACGTGGCTCAGGGCGAATCGGTTAAGTTTAGTGGGATGCAGGCCGTGTTGAATTACGTTACAGGTAATACTAAAAGCGAGATTTTTGGTAACATCAGCGGCAGCGGCGTACATGTATTTTTAGTTAACCCCAACGGTATCCTGTTTGGTGCAACAGCCAGTGTCAATGTAGGCGAGCTGACGGCATCGACCAGGACGATAGATAACAGAAAAAGCTTTGACGGGACTGCTTTTAGCACATTGAGTCTTGAAGCTGCGCAAAAAGTTCGTGGCGATATTATTAATCTGGGTGAGCTGACTGCTGATAAAATCCTGCTTGAAGGAGATAATATTTCGCTGCTCAATGCCCATATGCTGAAATCAAGCGGTAATGGCAATATTACTCTGCGTGCTGATAATAAAGTGACAGTAGGCTATGAAGTTACGGATAAGACTACAATAAATGTTGGTGATGATGCGCCTGGCGGACATACGGTCAGCGATTATACGACTGGCACCGGTACTAAAGGCAGTACTGTTTTGGCTGGAGCTGCTGTGCAGGATCTGTGCGGTAACAGTAAAAATATAACCGATGCTATGCTGGTACATGATATTTATGAACTGCAGGCGATCGATAAGAATACTGTCGTTGGCAGTGACGGTCATAAATATGTGCAGGGCGATTATATGCTGGCTAATGATATTGACGCCAGTGGCACAGTAAATTGGCATAATGGTAAGGGCTTTGCAAGTATCGGTGACATAAGTGACTGGCCTAATAGCCCCAAAGGTGGATTTACAGGCAGTCTTGATGGACTGGATTGTAAGATTATGGGCTTGAATATCAAAAGAACTGATACATCTAATTACTATGGATGTTATATTGGCTTATTTACCATTCTGCGCGAAGAGGCTTCTGTAAAGAACATACGATTGACTGACTATGAAACAAAAGATATAAATGGTGCTGCAACTATCATTAAAAGCTATATTGAAGGGGCACAAGAGGTAGGTGGTATTGCTGGTGTAAATTATGGTGCTATCAGCAATGTTACTAATGAAGCTGATATTGCTGCTGGTTCGCTGGGAGAAGTTGGCGGGATTGTTGGTGTTAATTACGGAAATTTGGAAAATATTATTAATAAAGGTACTATCACTTCTACAGGAGGTAGTCTTGGCGGCATTGCCGGCAGTAATATTGGCGGAACGATAAACAATGCGAGGAATGAAGCTGATATTGAAGCCAAAAACAGTTTTGTAGGCGGTATTGCAGGTCAGAATAGTGCAATGGGAACAATCAGTAATTCTATCAATTCCGGTGAGATCACAGGCAGTGGTGTAAATGAAATAGGCGGTATCTGTGGTTATAATGGTGGCGGTATTAACAGGGGCGGCATTATAGATTCTTGCACTAATACTGAAGATGCTGCTATAGTTATTACAGGTGGCAGTAATATTGGCGGTATAGTTGGCAGAAATGATTTTGGCGTCGATATTTTAGATAAAACGCATTCTATTACTAATTCAAATAATTATGCTGCTGTGAGAGGTAAAGATCACGTAGGCGGGATAGTAGGGCATAATAAGGATTGGATAGAAAAAAATCAAAATTTTGGCGCAATAACAGGTACAGGTGATTACGTGGGTGGGATAGCAGGCGCTAATAATGAGAATCCTGCTATTATCGCAAATTGTACTAATAGTGGTGCTGTAACGGGAACAGGTAAGTATGTGGGTGGGATTACCGGTTATAACGGTTATACTGGAGATTATGGAACCGCGAAAATAATTAACAGCCATAATACTGAGAGCGGATCTGTTAGTGGTAATTCTTTTGTCGGAGGTGTCGTTGGTTATAATAGCTATACCGATGCTACTGGCGGAGCTATTATAGAGAAAAGTACCAATAACGGCGATGTTACGGCTACAGGATATTATACAAACAATGGGAAAAAATATTCATATGTCGGTGGAATAGTTGGTTATAATTACAAAGGGGCTATTACTGACGTAATGAATAACGGTAAAATAATAGGATCTAATTATGCTGTTGGTGGTATAGCCGGTTATAATTACGGTGATATTACCAACGCTTATAATAAAGGGACAATAACTTCTAGTTCGCAATATGTAAGCGGTATTACTGGTTATAACTATGGCAACATCAATAATGTTTATAATAGTGGTGATGTAACAGGTACATTTTACACAGGTGGTATTGCAGGTTATTATGCAAAAGGAAGTATTACCAATGTGTATAATATTGGCAATATTACAGGTAAAACTAGTTATGTAGGTGGTATAGTAGGAACGGCAGCTGCTTCCAGCGGTGCCATTACCAATGCTTATTATGCTCTGTTTGATGGCGCAACTATCAAAGGTTATTTAAAACATCAAGGCAGCGGTACGTTGCTCACTCTGGCAGAATTTGGTAAAGCTTTTGAAAAAGGGTTAGATACAGCTTCCAAAGATTCCTGGAAATTCTATAACGGTTACACAGACCCGCTTTTAAAAGGGTTTTTGAAAAAAATCACTATTGACGGAGACTCTATTACAGGGGGCGATACTGTTTACAATGGTTCTGAACAAAATGCCGGTTTGAGTGGGTTGGCAGACGGTATTTTGGTGGGATCTAAAAAGAACGCCGGTGATTATGATTTGAATGATTTACTGTATTCCGGGCAGGACGGCTATGATATAGAAATCGTCAATGATGGTACTAAATTTATTATCAATAAAGCGCAGCTGATTGTAACAGCCGATGGAGTTGAAATAGATGCGAATTCAGTATTGCCTGATTTTACAGGTTCTATCAGCGGTTTAGTTGGCGGTGAACGTTGGGAAGATTTGGGTGTAGAACTTGATAGTGATTTGCATTTTACTACTGACGCAGATGGTAAAACTGCGGGAAAATTTGCTATTAACGGCAGTTTGGATAAGACGCTGGCTAATTATGAAATCAAACAGGCAGACAGCAATGCTGCCGCGCTGGTAGTCAATAAAAATGATAAACCGCCGCAGCCGCCTGATCTTTCTAACTTGCCGCAGGAAGGTATCTATCAGAATGCACTGGTCAATCTTGCTGTTGCCGAGCGGGAAAACAGGCCGGAACAGCAAAGTATCAAGCGGCGTGTTACGGACAGCCGCATCAGTGACAAAGAAGAGCAGGTCAAAGTAACGATCGAAGGTGACGGTATAAAAACAGAGTGAAGACAGTTTTTTGAGCGCAGAGATTGCTTCTGCGCTTTTTTTACGGGTAAATTATAAGTTTGGTCAGAGCTTTTGCGAATGCAGATACATTTTTCATTATTGTTACTTGCGTTACACTTTGTTGTTTTAAAAACGGTAAATTCTTAAATTTCAGCTAAAATGCAGGAAAAACCCTTGTAACCAGCGAATTGTAATAACATCAAATTTTGTAGGACAAGGGGGAGTAATCATGAAAGAGTATACTGGAGATAGGATCAGAAACGTGGCCACGGTGGGGCTGGAACGACGTCTGTTACCGAAGCCTTACTGTATCGTTCGGGAGCAATTTCCAGAATGTGCAAGGTAGAAGACGGGGCTACCACCACTGACTATGAGCCGGAAGAAATCAAACGCGGCGTATCTGTCAATGCAACTTTGGCGCCTGTTGAATGGCGTGATACCAAAATCAATTTTATTGATACACCAGGCTTTGCCGACTTTGTTGCCGAGGTCAAAGGCGCTTTCCGTGCCGTTGACAGCGCTTTGATCGTTGTATGCGCTACTTCGGGCGTGCAGGTTGGCACTGAGCAGTGCTGGAAGCTGGCAGAAGAAGCACATTTGCCGCGTATCATTTTCGTTAATAAGATGGATCGTGAAAATGCTGATTTTGATAGTATCCTTGACAACCTGCGTGCTAAGATCGGTAAACGTGTATTGCCGCTGCAATTACCTCTCGGTAAGGAAGCCGATTTCTGCGGCGTTATCGACCTCTACAAAATGAAGGCTTATAAAGCTAACGGCAACGATTCCATCGAAATGGACATTCCTGAAGATATGCTGGAGTATGCCAAAGAAGCGCATGAAAAAATGGTCGAAGCTGCTGTTGAGGCTGATGATGACTGCATGATGCGTTATCTGGAAGGCGAAACTATCAGCGATGAGGAAATTATGGATTGCCTGATCAAAGGCATTCGTCAAGCGATTATTTTCCCTGTCCTTTGCGGAAGCGCATATAAAGATATTGGCTTGGGACGCGTTATGAACGCGATTATCGATTTTACCTATCCGGCTATTCTGAATGACTTTGTTGTTACGAATCCGGAAACTGAAGAAGAAGAGATCCGCGATGCCAACGCACCTATGGCAGCTTTGGTTTTCAAAACTACGTCTGATCCTTTTGTTGGCCGTTTAAGCTTCTTTAGAGTATTCTCGGGCACGATCAAGAGTGACAGCATGGTTTATAATGCCAGCCGTGAAAAAGAAGAACGTATTGGCGGTATTTTTACGATGCGTGGTAAAACTCAGATCCCGATGAAGGAAGTTGTTGCTGGTGATATTGGCGTTACTACTAAATTGCAGTTTACGTCTACCGGCGATACGCTCAGCGACAAGAACTCACCTGTTTTGTTTGCGCCGATCGCATTCCCGCTGCCGATGTATACTCGTGCCATTTACGCTAAAAAGAAAGGCGAGGAAGAGAAGATCGCCACTGCTTTGAACCGTTTGATGGACGAGGACCCGACTATCATTGTTACTAAGAACAGTGTGACGAAGGAAACTCTGGTCAGTGGCATGGGCGATCAGCATATCGAGATCATTATGGAGCGTATGAAACGTAAATTCGGTGTGGAAGCCGATTTGCGTGCGCCTATCGTTGAATACAGAGAAACTATCCGCGGAACGGCGGAGGTTGAAGGCAAGCATAAGAAACAATCCGGTGGACATGGCCAGTATGGTCACGTTGTGATCAAGATGGAACCCTTGCCGCCAGGAGAAGGCTTTGAGTTTGTTGACAAGATTTTCGGCGGTGCTGTCCCGCGGCAATATATTCCGGCTGTTGAAAAAGGTATGCGTGAGTCTGTCACAAAGGGCGTGTTGGCCGGGTATCCGATGGTTGGCTTGAAAGCGACGCTGTATGATGGATCTTACCATCCGGTAGATTCTTCAGAAATGGCGTTTAAGATCGCTTCCAATATGGCGTTCAAAAAAGCTATGGAACAGGCGAAACCTGTTTTAATGGAGCCTGTTTATAATTTGGATGTTTATTGCGCCGAATCAATGATGGGCGATGTTATTGGCGATTTGAACTCTAAACGCGGACGTATTTTGGGTATGCAGAGTTTGGAAGACGGTATGGGCTGCGTAAAAGCGCAGGTTCCTTATGCCGAGATTTCCGAATATGCGGTTGACCTGCGTGCTCTGACTCAGGGCTTGGGTACTTTTGAAATGAAGTTTGACCATTATGAGGACGTACCGATGAAAATGGCAGAAAAGATAATTGCCGAAGCTAAGGAAGCTCAATAATTGATGTAGTTTCTGTAAAACTAAGCTGAAAGCGGTTTGCTAAAAGGGCAAACCGCTTTTTTATGCTTGAGCGTTGCTGTTGGTGTGAGTAAATAAAAAGAGTTTATCTCAATTATTGAGATAAACTCTTTTGTTGTTACAGATTTGGTCAAAAGCTTATTAGATCAGTATACCATATGTACGAGCATATACCCGGCAAAGCAGGCACTGCCTACGCCAATAAGCCCCGGCACCAGGAAACTGTGATTGATGATGAATTTACCGATATGTGTTGTTCCCGAACGGTCAAAGCCGATGCAGGCCAGATCGGAAGGATAAGTCGGCAGAACAAAATAACCGTAAGCTGCCGGCATAAAACCTACTATTACTAAGGGATCGACGCCAACGCTTAATGCCATCGGTACGATGACGGTCACGGCCGCTGCCTGTGAATTGATCAGCTTGGAAACCAAAAACAGAACGATCGCATACATCCAGGGATAAGTAAGTACGATGTCACTTAAGGATTTTTTCATTACGGGCAGATAGGCACCGAAATAGGTATCGGCCATCCAGGCTACGCCGTAAACTGAAACAATGGCGGTCATACCTGATTTAAAAACAGAACCGGAAGCGACTTCCGAAGTTTTAACATTGCACAGGATCATAATGACAGCGGCAATAGAAAGCATCATCAGCTGGATTGTCGGTGTCATGGAAAACGGCTTCAAAACGCCTTTGGCGTTGGGAAAGTGCGGCAATAATTGTGGGAAGCTGCCAAAGATAGCAATCACAACGATACCCAGAAGAAAAACTAATGCTGCCTGATAGGCACTTTTAGGCAGGATAATATTTAAAAGGCTTTGTTCCTGCAGGCCGCCGTAAATAAACTCTTTTTGTTCAGGATCAGCGATTTTTTCCTGGAATTCACTGTCTTTATCAAGATCTTTGCCGCGGTTGATGCTCCAAAGGCCGGCGATCACAACACCGATGAAGGTAGCAGGAATGGAAATAGAAAGAATCTGCATAACTCCGAAAGGGTGATCTGTAGCGCCGAGGATGGCAACTACCGAAACAACAGCTACCGAAGCAGGCGAAGCGCAGACACCCATTTGTGAAGCAATGGAAGCAACAGACATCGGCCGTTCCGGGCGGATATTTTGTTTGATAGCGATATCGTAAATAATAGGGAACATAGCGTAAACTACATGTCCGGTGCCGCATAAAACAGCAAGCAGCCAGGTTGTGAGCGGAGCAAGGATAGTAATATATTTGGGGTTGCTGCGCAAGAATTTTTCAGCATATTTCAGCATTACATCAAGCCCTTTGGAAGCCTGTAAAAATGCTGAACAGGTAACCACCGCCATAATTGTCAGCATAACGTCTACCGGCGGTTTACCGGGTTTCAGGCCCATAACAAAAATAAAGAAAACAAGGCCGATACCAGAAATAGTAGCCAGACCGATACCGCCGCGGCGAACGCCGATCACCAGGCAGGCTATCAAAACGATAAAACCTAAAAACATTAACATCAAGACACCTCCGAGAAATAAAATAATAATTAAAAATATATCTAACGACGTCAAGGTATACAGATTGAAATGATATACCGCAGTCGGAGATGTCCTGTTACAGGATAACTGTGATTAAGCTGCAAAGGTACAAAGCAATAGTGACACTATATAAATAAAGTATATGATAATAGTGGCTGCAATACGGGTATTAGTATACACTATTATGATGTTTATTGCTAGCCCTAAAAAAATTTTATTTTAACTGAAAATCAAGCTTATAAAGATAAAGTGAGTTTTATAATTATAGTGAAGCGGCAGAATAAAATAAGGAATAAGCTTATAAAAGCCGGTAAAGATAAAAAACACAGGAAAATACACGATGTTTATTTCTTCAACTTATGCTATAATTAATATATTACTATGAGTTATTGGGAGGGTTCAGTAAATGCAGGCTATTGATCATGCATCTGTTAATACTTTACGCTTTTTGGCGGCTGACCAGGTAGAAAAGGCTAAATCGGGACATCCTGGTTTCCCTTTGGGCACGGCGCCGTTGATGTATACTTTGTGGGACCGTTTTATGCACTACAATCCAAAAGATCCTAACTGGTTCAATCGTGACCGTTTTGTTTTGTCGCCAGGACATGGCAGCGCTTTGTTGTATGCAATGCTGCATCTGGCCGGCTACGATGTTTCGATGGAGGAATTGAAAAACTTCCGTCAATGGGGCAGCAAAACTCCGGGACATCCTGAATATGGTCATACAGCAGGTGTTGATGCGTCTACAGGTCCGTTGGGACATGGTTTTGCAATGGGTGTAGGTTTTGCTGTTGCCGAAGCTATGCTGGCAGCAAAATATAATAAGCCTGAATTTACTGTTATTGATCACTATACCTATGGACTCACTTCCGACGGCGACCTGATGGAAGGCGTTGCCAGCGAAGCTGCTTCTTTGGCAGGAACTTTGGGTCTGGGTAAATTGATCTACCTTTATGATGATAATAAAATTACTATTGAAGGTTCTACCGATATCGCTTTCACTGAAGATGTGGAAGCCCGCTTTAAGGCTTATGGCTGGCAGGTGCTGCGTGTAGCTGATTCAGAAGATATTGAAGCTATGGAAGCTGCCGTTAAAGAAGCTCAGGCAGATACCGAGCATCCCAGTCTAATCATTGTGCGTACTCATATCGGTTATGGCAGCCCGAAACAGGACAGTGCTTCCTGCCATGGCGAGCCTTTGGGTGCTGAAGCTTT
>OHHK01000878.1_pt1 | contig 10190 bp, 10 predicted proteins | sample 1568111 | NCBI WGS metagenome assembly OHHK01 (sample SAMEA3879562, study PRJEB24766) | human gut metagenome | biome: human-associated habitat; feature: feces | place: USA | collected 1985/1987 | reverse complement strand
TACCCGTCCTGCCTTGTAATTCTCCTCCAAGGCACGCCATGCCCCGTACACGTCGCCCATCGGCCAATGGAACAGGTAGATGTCCATGTAGTCGAGGCCCATCGTTTCCAGAGACCGGTCGAAGGCTCTCATCGCCTTGTCGTAGCTGCCCATCTGGGACGCTTCCAGCTTGGTGGAGACGAGCACCTCCTCGCGCGGAAGCCCGCAGTGGCGCACAGCCCTGCCCACCGCCTCCTCGTTCTCATAGCCGGGAGCCGTGTCTATCAGCCGGTATCCCGCTTCCACGGCGTCGATGACCGCCCGTTCGCACTGTACAGGGTCGGTGATCCCGAATACCCCGTATCCCAATGTCGGGATTCTCATTCCGTTGGATAATGCAATCTCTTTCATTTTTCAGCCTCCACTTGTTTAAGCCACTTTTTCACTTCACCATCGAACCCGCTTCGGCTGCCGTAGAGCGACAGTCCTTTCGAGAACCCGGCACGCGGGGCCAGCTTTTTCATGTCTGTAAAGCTGCTTCCTGCACCGCCGCCCCCGTGCGTGACGAACGGGATAATCCGTTTTCCGGAAAGGTCATGGCCGGAAAGGAATGTCTTCACCGGTGGGGCGATCGTTCCGCTCCAGATGGGCGAGCCGAGGAAGATGATGTCGTAATCGGCGATGTCGTCCATTTTCTTTTTCAACGGACGTACACGGTTCTCACGCTTGTCGGCACGGTATTCTTCCACACAGGCGGAATAATTCGTGGGATAAGGGTTCTGCAACTCGATTTCAAACAGGTCGGCCCGCGTTTCGGATTGAATCTTTTTTGCCACCGCCTCCGTGTTGCCCGACCATGAATAATAGACGACGAGTATTTTCTGCGGTTTCATGTTCTTTGAAGTGTCTTGCTGTGCGGCGGCTTCACCGTATCCGAATACCGCCAGCACGAGCGATAAAATAATTCCTATAATTCTCATATACTTGTATTTATTTGGTTGCTTCCTTGTATTCTGTGTCGGTTACGGGTGTCGTCCATGTTGCGTTGCTGCCGTCCTTCATGTTGGAGATGGCGACATGCACGAACCGGGAATCGGGCGCCGCCCCGTGCCAGTGCTCTACTCCGGCAGGGATGTTGACCACGCTGCCGGCGGTTAGTTTCTGCGCAGCTTTGCCACGCTCCTGGTAATAGCCCTCGCCCTCGGTGCAGAGCAGGACCTGCCCTAACGGATGGGTGTGCCAGTTGGTACGTCCGCCCGGAAAGAATGTAACTTGCGCTATACCGTACAAGTTTTCTATTTCGTCCGGCATGACGAGTGGTTGTACCTGTACCTCCCCCGCAAAGTAGGCTTCGGAACCGCTGTCCCCCTTTCCGAACATGGCATCACTCCGTCCCAGAGCTTCGCCCGCGAGTATCTTTAGCGCGTTTTCAGCGCGGGTTATTCCGACGGCAGGACGGACTGTCTCGATAAGTTGCCGGAGCTGGCTGTCCGAGACGCCCGTGTTCCGGCACATCCTGATGTGCGACTGCAGCATCGGCTCCACGCCGGGCATGGCTGTCAGGGCGGCTACCGTGGCCAGCTCCCGGTCCGAGTGGCTCAACACGCCCCGGTGGAAAATGTCCGCGAAAAGGTGTTCCTTCAGGAAACTCTCGATACCCGGAGCGAAAGCATACACGCCGGCAGGTACTCCGGGTTCCGCTTTCGTCAGTTCGCCCAGCGTCACCCTGCCCAGTTCATACTTGCCTTCCGTGGGGACGGCCTGCGGCTCCTCACCGACAGGATCGGTGATTCCCTCTGCTTTGCGTTCATCCACGACCTGCATGAAGGTTGTCAAGCCCTGAAGGCTGCGCGGGAAGCCGCAATAGGCGTACATCTGGATAAGAACCTCCTTGATTTCATTGACTGTCAGCCCGGATTCCAATCCCTCGTTCAATGCCGTTTTCAGCACGTCCAGATTACCAGTCACCGTGTTCGCGGCAATGACAACAATCGAATGTTGCCTCGAATCCAATTTTTCCATTGTCTGTGACCTCAAATTACCGGTACCGAGACTTACCAGCCCCAATACCAACAAAACTATTCTCTTCATAACTTCTGGTTTTTGTTGCAAAGGTAGGGGGATAATTTCCAACGGACTTTGCTGTAAAGACCTTTTTACTTTGCCTTGAAGTCCATTTGTAATTTATATGGTCGGTATGATGTTTCATGCCAGATACAAATAAAAGAAAGCCCATCCTCACGGACAGGCTCTCCCAAAATGAAAAAATTATTTCTATCGTATGAACAAAAAGTATTATTTGAAATACAGCATGACCTTGGTATGCCTATTGGCTTTATCAGGGGTATAATCGGAAATACCGCCTACACCGCTTTTGGTGATATTCTCCGCTGGCAAACCCCGTTTGACCAGCTCCGCAGCGATATAATCGGCTCTTGACATACTCAAAGCTCTATTTATAGAGGTAGTTCCGGTCATGCTGTCAGCCGCTCCGGACACGCTCACTGCCAACCCGTATTTTTTGGCTACCCTTGCCAGCTCGTCTATATTGATGGATTGGGAAACATCTGTCAATCGAGAGGTGCCGAGTTCGAAAAAGAAATACACAGGAGATCCGATGCATTCATTCCCGGACTGCATAAGTAGAGCATACTCCGAAAAGGAGTTACCGGATAAGGAATTATCATTTTCTGCCCTGTTTCTTTCTGAATCATCTCTACTGTTCCAGGCATTTTTCAAGGTATCCTGTGCTGCCAAAACTTGCGTATTCATGTTTAACGATTGTCCGTCAAGAGCTAATTTACCGTCCCAATGCTGGTTCTTCAATCTTGCCCGTAGCGAGTTCAGCCCGCTGTAGTTGTTCCTGGGATAACCGCTACATTCAGTGGTGTCATTATTAAAGATGTAACTATATGTATCGAGCAACCCTTCGATTTCCAGTATTTTCTTCAACTCGGCAAGCGCCCGTCGGTCTTTGTCATGCCGGCCCGCATAGCGTCTGTTCTCTTCCGTCAAGACATTGACGTAATCGGTGAGCCATTCATCACGGCGGACATAAGGACTGACGTCGATAGCCCGTTTCCAACCGACCTTGCCGATATTGAAAGAGAATCCGGCTGTCAGCGACAGCATGTGGTCGCCCAAACGATTGGATTTGCCATATCCATCGAAGTCTTGAAACGTGGTTGTGCCAGAGAGTTCTACAAGAGCACTGACCCTTCTGGAAATACGATATTGTCCCTGCACGCCATAGGAGATTGCAAACGGGTTGTGCCCATTATCCGCATTATGAATCAATCCGACACCGGCGAAAGGCGCAAGCGTCCAACGCACACTCTCTTGCCTCGTGTAACTGCGTCCGAGAACATTCCATAGCAAATCGGCATGGACGTAGTGATACTCTTGTGTGGACAATGCTCCGTCCTTGAACTGCAATCCCTGATAATTTATACGTGTTCCTACCCACGGCGTGAACCACTTGCCGACCGCAAGGCTGTATGAAGGTTTCAACCGTCCGAACAGGTCTTCGCAACCGAGCGGCGTGCCGAGAAAGGCGGTCGTTCCTCCGGCGATACTGACAAACCAGTTGCCGCTTCGGGACGCCGGAACAATCACGCCATCGAGATACAAATGTTGCATAGGCCGGAGCTGCTCCCCGATATTGTAAACGGAAAGGTTGCGTATAGTGTCCTTTTCCGAAGGTTGTACATTCGCACGTACCTGCAAGGAGCACAGCACGGCAAAAATAAAAATGATATTTTTCGTCATATTTCGAATGCTTTTATTTGTTGTTTATTCTAATCTTTATCGGATACTTTGCCACTTATCGTTTGGCTTTCTTGCCAGAGGCCGGACGCATCATGCGACACGCCATCCTCATACAACGGAGTGCCCACGCCCGGTTATCCTCGTCTTCGTCCCGTCCCCATTTGAGGTCGTTTCCTCCTCCGCCACCGCCATGTGTTTCGGCAAATGTCGTGGCATCATCGACCATGCCGAGAAACAATAACGTGGCACAGTGCATGACTTTCGAACCCCGTTCGGCCACGGATTGCACAAGTGTGTCATCGAATAGTTGCCGTTCCGGGAGTTTCAACCGTGCCGATATATCCAGGTGCTCTTTGACCATTTCTTCCAGCATCGCATCCTTGAGTAGAATGTCCACTTTCGAATGGACATCGCGGGAATATCGGTAGGCTTCCTCTTTCAGCTCTTCGGTACGTTCCTGAACGGCATTCATGTTCTCTTTCAGGTCGGAGAGTTGTTTGTCCGCAACCTGCAATTTTTCCTGCTTGTCTGCCAGTTTCGACTGGATAGACGCCAGTTCCTTTTCAAGTTTTTCTTTCTGGGACAAAATGGCAATGGCATCTCCCTTTTGCGTACTCAAGTCAGTTTCAAGTATCGACAGTTGTGTTTTCTTTTCCGTCATCTCACGTTTGAGGTTCTCGACCATAGAGGTCAGTCCCTTTACTCTGCGTTCTGCCAGACGAATATCCGAATGAAGGGAAGATAAAACTTCCTGATGCCGCTCGATACTGTCCTCAATTGTCGTACATTGTTCCGACAGCATACGTCGATATTCTTCCGTCGTCCTGTGGCGTGCCCCGGTTTCGGAAACGCTCGTTCCCCGCGACATTCCCCATTTCTTGTTCACTTCGGCGAAATCACTATGCAACTGCTTCATCCTGGCACTGAACTCGTACTTATCTTTCCCCGCAAAGATTTCCTTGTACGCAAAGCGTCCGTCTTTTATCGGCAGAAGCGTGCAGTGCACATGAGGGTTCAACTCGTCGAGGTGTACCATGAAAGCGGCAATGTTCTGTTCGCCGTATTTGCCACAAACGAATGTATAAACATCCTGTGCCCATTGTTCGATTTCAGGCTTCCTGACGATATGGGCATTATCCGCACCTTTATCAAAATCGACCGCCTGTTTCCCGAATGCGAGTTCCTGCATCCGTTCCCGTGAACCTCCGAATATGATGTTGACTACCGTGCGGTACTTCGGTTCCGCCAATCCTTCATTGGGGTCTTTGATACCTCTCCGGTCCAATATTTCCGCCATCCGTTCAGGGATACTGCGACTCTTGTCAATAGGACGTACTTTACCGCCAGAAACTATCTCGAAGTTCAGGTGTTCACGCGTAGGGTCGTAATTGCCTATCCCAACCGCACGTTCCCAGCCTTTCTCCGTCCATCGGCGCATGTGCTCGTTGCTTTGTGCCGTCGTGATACCTTTCGATACCTGAATATCAAGAACCTGTTTTGCATTTGCCATACTATTTCCGTGTTGTTTCGGACAATCCCCCGTGTCCCAGCTTGCTGCTTGCCCGGACACCCTTCCCTTCGACGGTAGTCGATAGGGGTATTAGGCTACCCACTCCCTCTGTTTCGTGGCAGACGGGCAAGCCCGTTTGCCTCCTATAAATGGCAGGGTGCCTGTACCGGAACCGGGACGGATTACCCGTGGTTATACAATCTCTATTTCCGGTACTGGCTCAATCTCCCTCCTGTGCCTTCGCTAAAAGCGATATAAAAGGACTGCGAAGCGATTTGAGGCGTTCCGTATCCTCGTCCGTATCGAAATCCGTCTCGTCCGATTTTTCGTTGAGAATAAGCTCTGCAAGTTCTTTCGATACTTCGATGAAAGCACCCCATTCCTCTCCGAGGTCGAGACGGAAAAACTGTATAAGCGGTGTACTGTCATCGAACCTCGATTTGCGCAGAACACGTTGCAAAGCGGCGTAGGTAATACATCCCAAGATCGTTTCCCGAAGCGTATCTTCCTGCCGGGTAATATTTGCCGATGCCATACCAAAACCGTTGTCCGGATATGAACGATTATCCCGTTCGGTCATTTCGGCCAACGTCCGACGGAAGAGCTGTCCGCATGATTTGCCAACATCGGCCGAGGATCTTTTACCGATCACCCAGTCGGACAATACCTCCAACAATGACATGATAAAGCCCGGCTCTTCCTGTCCGATGCGCTCCGCCGAAGCATTGGCGGTCTGCAAGGGCATGGTAATAATGACGCTTTTTGCCAGCTTGGTTCTCTGCAACTGCCCGAACGCTTCCAGTGTTTCCAAAAAAGAACGGACAGTAGCACGATGCCAATGCCATTCCGATGCGAGGCCGGAAACGGTGACATGACACTGACAGGGCTGCAGGTCGTAATCCTGTTTCCTTAAAAATGGGGAGACAAAGCCTGCCAGCGATTTGTCCAACAGGTCGCAATAGGCTTCCGTCTTCGTTTTCCGGTCTCCGACTTTTTCTTTGAGGTAGTCGAACACCTCGACATTCGCCGATATGGTGGCGGACATTTCATTTCTATTTCTCATTTTCGTTTCAATTTGTTGATTGTTTATTATGCGGTTTCATCTGGGTTGCTGTTATCCGCATTATTCAGCAACCCTGCATGGTGATTATCGTGATTAGCATTGACAAAAGAATCGGAATACTCCGTACTGTCGGATTTTTCTTTTCCCTCTTCTCGTTCGATCAAGGCTTCTTCAGAAGGATAGAACAAAGCGGCCAAAAGAATGAAAGCAATGGTGACGGCCACTGTGTACAAATGTGGCACGAAGCCGAAAACCAATGCCATGAGTGCAGAAGCGACATAGCGTCTCGGTCGGTCGGACAACCATTGCAACCATTTGTCCGTCCTCTTGGTAGAGAACATTGCGGCACATATAATGGTAGAGAGCACGATGCCGAACTCGCCGGGGTGTCCGTTTGCATAAGCATAGTGAAACAGAAGCAGGAGGACAAGCAATAGCTGAACGTAAAGTTTGCGAGCCTTGCCATTACGGGCCATAGCCTCGTAAAACCGTGTCATGAAACGACGCCTGCTTTTGTACAGAGACATCATCAGGACAACGGACAAAGGGAGAAAAAGAGATTGCAGCATAATCCAAGTCATAATAGGTAATAGGGTTTTGAGGGTACTGAAACGGGCCGTACCACCAGTTCCAACCGGACAACGCCGTAGGTGGCCAGACGGATAATCGTCTCGGCATCATTGGCAGTTAAATGACCTCCGCCTTTTTTAATCCGGGATTTGAACGAACAATCCTGTTTGCGGTAGGTAGCCAATGCCTTATCCAATTCGGATTCGGGAATCGTCCATATCATGCCTTTTCCGTATGCGCCGCGCGCCTTGAAAACACGTAAGGCCAACATGCGGGAAACGAAGTAGTCAGGACCATTGTTTCTCGAAATGACATGCTCTTTATAAAGATTGCTATCGGCAACCTCTATCCATGTCCGGTATGCGTCGATACAGAAAATCAGTTGTCGGTATATCGTATTCCGCATGGTGAAGTCTTTTGTACGCCCAACAGATAAGCGGTGTATCCGAAAATTATTACAGGAAGTTCATCAATACTTCTTCTCTCTCTTTCTTGTATTTGAAGTGTCCTGTTCCGGAGTGCAGGTTCAGATCGAGGCATAAGTCTCCGTACATCAGCTCCAGCGAATCGTAAACGGTCGCAACGACGTGGCTGACCTTACCGTCCGCCCCTGTCTTCGCATTCATCTTGAACATGTGTCCGAAGGCGGGATTGGAATAGGCGCAAGTGCTGTGTCCGAAATTTCCCATTCCGGCCGGAATGTGATGGTAGAGTGTAATCAGTTCCATGTCGTCTTCGAACATGTCCATTATCTCCTCCAGATCATACGAGTCCCGTAACGGGAACGTGAGCAAAGCGTAATCGCCGTAAATCTGCGGTTCCTCCATCGTTGTCACATCGAGCAACTGCGGCAGTTGCAGGGGAACAAGCGTCATAAAATCGTCTAAAAAATGTTGTAACATAATCATATCGTATATTTCGTTGTTGACTTCATTACATCGAATCGATAAATATCTCCATGAGCATTCCGGGCAGTTCGTCCAGTCGGTTGTTCTCCGATGGCAGGAGTTCGTGCAGAGCATTGAACGCTTCGGGCGTTTCCTCTGCAATCCTGTCAAGAGCCGCCTTGTCATCAGAGGAAAGCAGTGCCATACAGAAACCGTCCAGTAAGACGTATGGCTGGAGAATCATCCAGATATAGGCGTGTGCCTGCCGGAAAGCCTTCACCTCTCCCCGATGCACGTCATCGAGACAGGTTCGTACATTCTGTATCAGCCGGCGGTTCGTGCGCATGGCCATATAGATCATGACTTCTTTATAAGTGATTTCCTGCCGTTCGGCTGCAAGGAAGATCTCGGAGCAGCATTTTTCCGTATCGCGGGTAATGCCGGACAAGTCCGTATCGCCGAAATCATGCAGGCTGGCAAGGAAAGCCCGGTAAACGGCATCCTCCCGTTCAATAAATTCTGTCAGGTCCTTACGGTCATGTATGCCTTTCTCGACAGTCTCTAAGAGTAATGTACGATATTCCGACAGAATCCGGGTTCTGCCGCCTTGGTAAAAGGGTCGGTTGTCCAAGGCGATAAAGAACGGTCGTATTTCTTCTGTAGAACGCTGCAGTTCTTCGTCCCCAACATAAGGAGAAAACCTCTCTTTTAAGGTCAGTACCTCCCTGTAGGTACGCGGCTTCGAAAGGGCCAGCCGGGAAAACTCCGCACGTATGGAATCATGTAACAGGGTACATTCTTCACGTGCATCGGTATGAAATCGTCGAATCGTGTCCCGGCGAATATGTGCGAACACGGAATCTCGCACCGTTCGCCACTCTTTGAGCTGCATAGCCAATTCCTCGAAAGGAAGCTCGTCCGGCTTTCGTATTTCGGACAGGTATTCCCTGTATATACCGGCAGGATCGTACTCGTTTTCCGACTGATGTCTACCATTCTGTCCATCGCATGATATAAGTACGATAACGGCTACCGAAGCGGCAGTTATTCTGGCAGTAAACGCTATGAATTTCAAGTATGATTTTTCGTTTTTTACCATGTCTTATTATTTCAAGTGCCGCAAATCTAATTATTATTTTCAAGATAGATACAGCCCAAAATCATATTTTATTCATATTTTATAATCATACTTAACAGTATGATTTTTAATGAAAGCAAAAGCAAGAAAAAGAAAATACAAAGTATGATTCTATAAATATTTTACGCCAAGTATGATTTTAATTCAAATAAAACTTATACATTTGCAAATGTTTTATGAACAGCGTACAACGATATGGCAAAAGTCGGTTACATATTCAAGGCAAATTATGACGATACATTCGACGCGAACAAGGCGTGGATGCAACAATACGGTTGTGTACATATAGTAGAAGAAGCGGTAGAACAAGAGATACTCCGACCGCAGTGGAAACAGCTCATAGCAAGTCTGGAAAGAGGCGACGAAATCGTTGTGGCCAAGTTCAGCAATGCCGTGAGAGGAATACGCGAACTCGCAGCGTTTATCGAATTGTGCCGGATAAAGGTGGTACGCATCATTTCCATTCAAGACGGGATTGATACGCGGGGAAAGCTGTTTCCCGAAACAACGGTCGCACAAGTGCTGGAAATGGTTGGAGCACTCCCCGAAGAGACAGCCGCACTGCGCAAGGTATCCGCCCATATCATAAACCTGCAACTCAACATCAAGTCTCCGCAGGAAAAGAAACGAAGCGGCTCAAGGCAGGAGCGCAATAAAAATATCGTGGATATGTACAATAACGGCCATTCTCTCGACGATATTCTTGCTGTCAGCGGGTTCAAAAGTCGCAGTTCGGTGTTTCGCATACTCAACAAATTCAATGTGAAACTGAATCGCGGCAATTTCAGCGGCCCATTGGGAAAAAGGAAACAAAATGAGAAAGACGATTCTGTGAAGGAATAGTTTCTGAAAAGAACGGGCCACGATTGCCACCCTGAGATTGATTCCGCAACGGGATAAAGTAAATAATAACAGATCCTATTTATAAGGAACGCTCTCGATACGGAAATCAAAGAAGAGTGTAGCTATGCGCCGGAACACCTTATCCCAAATCGAAATACAGGACAATAACTTTCACATGTCCCACCCGCAGATAAAACCAACCGCTTCCACATCATCACAGCCATGTTTTCTTGTCGCTTTAAATGTCCTTGCATCCTCCCTAACGGCAATGCCGTTTTCTCGGTAACGCAGACAGATTTCATGACACACATATAACCCGGACACATCTCCCCAAAAAATACATTAAACTTTTTCACCACATTATTTATATCTTTGATTTACAAAACAATAATATGCAAAATGCATTATATAATTATATAATTAAATAAAATA
>OHHK01000875.1_pt1 | contig 10203 bp, 12 predicted proteins | sample 1568111 | NCBI WGS metagenome assembly OHHK01 (sample SAMEA3879562, study PRJEB24766) | human gut metagenome | biome: human-associated habitat; feature: feces | place: USA | collected 1985/1987 | reverse complement strand
ACTTGGATTTAATGATTTGATTGAAGCGTATAATGAATTCAAATTTATTCAAAGTACTTATAAAGGAGAAAAAACAGACTGGTACGAAGTTCATTTAAAACTTTACAATCTTATGAAAAGTTTAAACGAAGATGTACGTCAGAGCGGTAATTATAGCTTTAATCTTTTTGTTAAGAGAAATTTATTATCCGCAATAGAAGAAGAGTATACCAGAGTAGGTAAAATTATTGATGAAAAAGAAAGAAAAGAAATGGAAAAATCTAATAAAAATACAAGATATTGCCCTAAATGCGGAAAACCTTTATTTTTTCGTCAAATAATGTTTGAAGGAAGCATACATTATCATTCTGAATGTAAAGGATGCCATTACAGACCTAAAAGCCTTCCAGGAAAAACGATACAGGAATCTTTAGAATTGTTAGATAATTGACTTAATAAATAAATTAAGCTACATAAATAAGGAGATATTTTTATGAGATATAAACAAAATGTTTGTCGTGGAGATGTTTTTTATGCAGATTTAAACCCAGTGATAGGAAGTGAACAAGGAGGGATTCGTCCTGTATTGATATTACAAAATAATATAGGAAATAGATTCAGTCCTACAATTATAGTTGTTCCTTTGACAACTAAGCCCAAAAAGTGTTTACCCATGCATCATGTTATAACTAAAGGCAATTACGAGTTTCTTTTGGCTGATAGTATAGCATTAGTAGAGCAGATAAGAAGTATTGATAGAAGCCGTTTAAAAGAATGGATTGGTTCATTATTGGATAAAGATGTTGAACAAATTTATACTAAGGCCATTATCAACTTAGCTAGTGACTAATTATAAAAAAGAGGGGAGGTAACTTTTTTGGTGGACGAAGCGGCGGTACAGGAAATTAAATCGGACTTAAAAGCCGCGAATGATAAAATAAATAACCATGAAGTTAAGTTAGTTCGTTTAGAAGAATCTCATAAATACATTACGCAAATGGCAGAAGATGTTATAGGAGTTACAAAAGAATTAAATATCACCATGCAGAATGTACAATTAGCTATGAGAGGAATACAAGGAAATATGGAAAATTTAACTGCTGACATGGGAGATATTAAAGAACGAATGAACAAATTTGAAGATGATAATAATATTAATGTTCTTTCTGCCATTAAGAAAAATTGGAAAACTATTGTACTTGCATTAGCTTTTATCAGTTATGTTATGTTGAGTAAATATGGGATTCATATTTAATCATAGAAACTTAAAATTTATTTTTAAAGAATGAAAGGAAGGTTTAATATGCCAGATTTTGGAATTGTTTCTATCCCAGCTATTGTTGTAATTGCTTATCTTGCAGGAAGTATTGTAAAGAATTACACTCCACTTGAAAACAATAAGATTTTGCCTATTGTTGGAGTAGTGGGAGGTATATGTGGAGTGATAGGTTTTCATATTATGCCTGATTTCCCGGCTCAGGATGTTATGACAGCGGCGGCAGTGGGTATTGTGTCTGGAATGGCTTCTACGTGGGTAGACCAGACTGTAAAGAAGGTTACAAACAAGTAACAGCAAGTACGAATCATTAAAGACTGGTTGATGATAACTTGTTGCACTTAAGGGAGAGTGAGAGTTATACTCTTTTGTACTCTCCCGTACATATAAACATAGCAAAGAAAGGAAATGAATACTATGAAAAAAATTGAAATTGTTTCAACTTATATTGAGGAATTCGATGTATATGTTAATACTTATATGACATTAAGTGAGGTAGAATTAATTGCTAAAAAGATGATGTTGGGTAAAACTTATGCCGAAGAAATTTTAATCCGCGACAATCTTATTGTTAAATTACTTACAAATATAACGGATGAAGAAGGAGAAGATTATGATTATTTGGTAAATAGCGGCTTAATGGATAAGATATTGAATTCTATTAAGAACTTACATTTGATTGATGAATATATTAATCATGCTCGTAATACTTCTTTTGCAGTTATTACTTTTCTTAATACTTTATCTAAAAATTTAGATAAGTATGGTAAAAAATTACCTTCAACTACAGAGTTAAAAGGAATGTTAAAAGAAATCAAAGATATTGAATTACCTTTGAAAAATAATTAAGGAGGTAATATTATGCCAACAGCTAAGAACGCGGCTGAATTTTATGGGATGTTTAATGAACCAGTTCATAAAGCAGTTGAATACACAATGGATAAAATATTAACTAATTACAAACATCTTATTAATCAGATTGTTTATGGAAGAAGCCCAGAAAAATATGAAAGAACATATGAATTTCTTGAATCTTGGGAAGCCAAATCCAATAAAACAAGACAGGGCGCAGTAGGAGAAATGAGCCAAAATGTATCTTTTATGAGTTATAACCCAGAAGCTTTTCAGCATGGAAGTTTGTATACTTCTTATGGAGATGTAAGAGATGAATTGGCAGGAATCATTTATCAAGGTTTAGGAGGTAATTTGTTTGGTGATGGTTGGTGGACAAATCCCCGTGACCCTTGGACACCTTTAATTCAGCAATTAAATGAAGGGAAGAAACTAAGAGAATGGTTTATTGAAGGAATGGAAAGACAAGGAATACAATGTCGTTCTGTAGGTGTAGGCCATAATATTAGTTCGTTTTGGTAAAAGAATTATGAAAAATGTAATATTAGGTTTAGATATGAGTACCCTTTCATCTGGGTACTCTGTTTTTGATTCTAAGAAAAAGTTAGTAGATTATGGAATATGGAAACAAAGTAATAAGATTTTATGGAGAGACAGATGCATAAATATGGGGAATGAACTATCTAAATTAATAGATGTTTGTTCCCCTTCTTTGATTTATTGCGAAGATACTATTCTTAGTGGCGAATGTGGAGGAAATGTTCAAACAGTTAAAATGCTTTCTGTATTACAGGGAATTGTTTTAGGTGTTTCTAATGTTCATGGAGTTGAGATAAAATTTCTTATGCCCTCTGCATGGCGTAGTGATTTAGGTGTTTATGATGGAACCAGAGAAGGTACTAAACGTCCTATTATGAAATATAAAACAATTCAAGTAGTAAATCAAATTTATGGACTTGATTTATTTTATAATTTAAATATACCTAAGTCTGTAAAGAATCAAGATGATATAGGAGATGCTATTGGCATAGTACATTCTCAACTTTTCCCAGTTGAAAATGTAAATGTAAAGAAAGGAATGGGGAGAAAAGCCAAAACAAAATAAAAAGGAGTGAGTTATTGTGGCTTTAAATAGTAGTAATTTTCAAATTCTGGTTGCGGCTACATTAGATGCCGCTAATATACAAAAACAGTTAGATACAATCTCTAAAAGATATAAAACAATAAAGATTAATTTAGATGTGGATACAACATCTTTAAATAATGCCACTAACTCATTAAATAATTGTAAACAGTCTATTACAGAAACAGGAAAAGCGGCACAAGGTACTTCTCAAAGTATTGGTGATATTGTAAGTAAAGTAACTAAATTTGGTGCGGCTACTTTAATTATAAATAAATTTAGACAAGCAATTGTTGATGGATATGGTGCAGTAAAAGAACTTGATGCTTCTGTAACAGAATATAGAAAAGTATCAGAACTTACAGATTCTCAAATGGGAGGTTTCATTGATACCGCCAGAGAATTAGGTTTAACAGTGGCAAGAACAGCAGATGAAATGGTAGAAGCGGCTACAGAATTTAAAAAGATGGGTAATGATGATTCCACATCTTTACAGTTAGGTAGATTAGCTACTATGTTTCAGAATATTGCTGATGAAGCAATAAGTGCTGGTGATAGTGCTAGTTTTATTAACTCTCAGATGAAAGCATTTAATTTTACAGCTAATGAGGCTATTCATGTTTTGGATGCTGTTAATGAAGTTGCTAATAATTTTGCTGTATCTTCGGGAGATATATCTACAGCTTTGCCTAAAGTTGCCAGTACAATGGCATTGGCTGGTAACTCTTTTGAAGAAACTATAGGCTTACTTACTGCTGGTGCTGAATTAATTCCTAATCAGGCTTCCAGAATTGCTAGAGGTTTACGTTCTATTACTTTGAATCTTCAAGGCTTAAATGAAGATGGAGAACAAGTTGCTGGTATGGCGGCTTCTATGCAGGAAGAATTTGATAAATTAGGTATTTCTTTATTGGATGAACAGGGCCAAATTAAAAGTACTTATGAGATTTTTAGTGAATTAGCAGAAATTTTCCCAAAATTAGATAAGAATACACAAACATATTATACTAGTTTGATTGGTGGTAAAACTCAGGTAGATGTAGTAACCGCTATTCTTAAAAACTTTGAAACAGCACTTAATGCTACAGATACAGCTATAAATTCTGTTGGTTCTGCAATGGAAGAAAATGAAAAATATATGGATTCTATTCAAGGTAAAATTGCGGCTCTTAATTCAGAATTTCAGAAATTTTGGACAGAAGGAATTAGTTCAAATTCAGTAAAACAGATAGTTGAATTTGGAACAGGTGTTCTTAAATTAGTAAATGCTTTAGGCGGATTACCTACTATTCTTACAGCCATAGTAGGCATTATAGCTACTTTAAAAGGCTATTCTCTTGTTAATTATATAACAAAAATAACAAAGTCTATTACAAGTACTATTGGAGTAATAAAGGGTTTACAAGCGGAAGGTTTTACTCTTATTAATGTTTTTAATGGAATGACTTCTGCCGCTACAAAGTTTCAGATTGCCGCTGGTGCATTAACTCTTATTATTACTGCTACTGTAGGTATAATGGCTTCTTTAAAGCAAAAACAGGAAGAAGCTAGAAATGCGGCTTTACAAGCAGGAGAAGCTTTTAATTCACAAGCACAAGATTTAAATAACTTATTAGAAAAATATAATGATATTTGGGATTCAGAAGATTCAGAAGGTGAAAAAGCCAAACAGTTAGCAGAGTTAAGGGAAACTTTAGCTACTCAATACGGTTTAGAAAAAGATGCTTTAGATAATTTAAATGGTTCCAGAGAAGCAGGAAACAAATTATTAAATGATGAAATTCAGAAAAGGGCAGAATCTACTTATGCTCAATATCTTTCTGAAATACAAAAAGCACAAGAATATTTAACACGTACAGATTTTAGCGTTACTTTGCCTATAACAATTGATGAAAATACTTTTAAAGATGAAACCAGAAATAAAATTAATCAAATTTTTGGTGAAATGGCTGTTGAATTTGATAATGGAGTAATTGCTTTTCAGGGCGGTTCAGAAAAATTGAAAAATGCTATGGAACAAGCTATTATTTATTTGTCTAAATTAAAAGAGCCTACAGAAAATGAAAGTTTATTATTAGCTTCATTGCAACATGATTTGACAAAAGTTGCAGAAGGATATAATGACAATACAGAAGTTATTCAAAAATATGCGGAAGTAATTGCAAGAAATACACCAGAAGTTACAAAATTTATTAATGGCCAATACGAAACTAAAGAAGCAATGGAAGAAGCAAAAAAAGTTGCTTTAAATTCCGTTGGTCCTTTTAAAGAAATAAAAACAGCAATAGAAAATTTAGCTAATACTGCATTTCCAGAATTTATAGTTAGTCAAGAAGAAACTACTACTGGTATGCACAATCAAAAAGATGAAGCAGACGAATTAGCAAAAACTCTTAAGGAATTATCGGGTGAATTATCAGGAGTACAAGGTGCTTATGATACTTTAAGTGAGGTTGCAAAAGAATATAATGAGACAGGTAGTTTAACAGCTACTACTTTAGCTAATTTATTAAAACTTAATCCAGAATATTTACAAGCATTGTCTATGGAAAATGGACAGTTGATAGTAAATACAGATATGCTTAATCAGATGGCTCAAGGATATGCTACAAGCGCGTACGAAGCGTTAACAGGAGTTACGGGAATAAGTGCTTTTGGTAATGCGTTAGAAGGTACTGCAACAGCAGGAGAAGCCGCCGCTCAACGAATTGCAGAAGCCGGGGATGCTGCTATTACAGCAGGTCAAAAAGCTTTTGAAGGAGCAAAAGGTTTTGAATCACTTATAGGAAGTATAGCGGCTTTTGCTGGTACTTTAAAAGCTGGTATAAGTGGTGATAAGGGAGATGGAACAAGAGATTATGGTCATGGATTTGATTCGCAAGTTGCCGCTTATCAAGAAAACGAACGTAAAAAGTTTTATGAGGACCTTATTGCTAAAATGCATATAGATACAAGCGGAGGTAGTAAAAAAGGTGGAGGTGGTGGTGGAAAAGATAGTGCTGAAAAAGCCGCTAAAGAAGCCGCCAAAGCATATAAAGAAGAATTTGAAAAACGTATCAGTGAAATTAAATTTAAATTTGATATGGGAGATGTTACTGAACTAGGTTATTGGAAAGAAGTAGATAAAATAGTTCAGGAATTTTATGCAAATAATGAGGCATACACAGAAGAATATAGAGATTGGACAGCCAAAATACAAAAGGGAATGGTTTCTGGAACCAAAGCTAATTATAATTTAGAGAGAGATGCTTTAGAGCATAAATTAGCTATGGATTTAATTTCAGAAGAAGAATTTTATAAGGAACTTGAAAAATTAAGACAAGAGTATTATGCACAAGACCCTATTTATGCGGCACAAAGTGAAGATATCGAAGAAGAAATATATGCTTTTAAGAAAAAGAAATTAAAAGATTTAGCAGAAGAACGCAAGAGACAGCGTAAAAAAGAATGGGATGAAGAAACAGATTGGTTAAATGAACAGAAGTCTCGTTATGAAACTGCATTTAATTATATTGATTCTTTAGCTCAAAAAGAGATTGATGCTCTTGAGGAACAGAAGCAAGCTATTGAAGATAAATATAATGCAGAAATAGATAAAATAAATGAAACAAACGATGCTTTGAACGATGAAATAGCTTTACAGGAAAAACTTGAAGCTTTGGCAAAAGCTCAAAATAAAAAAGTTAGAATTTATCGTGAAGGCCAAGGTTTTGTTTATGAAAATGACCAGTCTGCCGTAGATGAAGCTAAAGCCGCTCTTACACAGTATCAGAAAGAACAGGATACTAAGAAAGAGATTAAACGATTAGAAGATATTAGAGATGCTACAATCGAAAGTGTAGAGGAACAGATTGAGTATTGGGAAAAGTATAGGGACGAATGGAAAGATATGGTTAATTCCTATACAGAACAGCAGAATAAACTTATTGCTGAACAGGTATTAGGAATTTCACTTGAAGGCGAAAACTGGGAGAAACGGTTAGGTAATTTACAAGATTATGTTGACCGTTATAACAGCATTCTTTCTCAATTGAAACGTAGGGGAGATTACGATAATGAAGATTTTGACGATGATTATGATTACGGTACTGGTGGTTCTGGCGGTACTGCTGGTGGTGGTGGAACTATTGGCCCCAGCGACCATGCTGGTAGTGGTGGACATTGGGATTCTAGTGATTCTTCTCATGGCCCTGGTGTTGCCGCTAATGGTACTACAACTGGTCACGGACTTACAATGGTAGGAGAAAAAGGTAGAGAATTACGTGTCTTAGGTAGTGGGACTAATGAAGGTGATGGTATTGTTCCTAATCATTTGACTGAGAATCTTATGAAATTAGGACAATATTCTCCTAGGGAATGGATTAATGCTATTACTCATAATCCAGGTAATCAGCAAAATTCAACACAATATTCTTATACATTTGATAAGTTGGTATTACCTAATGTAACTAATGCTAATGGTTTTATTAATGAATTAAAAAATATTAAAAATCAGGCAATTCAAATGGGAGGAAAGAGGTATTAAACCTCGCCTCCTTACATAAAAAGGAGTGAAAATTATGGCAGGTAATTTTGATATAAATAAAGAATTATTAGATGCAATGAGAATTATTGCTAGACAGGAAATTGAAAAATGCAATAGAGATATAACTAAAACAGCAAGAGTAATAAATGTAAATAATGATAAAACTGTTAAAATAGAGATGGATGGAAAACAATATGATAATATTCCTAATTACAATGGAACTACTTTATCTGTTAATAATATAGTAAAAGTAACTTATCCCCAAGGGCAAGCAAGTAATATGTATGTTAGTGGGGGAGGCGAAGATGAAATATATAGCAATTTAGCTAAAACCGTTGAAAATATGAATCAGAGCTATCGTCTGCGGTTATATTGGGATAATGATAACGGCCTTATACAAGTATATGTAGGTGGTACATATAAAGGTAATCTTAAATTCACACCATAATAATTATTTAAGACCCAAAATGTAGATTGCATTAAGGGTAAATCCTGTATTGACATCAACTTCCATCAATGTTACTGTGCCAGCTGAGTAATTTATAGATAGCAAAACGTTTGCGCAATATCCGTATGATTTACCTGGTATTGCTATGTACCGTGTTTCATTTAAAATATGACTTACTAATGGTACAAGAGTAAAATTAAAAAACATATTACCATTACTTGTCTGCTGTATAATTACCATGATTTCGATAGTTTTATAATTTTTAAATGAAATTCCTGTCATTGTCTTATTATCCATGGATAAAACGGCAAGTTGGGTTCCTGTCCCAATAGATGCTAAATTGCTATTTTGAATAATAAAGGAGCTGCCCTTGAAACAGCAGAAAGAGAGGTAAAATTATGAAGAGAGCCATGCTTAGCCAGCCGATGGCTGGAAAAACAGATGATGAAATCAAAGAAACGAGAGAAAAGGCCATTAAGACATTAGAAAATAAAGGATATGAAATTGTGAACACTCTTTTTACGGACGAGTGGTACAGCAAAGAAAAAATGGCCGAAAGAGGAGTTGTACAGATTCCCCTATGCTTCTTGGCGAAATCGCTTGAAAATATGAGCCTTTGTCATGCGGCCTATTTCTGCAAAGGATGGGAAAATGCAAGAGGATGCCGGATTGAACATGAGGCAGCTAAGGCATATGGACTTGATATTATCTACGAGGATTAGGCTGATTGCTATTTTCGCTAATAAGGAGCTGTCCTTGAAACAGCAGAAAGAGAGGATTTTATGAAATTTTTAGAAGCCTTAAATAATATGAAAAAGGGAATTCCAATGAAGCTTCCGTCCTGGGGCGGATTTTGGTGTTGGGACACGAATGAGGAAACCATCGTCATGTACACAAAGGATAATCAGCGGCTTGATATACGCGAAACACAAAGGGTGGAATATACACTGAGGAATGTGATGTCGGATGAATGGGAAGTCGCCAATGGGGAAAATACACCCATCTTGGGCGGAACTGCCGCCTTTGGTTTCGGCGATGCTGTTAAATACATGAAACGCGGATTAAAAGTTAAAAGACAGGGATGGAACGGGAAAAATCAGCATATCGAACTGGCAGCTGATATCAGCTATAAAAATGCAGATGGCGAGATTGTAAACTGCTTGCATGATGCCATTGGAAACAAAGCCATTGCGTTTGTTGGCACGAGCGGCGTACAGATGGGATGGCTGGCAAGCCAGGCTGATATGCTGGCTGAGGATTGGGTGTTTGCTGAGTAATATTCTTGCTATTTGCTATATAGAAAAGTATTTTTCTTTAATCAATCAGAAGTGCAAACTATTGGTAATTCTTTTAATCATAATATTGTAGGTATTGATGAAGTAGTATCATGTTATGGTCATGCTATATCTAATGCAGGAGATGATTTTATTTCAAGATGGTTGCCTTTCGCTTATACTTTAGGTACAGACTCTTTGCCAGCTTGGTATGGGGCTGTAATGGCTGGTAAAAATACTGTTAAAATCCAACTTGGAAGTTCTATGCTTTCTTATTTAACAAGATTATATATAATAATAGAAAAAGGAACGCCACGCTATCTGCCACGTGAAACGTGTGCAGTATAGTGGCGAATTAAAGACAAAATGAACAAATACAAGAAATTAAAAGATTATTATACATCGGAGCATTTAGTTTATCGTTGTTGTTATCATGTTATATTTTGTCCTAAATATAGACATAAAATATTAGTTGGTAAAGTTTCTGATAGATTAAAAGAAATTTGGATAAATTAAAAACAGTGCATTGCACTGTTTTTTTATTTGCAGATAAAAGGCCGGGCCGCGGCGCAAAAGGCAGGCAAGCCCCTGCCCTGTGCGGCGGAAATGAAAATGGTCTCCGGAATCAGCCGCTTTACGCATCCAGCGTCCAGCCGCTGGGAAAGATCCGATTTATTAATGATCGCAATACAGGGGCGGCCCTGGCAGGCATTCAGCAGGCGAAGA
>OHHK01000867.1_pt1 | contig 10348 bp, 4 predicted proteins | sample 1568111 | NCBI WGS metagenome assembly OHHK01 (sample SAMEA3879562, study PRJEB24766) | human gut metagenome | biome: human-associated habitat; feature: feces | place: USA | collected 1985/1987 | reverse complement strand
CAACTCCGGGTATGCGTATCATGGAGAAGATGGCTGTAAAGATAGGAGGAGGATGCAATCACCGTATCGGTTTGTTTGATATGATTCTGCTGAAAGACAACCATGTGGATTTTGCAGGCGGCATACACAATGCGGTGTCCCGTGCTAAAGAATATTGTAAGGCAAAGGGTAAGAGCTTGAAGATTGAATTGGAAGTGCGTAATTTTGACGAATTGAATCAGGCGTTGGCAGAAGGTGTGGATCGTATTATGTTTGATAACTTTACACCTGAAGATACTCGTAAAGCTGTAGAGATAGTAGGAGGACGTTGCGAAACCGAGTCTTCTGGTGGTATTACTTACGATACTATGTTACCCTATGCGCAGGCAGGAGTGGATTTCATTTCTTTTGGTGCGTTGACCCATTCTGTAAAAGGATTGGATATGAGCTTCAAGGCTTGTTAAGGAAATGTTTTATGATAAGAGAGAACTTCAAATTTTGGATCTTTTTTTGAAATATGAATGACGTAATTGGTACGAATAAAATTAAAATAAATTCGTACATTTGCGTCATTGATATTAGTTTCTTTTATTTTCTTCTTTAAATCGGGTAGGTGTCATTCCTTTTACTTGTTTAAAGGAGGTACTGAAATACCTCGGATAGGAAAAGCCTACCTCGTAAGATATTTCGTTGATATTCATGTTGGTATTTGTAAGCAAGTAAACAGATTTTTCTATGCGTAGTTTATTGATATAGTCATTAACGCCCAACCCGGTTAGAAGTTTTACCTTATTATATAAGGATGCTCTGCTCATAGCCATTTTATCTGTGAGAAACTTAATGGAAAGTTCCTCTCCAGCCATATTTTCATTAATAAGTATATTGAGTTTGGCGATGAATTCCTCATCTTCTTTACTGTTTTTCTTTTGAGACTGTTCTGTTTCTATCCTTTTTTCGTTTTTTTCTTTTACTAGCCTATTAGATGATAATTCCGTTGCAGGAATGTTTTCTTCGACTGGTATTTTTTCTTCTTTGTTTTTTAAGATGTCGTTCAATATAGCTTGTAGGAAGTGGTTCATATTGCCTTTCATATATTTCTCTTTCCGTCGGAAATAAATGTAGCCTATACCGGCTGTGGTAATAATAAACAAGATGGCGGCTATGCCGATGAACCAGCTGGTCTTATACCAAGGAGGAGTAACGATTATGTTTATCAATTTTTGGGGTGTGGTATGATTCCCGTCTTTAGTATTGCAAGAAACCCGTATTGTGTAGTTGCCTGCGGATAGAGAGGATAAATTTAAAGTTGGATCGTAAGTTTCAATCAATTGTTTGCTTCTACTTTCAATTATGTATCGGAGCAGGTATTTTTGGAATATGTCTCTGTTCTTTATTCGAAGGTGGATGGAAAGAGAATTGTAGTTCCAAGGTATGTTTATTGTATTCTCTTTGATTTTTTTTAAATAAGGACTACCGTTAAGGAGAATGTCGGACAGGTATATTTCTGGTATCTGAGTTTCAGTTTCGGGAATGTTTGTGTTGATTTTTACCAATCCTTCGGATCCACCTAGATAGATGTAATTCTTATTAGATTGTTTTTGGTATGCGAATAAAATTTCGTTAGATGGGAAACCATCAGAACTATTCCAGATAGTAAATTTATTTTCTTTGATAATATAAGAATATAGTTGATTTTGAGCACAGATCCATAGACGTCCTTTTCTATCGGCAATGAGGAAGGATATGTTATTAAATAGTTTGGTGTGTATGCGATGGTATTTTCGACTTTTCAAGTCGAAGAATCCAAGTCCTTTGTCGGTTCCGGTCCATATTATATCGTTGTTGTCATAAGACATGGAAGTGATGGTTTCATTTTTTTCCAACTCGAATAGTAATCGGATACTGTCATTTTGTTGATCTACCCAAAAAGCTTGGTGAGCGTATTTTAAAAGAGAGAATTTATCGTTGGAGTATGATAGACAAAGTGCATTATTAGAGAAGTCGTAGTGACGATCTGTTTGCATCTTTGAGAATGTGTGGTTATGTGTATTATATGCATATGCATTACGACTGATTATATATATTTTGTTGTTTGCCACTTGATTGGCCAAAGGAAGGTAACCATAAAAACATTCTTTATAGTTGGTCTCTTTATCTATAATGGTGAAAGGACGATATTGCTGCGTCTTTTTATTGAACAGGAAAATGCCTTTGGTATACAAAGAAATCATTAATTCAGATTCAGATATTTCAGCAATGGAAATAACTTTATCTCCGTAGGTTGAGGGGAAATGGGTAAATTTGTCAGTAGAAGGGTCGTATAGGTTGATACCTCCTCCATCAGTTCCAATCCAAACTTTTCCATTCTTTTCTTCGTAAAGGCTGATGATTGATTTTTCACTGAGTCCGTTGGGATTGTTTAAAACGGCATCTTTATATGTCTTAATGTACGTTTCTTTAATACAGAATATGCCTCCGCGTACGCTTCCTGCCCATAAGTTTTTTTCTTGGTCTTTATAGAGCAAGGTGATGGAGTTTACTGGTAGGGAGGAATAGTCTCCTACTATATGTTGAAGTTGTGAGAATTGTTGAGTATGGGGAGCAAATTGGTTGATGCCACTTCCGTCTGTAGCCAACCATAGTTTGCCATTGTGTTCTGTTATGTCTAAAATATAATTGTTGTTTAATCCGGAATTTGTTTGAGTATAGTGTTCTTGGATTTTTCCTGTTTGGTCATAGCAATATAGTCCAGATCCATAAAAGGATGTGTAAATATGCTGGTCAAGAGTTATGTATAACGATGTCAGCAGGTTAGGACTGCTTGGAATAAAAAGACTAAATTGTTGAGTTTGACAGTTGTACGAGTAGATTCCTTTTCTTCGGGTACCTACTAAAATTTTGTTTTTATCGAGATAAACCATTTTTTGGATTCTATAATCTACCATGTTGATATTTTTTTTCTTTTCTTGTTTTTTAATGTGAATGATCTTTGTTTTTTTACTATGATAGTCGTAGCAATATATGGTATTCTCGCTGCCAAACCATATTCCACCTTTTACTTTGATAGAAGAATAGATCGCTTGGGAAATGGTAGTATTAAATCGGTCCTGTTCGGCATCATAAAGGGCTAACCCTTTGGGAGTTGCTATCCAAAGATTTCCTAATGAGTCTTCTGTCAGATGATTGATATAATTACTAGGTAGAGAGTGGGGATCGTCTGAATGGTGCAGATAGGTTTTGATTCCCTCTTGAGTATAACTGTTCAATCCATTTTGGGTACCTATCCATAAAGTACCTTTATGGTCTAGCAGGATGGATTGGACAGTAGCTTGGGAAAGTCCTTGCTCTATAGAGAGCTGGGTGAACGAATAATTGACACTGTGTTCGGAAGAGAACAATTTTGTGTCTGCCCATAAGAATAAAATGATAATTAAGGTCCGATACATTGTATTTTTTATTTTTTGCAAAAATACATTTTTTTTCTTTTGATAAGAATTTAAGGATTATTTTTCAGTATGAAGTAATAAGAATACTAAGATATTTTAGAAATAAAAATTGAGAAATATCCCCTTATTAGACAGAAATGGACTTGATTTATACAATTTCTGATCTCTTTAGTTGATAAATAGACTAAGTTTGCACAGTTAAATTTTTAAAATAAGTTTTGTGAACCAAAATTAATGTAGTATGAAAAATGTTATACTTTTATTATTGTCGGTATGTGGTATGCTTGCTTGTACTCATACACCGAAATGGGAATTAGTGTGGGAAGATAATTTTGATGGTGCGGAACCTGATACCACAATATGGAGCTGCATACCTCGCGGAAGACCTGATTGGCAAAATACTCAGTCATTTGATAATCGTTGTTATGAAATGCGTGATGGTTGTTTAATATTAAAGGGAATTGTGAATGATAATATGGATGTAGATACGGCGAAGTATCTGACTGGGGGATTGTGGACAAAAGACAAGCATGCTTTTCATCGGGGACGCATCGAAGTAAGAGCTAGATTGCATGGGGCGAGAGGAGCATGGCCGGCTATATGGACTTTGCCTTATGAAATTGATAAATATGTTTGGCCTATGGGAGGAGAGGTAGATATTATGGAACGTTTGAATTATGATTCTATTGTTTATCAAACCGTGCATTCGCACTATACTTATACATTGGGGATAGAGAATAATCCGAAACATGGAGGCACTACATCCATTAATCCTGAGGACTTTAATGTATATGGGGTAGATTTTTGGCCGGACAGTTTGGTGTTTCATGTGAATGGAAAACGACATTTTGTTTATCCTCGTATCGAAACGGAACAAGAAGGTCAATTTCCTTTTGATATTCCCCAATATTTGTTGATTGATATGCAATTAGGAGGTACTTGGGTAGGACCAGTGGACTCTACGGATTTACCAGTGGAGATGGAAGTGGACTGGGTACGTCATTATCAATGGAAATAAAGCTATTCTGATATTTGTTGTTGTAATACAAATTATAAGTAACCTATTAACTTAATTAAATTGAAATTATGAAAAGACAAAGGCAAAAATTATTTCGCGTGGTTTTGGCAGGCGTCCTGATGATATTTTCATTTATGGTATACGCACAGGAACGTATAGTGACAGGTAAGGTGTATGATTCATCCGGTGAGTCTATTATAGGAGCTAGTGTAATGGTACAGGGTACTATGCAGGGAGTGGTGACTGATATAGACGGTGCTTTTCAGTTGAAGGTGCAACCTTCCCAGTCTTTAGTGATTAGCTTTTTGGGATATCAGGATGTGATCCTGCCGGTAGGAAGTAAAAATAATTTTAAAATTATTTTGGAAGAAGACTCCAAAAAGCTGGACGAAGTGGTGGTGGTAGGATACGCTACTCAGAAGAAAGTGAATTTGACAGGATCTGTTGCTTCCGTATCAGCAAAAGATATTCAAGATATTCCGGTGGCTAATACAACTACTTTGCTACAGGGACGTTTGCCAGGTTTAGTACTAACTCAGAACGGTGCACAAGCTGGTAATGATAATCCAGAAATCAGGATTCGTGGTATTGGTACCTTTGGGAATAATAATCCGATGGTGTTGATTGACGGGGTGGAAGGTAGTATTTCACAAATTGCAGAAATCCCTTCTGCCGATATTGAGAGCATTTCTGTATTGAAGGATGCGGCATCGGCAGCTATTTATGGTGTGCGTGCTGCTAATGGCGTTATTTTGATCACTACTAAGCGGGGACAGGCATCAAGCAAAGTGAAGGTTTCGTATTCAGGTAGTTATACTTTGCAGACACCAGGTATTGTTCCCGATTATGTGGATGGTTATAATTGGGCTTTGATGAAAAACGAAGTGAGCACTGGAACTTTTTCACCGGAAGCTTTGCAAAAGTTGCAAGACGGATCAGATCCGGATCATTATGCAAATACCAATTGGCTGGATGCTGTATTGCGTAATGCTAGTATGCACCAGCATCATCTGTCTGTATCAGGAGGTAATGAAAATACCCGTTTTATGACTTCGGTGGCCTATTCCAATCAAGATGGTATCATGATGAAGACAGGAGTAGAACGCTTTTCTTTTCGTTCGAATATTGATACTCGTTACAAACGTTTTACTTTTGGATTGAACTTATCCGGTAATAAGAATAATGTGACTACTCCTGCTGTCGCACCTTCCGGCGAAGGTGGAATCATGCGTTATGTATCCTGGTTTACTCGTCCTACTGTGCCGGTGATGTATTCTAACGGACACTACGGCTATGTAGATGGTTCGTCATTGAGTGCCGAACTGATGAAGAATCCTGTAGAGTCAATGTCTTTAGGGCACCGCAGCAATGAGTATTGGCGTTTTAACGGTAAGGTTTTTGCAGGTATTGATTTATGGGACGGATTGAAGTTCCAGACCAGTTTTGCTTATGCTTTTGATTTAAATGCAACGAAATCTTATTCTCCCAAATCTCCTGCCCGTTATGATGCAGAAGGAAATATTAGAAAAGCGGCAGGGGAAACGAATAAGGAGGAGGATTATTGGTATCGCAATGCAACATGGACGAGTGAGAACCTGTTGACTTATAACAAACAATTTGATAAACATAATGTTAATGTGTTGTTAGGGCACTCTGTTATTGGCTCGCGCTTTTATAAAACGACTGCTTCCATACAGGGCTTTCCTACAGAAAATATTTATGAACTTGATGGAGGAACAATTAATCCGGGTGCAAAAGGCAATTCGGAAGAATATAAACTCCAGTCATTTTTTGGTCGTGTGAATTACGGTTATGATGACCGTTATTTGTTTGAGTTCAATATTCGCCACGATGGTTCATCACGTATGCCTAAAGCCAATCGTTACGCTACATTTCCTTCCGTATCAGGAGGATGGGTGTTTTCGAATGAAGAATTAATGAAAGACTATAAAAACTTCTCCCTTGGAAAGTTGCGTTTATCATGGGGTAAGTTGGGTAACCAGGAAATCGGTAATTATGCTTATGCGGCTACTTTGGGCGCAAGCGGAAATTATTTCTTTGACCAAGGTGGGGACAAACAGGCTGGTATGGTACAGACTTCTGTTCCAAATGAAGACATCAAATGGGAAACGACCCGCTCCATCAATGTGGCCCTTGATCTTGGATTCTTTAATAATAGGATACAGACTACTTTTGAATGGTTTGATAAGAAAACTTCTGATATCTTGATGCAATTAGCTATGCCAGGCATATTCTTAGGTTCTCTTAATGCTCCTTATCAGAATGTGGGTGCTGTCCGCAATCGTGGTTGGGAATGGAATGTGAATTACTCGGATAGTAAAGGCGATTGGGTTTGGAATGTAGGTTTCAACTTGTCACACGTGAAGAACGAAATTCTGGAAATGGGCGGTTTGGAAGAAACAATAAGTGGGCAAACAATCAATCGTATTGGCAATCCTATTGGCGCTTATTTTGGATATAAAGCGATTGGTATGTACCGTACAGAAGCTGATTTACAGCGTACTAATTCAAAAGGGGAAGTCATTAAACAAAATGGTGTGGCTCCTAAATTGGGCGATATTATGTATGCTGATTTGAATGATGATGGTAATATTACTGCTGATGATCGTGATATTATTGGCAATCCTTTTCCTAAATATTCTTATAGCTTCAATTTAGGAGCTTCTTGGAAGAATTTTGACTTGTCTACTTTTTGGCAAGGAGTGGGAGGTATTTACCGTTACAGTTGGGAAACTTCTACCGATATTCGCGGTAACTTAACCGAACGTTGGTTGGATCGTTATTCTGCCGGCAACGTAAATGCTTCTATGCCGGCATTGGGTAATACTATGAATGATTCTTATTCTTCATTCTGGTTAGAAAATTCCAGTTACTTACGTTTGAAGAACTTGGAATTCGGCTATACATTCCGTCAGCCTGGACTTGCTAAGATGGGTGTTTCCAGTGTCCGTGTTTATTTTGCCGGAAGCAACCTTTTGACATTTACGTCTTTGAAAAACTGGGATCCGGAAAAAACATCGGGTGATGCTAGAAATGACGTACATCCCAATATGCGCACTTATTCATTTGGGCTAAATATTCAATTCTAACTTATAAGGAGGATATACATTATGGTAAAGAGTACAAAAAATATATGCAGAGTTTTATTTTTTTCTGGAGTGTTATTGGTTACCAGTGCATGTTCAGATAGTTTTTTGCAGACGGATTCTCCGAATCAGCCTTCTCAAACCACTTATTGGCAGACCGAATCGGATGCATTGATGGCTTTGACAGCTTGCTATGATGCCATGCAGAGCCAGAATTTATATGATGACAATATTGATGGCTGGAAGTTTGGATTTCTAGGACGTGAAACCAGTACGGATAATGGAGACCACACATGGGGTGATTGGATGCTGGGAAGTTCTATCTCGAAATGTGCTTCTTCCACTACCGATGAATGCTTTTCTATGTACTGGAATGCTAATTATGAAGTGATTAAGCGTTGTAATATGTTGGTAGAGAATGTGGAATGTATTCCGATGGAGGCTGAAAAGATAGATGCATACAAGGCGGAAGCAATAGCATTACGAGCTTTGATGTATTGCAATCTGACCTCCGTATTCCGTGATGTCCCTTATCTGACGAAACCTTTAACTTTGGCTGAAGCACAGGCTCCCAAGGCGGAACGTAGCCAGATTATTTCGTCCTTGCTGGAAGATTTGAAGACTTGGATTCCTAAAATACCAGTTATAGGGAAAGCGCAAAAAGGACGTATGTCCCAAGAAGCAGGTTATGCCATTATGGGACGAATTGCTCTTTTTAATCAACGTTGGGACGAGGCAATAACGGCTTATAAAAATGTAGTAGGAAAAGTGCAGCTTTTTAAGTCGGGTGACGGAACTGATTATGCTGCCAATTATGCTGATTTGTTTAAAGAGCAAAATGAAACGGCAGCAGAAGTATTGTTGAGTGTCCATTTTAAAGGTCCGGGATTAGGTGAAGGAAGTTGCTTTGGGGTTTGTTGGTCTGCTCCAATGAATGCTATTGAAGGTTCTATGAACTTGTGTGATGATTTTTATTGTATAGATGGGTTGCCCATCGATAAGTCACCTTTATTTAAAGGAAGTCTTGTTCAAGGAGCCCATACGAAGGCTAATCCGGATATGGGACGTTATGAGAATCGTGATCCTCGTATGAAAGGTACATTGATGTTACCTGGTATGGAATGGAACGGAAAACTGTTTACTAATAATTTGCCGGCAAGTTCTACCTGTTGTATTCGTAAATGGTACACTCCAGAAGATACAGTTAATGAATATGACGGTAGTCTTGACTTCTATGTTATCCGTTATGCAGAGGTACTTTTGTCACTTGCTGAAGCTATGATTGAGAAAGGTGGTTATCCACAAGCCGAAATAACAGGATATATTAATGAAGTTCGTGCTCGTGTTGGTATGCCAGCGGTAGAAGTAGTGGAAGGAACTAATTTGAATAAAGAAGAATTGCGCGCCATTGTACGTCACGAACGCCGTGTGGAATTGGCTTTTGAAGATTTGCGTTTTGCAGATCTTTACCGTTGGGGAGAATTTGAAAATGCTCAAAAGCGTATGCAGAAAGACCAGTCATTCTATGGCTTTGGAGTAGTTTCGCGGGGTAATCTTCGTGGTGCGCAAGATTTGGTTTGGCCTATTCCGCAAGGTGAGATTGATACGAATCCGATGTTGGAGCAACATAGTGAATGGAAATAAGAATGATTGAATTATCTATTGTAATATAACTGTGATGAGGTAAGAGATTGTTAAAAGGTATTTTCTTGAAATAAAGGACAAGTATGTGGTGATAAGGCTGCAACTTGTCCTTTATCGTTTGTTTCCTATTATATATGTTCTATTTCATAACGTAGCATATTTTGTTAAATTACAATGTGATGTTATTTATCTTTTCGTCTCTTTGTTTTATCTTTGTCGTTGAATATTATAAGTAATTAAGTATATGAAGAAAAAGAATGTTTTTAAATGGTGGGGAGTTGTTTTGTTATTATGTATGTGTTCTGTTCATGCTGAGGCGCAGGATTTGAAATCTATATTGACAGGAGTGGCAAAGGCGGCAATTGGTAACAAGGCTACTACGGCTCATTCTATTGTGGGGACTTGGTCTTATCAGACTCCTGGCCGCTACCTCTCCACCAGCCTATGTCAGTTCGAGAGTGATCAGTTACTGGCAAAGGCTGGTGGAGAGGTAGCGGCCAAAGAAGTGGAAGAAAAATTACAGACTATATATGATAAGATTGGTTTGACTAGTATTAAGTATATTTTCAAGGAGGATGGTACTTATTCATATATATTGAAAAGACGTACGGTAAGCGGCACTTATGTTTTTGATGAGGAAGCTAAGACGATTATTATGAAAAGTAAGTTGGGCATACAGACGGTAGCTTATGTGACAGTGACAGGCAATAGTATGAGTCTTGTGTTTAATGCCGATAAGTTGATGTCTATTCTAAAGGTGATTACTGGAGCGGCTTCCAAAGTAAATTCTACAGCTGCCACTCTTAACAGTGTAGCTGAAGCTTATGACGGGCTGATGTTAGGATTTGAATTGAAAAAGTAGATGCTTTTTGTAAAATATGGGATACAAGTCTTTTATAAAAGTTGAAAAATTGTGATTGGAAATAATGTTTAAGGATAAAACCGTTTTAACCTTATTATTATGGTTAAAACGGTTTTTTTATTAACATGTATTGTTTTTGTATATACTGGTCATGAATGTAATATATTGCATATATGTGAGAACGGTTTATTCTTGCTCTTTCAGTGCTGCGAAAATCAAACCTTCCAGTTCTTCCGCCAGTTCGGGGTTATCCTGAATCACTTGTTTGGAAGCGTCACGTCCTTGTCCCAGT
>OHHK01000846.1_pt1 | contig 10658 bp, 8 predicted proteins | sample 1568111 | NCBI WGS metagenome assembly OHHK01 (sample SAMEA3879562, study PRJEB24766) | human gut metagenome | biome: human-associated habitat; feature: feces | place: USA | collected 1985/1987 | reverse complement strand
GTCGTTTAACCCACTTGGAATCTTCTCCTATGGAACTTTCGGACGACAGATAGGTATATTGCAGACCTGCACTGACTCCCCAATGCCTGCTTATGGATTTACGGAACGAAAGCGCAAAACTGACGGGGAGATTATAATGGGTATATTCTGTCATGGGGCGTCCTGTGTTGTCATTTGCTATTTGTAGCAGAGCTCCGTAAGCTTGTGCATCGGGAAAGTCCGAGGGATATTCCTGCAAATAGTTTTTGAAGTCATTCCAATACATAATTTCATCCTTATGAGAACTTCCTATGTCTCCCCGGGAAAAAGTTTTGTTTATGAAGCCGGTGCTTGTTCCGTTATTGCCGGCAGATATGGCAAGTGCCAAAGTATATTCGGAACGTTTATGCGGTAATGCAAAGTGGTTATGTCCGGAGGGGCTCTTGTGTACAGATTCTGTGTTCCGGATTGTATCTTGTGCCGGGAGAGTGCATTCTATTCCTATATTATTTGCCGTATCGGTATTGATACTTGTTTGGATTGGTGGTTTTGTCAAGGAAGTTGTCTTTGATTGGGGCCTGTCCGGTAATAGTTTGTTTTCAGGCATAATGGAAGGATTGCCTGTAATGCTTCTTGGCTGGTGTGCCGGTAAGGATACGACGGGCGAGGCTACTTTGTGCTTTTCTGTCTGTAAAAAATAAAAAGTGGTGGCAAAAGGTATAAACAGCAAGAGGAGAACGGCTGCTATACGCATCGTTCTTATCCTTTTTTTCTTATGTAAATAGGGGGTGAAATATTCCGTTTGAAAATGATTCCAATCATTTTCGGGGAGGGGCTTTTCGTATTCGTTAACCCGTTGTTTCAAGTGGTCTATCCACGGTTCTTCTTCCTGTTTCATAATGATTGTCGAGTTAAGTATTCTTTAATTTTCTGAGCAAGTATACATTTGGCGCGGTACAGTTGTGAGGAGGATGAATGTTCGTTAATGCCTAATGTCTTCGCAATCTCCTTATGAGGCATTCCTTCGAATACGGCCAAGTTCAGTATGGTGCGATAGCCTGCCGGTAATTCAGCTATGAATTTCATCAAGGTTTCAATAGGAATCGAAATCATATCTTCTTCGTCCACAGGCTGCATGTCTTCTTCCAGATCATCTACAGAAAGGAAAAAGCAGGTTTTCTGTTTACGGAGATGATGCAAGGAGGTAGTTACCATGATACGGGTGACCCAGGATTTGAATCCATGCAGGTCGGTGGCATGTAGTTGGTCGATGGCGGAAAATACTTTGATGAATCCATCATGCATGACGTCCAAGGCCGATTCTTCGCCTACATAGCGACAGCACACTCCATACATTTGGCGGGAGAAGAGTCTGTATATGGTTTCCAAAGCTTCCCTCTTTCCGGCTTTACATCCTTCTATTAGTTCTGCGTCATTCATTTTTCTTTTGTCATGTTATTATATAAAGATACAGGGGAGAATAAAAGACTGCATAAGAACAGGAGTTTTTCTATAAAATACAGCTATAAGACAGGAATAATTTAGAAATAAGCAACTTGCGCACTTTCTGCCACAAGTGAGGTAATGACTTGGCAACGGTCATAAATTCTGCGATGTGTAGTACATTGCTGTCAAACAACTCTATGCAAAGGTAACATATATTTTCGACAAACGAAATGCAATCAGTATTTTATTGCCGTTTTCCTTCCAATTTTCCTAATCGCATTACTATCGAGGTTTGACTTCTGCCCATTTTCTCGGCTATGTATTTTATACTTTTCCCTTCATGATAAAGGGTAAGCAGAAAATTATCCGCACTGCGTGTCCACTTTTTGTTGGCGTTTGGATGCTTGGCATAACTTTCTTCCGTGACTTTTTCCGGATGCAAGAACTCGTCCACGAAAACAGAAGGGAAGCGTCTGTCATACAGTACATAGGTCTTGACTTTTGCTCTGGTAATGGCTACATAAAACAGCCTACGTTCTTCTCCGTATGGATATTGGTCGCTTTTTGTCAAGACATAATTAAGAACAGGGTCATCGCTTACAAGTGAGGGAAACCCGTATGTGTCCTTGTTACATTGAAGAACTATCACATAGTCTGCTTCAAGTCCTTTGGATTTATGAACGGTCAGAAACTCTATTTTCCTATCTCCGATGATATAGAAAAAACGATTACCCTCTTTCACGGATTTATACATGAACGACAGGTAATAATCATCAAAGGAATATCTCCCTAACAAAAATACTGATTTGTCCAATGGAATTGACGCAACCAATTGTCCGATGACATTGCAATATTCACGCCTTTCATAATCACAGAATTGTAATTCTGTTTTAACTTGTGGATTAAAAGGATGGATGTTCTTTTTAATTTGGGCTTCGTTGCGTTGGATGAATTGCGAGGACAGGCTGACCAAAGGCTCTCCAAACCGATATGTAGTTTCAATCTTGTTGATTTCCGTCTGACCAAAGTAATATGAAAATTGATTGAAAAGTGCCATGTCGCTCCCTGAAAAACGATAGATGGACTGCCAGTCATCGCCCACACAATACAACTTAGCAGGCGGATTTCCCTCTCGCAATACTTTTAAGAAGTTGTAACGGTCAACGGATATGTCTTGAAACTCGTCCACAATGATATAATCATACTTCACAGAATGGGAGGAACGACAAATGTCGGTAGCTTGCAGGATTGCATCCGTAAAATCTATTTGGTTGATATTCGTCAATTCTTCAATATACCGTTTATAAACGGGTTGAAAGATGTTTTTGATAATGAATGTACTGCGTTCGTCCCCTGCGTTTTTAGTTTGCCTTAATACTTCATCTACAGATTTGCAGCTTGACTTTATCAATGTCACAAAAGTCACGACAAGGCGGATAAAAGCCTTCTCCTGCTTGCTATTCGGGGGAAGAATCATATCGTATAATTCAGCATCTGTTTTCTCTTGGATAGGAACATCAGTCTTTTCCAATAAGTTCTTTAATTTCTCCCGAATATCGGAATAATGAAAATCTGCACTTGAAGTTGTTAATAGCTCTGTACCAAATTTCTCATGTGCCGCTTTTTTCCATGTTATGCCATCGTTATACTTTTGGTTTGCTTCTTCATAGGTAATGCCTCTGTCTTTGGCAAACCATATAGGAACAAGTCCATGTTCGTCCACTCCAAAATGCTCTAAATATACTCGCCTTGTTTTTCCACTTTGTTCAAAATATATGGAAAAATCCGGTTTGTATTGAGAGTGCATCTCGTCTGCCAATGGATGTTCGTATGGTTCTTCATATCTGAATTTTACGCTAAGGGAAGATAGCGCAAAGCATATTTTCTGCTCTTGCTCACTTCGTACATAAACAGTTTTTTCGTCCATATCAGGAAACGATGCTTTCAAACGTACATCCTTCTGTTCTGAAAGTTGTTGCCTACGTTCATTCTTCCGCTTTTCCCACTCCTTTTCGGGCGTTTGATAATCAATAAAGTATTCTATTACGCTTTCCTTGAATTTCTTATCATTCAATAATTCATGGTAGATTTTCACGAAGAGCGCGTCCGTCTTTTCATATATTGATGGCTTTTGACCTGTTGTTTGTCCGATAATGTCAAGGGCAAGTTTGTGAAAAGTGTACCCTCTCAAACCTGTAATACCCATTCTTTCTGTCAATTCGGCGGCAGCCTTGTTTGTGTAGCTGATAAGGAGGATATTTTGAGGATTGACTTTCTTTATTTCAGTCAAATACTTTACCTTTCCTACGATGGATGAAGTCTTTCCACTTCCCGCACTACTAACTACCAAACAATTTTCTTCTTCTGAAACGATTGAGCGTCTTTGTTGCTTGTCTAATGGATATTTCAGGCAATGGTCGAAAAACTCTTTATGCGTGTCAAGCAGAAATGTAATTACCTCTTCATTATGTTGCTTTACGAGTTTATTGATAGCTCCAAAATCATTGATAAATTTGGATATGGTTTCAGATGGAGTGATATTAAAGGATTTAAGTTTCTTAACAAGTGAATACGATTTTTGAAAATGTGGCTTATAATGATTGGCAAAATCTTTTTCTTGCGTTGCAGATATTACCCTCCCTGAAAAAACGTTATTAAGGTCGGTCGGAATATCAATAAATGCCTCGTTGTTTAAAACCAACAATCTTTCTTTTGCTTGCTCGTAATTGGATTTATTGCCATAAGAAGATATGTGGTTTAACTTTTCTGAAAGTTCCTTGGACTTGTTTTTTAGGCGTGTCCTTGTTATAACTATATAACAAATTGAAATAGCTATAATACAAATTACCCCAATAAACAATGCTTGCATACTAAAAAAAAGATTTGTCGTTGATAAAGGTTACATTGTATAAAAGGTTAACGTGCCATTAAGGCACGCTAACTTTCTAAGCTATTAAAAGACTGGATTACAGTAAAAAACTATCCTCCCTAAAATAGTCTATTATATCTTCATCAGAAGTTGCCTCATCTACAGCTTTCAAAATTTTTGCAAAGTTCTCAAACTTATCAACTTCATAACCGCCACAAGTTGTAAACTCTTTGTCGCAAAAGAAAATCATTTCTCCCGGAATGGTTATTGAACCTGTGCCATTAAGACTCCTAAATCTATGACTTACTGCCCAACCTGTAAATTCACCTTTGTGATATTTTACAACATTTTCTTTTAGAGAAACAAGTTGTTCTGAAAGTTTCTTGGTATATTTATCCAAATCAGATTTGGCTTCTTCTTTCTCTTTTTTTGCCCGCGCATATTCTCCACGAGAGTATTGAGAAGAATATCCATTAGGAGCAAAAATATCCATAGAAGATTCCGCAGATTCGATGTTTCTTTTACATCTGTTTATTTTAGACATCAAATCTTTGATGTCATCACTAATTTTCATAATAGGTTCAATAGTAGTTACATCAATGAACATACTATCAACTTTTGTTGATATTGGTTCATAAGAATCTGGGTGATATAGATAGCCTTTAAGCGTCTCTTTAACCAACTTCTCAGCTTTTTCCTCGTTAGAGAGTGTGCAAGAAGTCATAACTAATGCAACTGCACAAAATAATAAGATAATAACATTCTTCATAATGTTCACTATTTAAATGATAATTATTGACGCTTGTCCGAAACACGAAGCGTGGAACTGTATGCCACACTCTTTACTTGAAGGTCGTAGGAAACCTTGGATACAGATGTAACAATAGCAGCCCACGCTATAGCGTGAGAACCACTATGCTATCCTTGTATCCAATTTGAAAATTTCCTACGTTTTCAAGTACAAGATAAGCATAACGCTTCTTCTTTTTTCTATGTTTTGGAAAGGGTTGCCCCAATCCAATTGCAAAAGTAGCTAAAATTCTTGATAAGTCCCTTTCATTGAATGATTATCTTTACTTCTTGGGCGAAATTTATACATATTCAGATTTTCATCCCGTTACCTTGCTTTGGGGTAGTAAGCCCCAAACCGTTTCTCCATTCATGCGCTTTCTGCCGGAACCATTGTACAAGCGGAATGTTGTTCACACATATATGGAAACGCCCTGTCCTGCTTTTGTCTTCTTCAAACGAGAAAGCCGCCCCCTCTGCATGGAATTTACGGTTGAACTCAGGTGAATAGAAATCACCTTTCAAGTTCACTTTCTTCAACTTGCATAGTTCTTGGATAATCTGTTCGGAGAAGTGTAGCGTATTACGGCAGAAGTCAATCAAGGGCAGCAGTTTCTCTACATGAGGGAAGTATTGTTTTACCTTGTCCATATACTCGCTGAACTTGCTGTATTGGGCTTGGTGTTCACGTTCCATCTGCTTAATATGTTGCTCCAACCTTGCATTTTGGTTTTCAAGTTCCGCTATGCGCTGCTGAAATCCTTCCCTTTCCGCTTTCAACTTTCCACCGCCCAAAAAAGAACCGACCTTTGCCACGAGTGCGGCTTTCGCCTCGGTCTTGGCGGCTTCCAGTTTCTCCGACCTAATTTCTTTCTTCACCTCGTCAAGTTTCTGTTCCGCTTGTTGCCTTTCCGTCTGCAACTGCTGCACATTGACTTCAAGTTCTCCCGTCTGCCGCTTCAAGTCTCGGTAGTATTGGGCAGTGGTGGTATGTCGTGCCTCCGAACCACGGATGCCACGCTGCAAGCCGTATTTCGCCATTGCTTCCGCATAACTGTCGTGATAGGCTGTCAGCTTCTCTCGTGTCAGCACGTCATCGGCGCACAGACGAATGGCATCCGTTTTCTTACGGTAGGTGCGCTTGCCCTCCACCTGTTGCTTCTTTTTCGCTTTCCTGCGTTCGCCTGTTACAATCGGTACGACCGTAGCGTGGATGTGCGGCGTATACTCGTCCATGTGCAAGACTGCAGAAACGGTATTCTCCCGTCCGAACGTGCGGTGCAGCCATTGTAGGTTGTCGGCACACCATTCGTTCAGCCTGCCCTCGTCATGCACTCTCGCCATGTCCTCGTGCGTACCCGAAAGTACGATGCGGATTGCCCTCACTTGGTCGGGCGTTATCTTCCTCTTGATGCCTGCCGTGCGGATGCGGTGGTTGATTGCCTCGGTGCGGTTCGTCACGCCATCGGGGAAGTCCACCAGCTCACGGTTGAGGCAGGTGCGTGTAGGGTTGGCGTTCTTGGGGAGGGTCTTGCGTTCGATGTGGTCAGACGCGCCCGTGTCCGCCGAGCCTTTCACCTTGTTGAATTGGATGCTTATGTATCCCATGTTCGTCTTTTGTTTTTATAGGTTATACAAACTTGTTTGTTCATGCCCGTCCGCTGCGGTCGTGCCGCATGAAAACGGGGGTGTCCAGAGGGGTGTAATCCCGTTGGCTCATTGGGGCGTTTTTAGCATTAGCGCAGCGGTGCGTGAAGAAAACGCCCTAATGAGCTATGGCTTTTTCGTTTCAGAAAATCCGCTGCGCTGTCGGTGGTTGTCGGATGCTTTTCCCCTTTCGCCAACTTGGGGTGTACCTCATGTCGCCATGTTGATATGTCGTCATTGTTTTGTGTCGTCATGTTGTCGTGTCTGCTTGTCGGCATGATGGCATGTCGGCATACGTAATACCTGCTTGGGGTATCCAGCCGTTTTCCCACGGACTTGTTGATGGGTGTAAAAGCGTTGAAGTGTTGAATATGACACATAACACATTGTTATATTGCTTGATACGCGCTCAACTTGTCCTCAACAAACGCATGATGCCCAACAAACGGCAACGAAAAGAAGAAGTGATGGTATAACCGAATGCTGCTGCGTTCCCTCTTCATCGTCCGTTGGGTGTTGTTGGTATTCTGTTGAGCCTGTATTTTGCTATATATCAACATTATATTATATCTATTCAACAATTCAACAGAATATCAGAGGCTCTCCAGCAGTCCTTTGGTCACGGTGTAATACCTGCCCACATCTTTACGGGTATGATAGCGTCCGTTACCGCCATACACGTAGGTGGTATAGGTAAGCCCGTTGGGTGCCGGTGATAATTTCCAGCACTCCTGCAACACTTTACGCACCTGCGGCTTCTCCGCCTTGACCTGCGAACACGACAGCAGGGGGATGATGTCGTTCAGGCAGAATGACACCGTTTCCACCTCCATCTTCGCCATGATGTCGAGCAGCAAGTCCGCCATTTCTATTTCGAGGCGGTTGCGGTTACTACGGATTATCTTACGCAGGGCTTCTGTCTCAATTAGCTTCGGGGCAAACCACATACGGCTTTCTTTTTTCGTTGACAACTCCCGATGGATAAGGAAGTACAGAAAAGCGGGGATTTCATCCTTCAGCTTTTGCAGGAAATCGGTGTCATCACACTGCAACCGTCCTATCTTGCGTACCCAATAGCGTGTCTCGCCTGCGTCAATGATGACGGGCAAATGCTCGTTGTTGGAACACAACACGAACTTGGCGAAGAAACCGATTTCGTTACGGTCTTTGCCTTTGGCTTCCACCTTATAGGACAATGTAGTACTGAGGTTCTTCAACCGTTCACTGTCCTCCCTGCGGTTGAGCAGTACTTCGTCCACCATGATGAGCAGTTTCCCTGCCCAATCGGAATTGAACTGGCTGCGGAAGTCCTCGTTGGTGTTGAACGTCACGTTATCTTTAAAGATGGCTTTCAGGAAGTTCAAGAACGTGCTTTTGCCCGTGTTCCGTTCTTCGGACACCAACAGCAGGATAGGCAGCTTTTGAACAGGTTGCAGGTAAAGCAGTTGCAGGTAGTCCATGCCCAACTCGTATTGCTCTCCGAAGATATGCTCCACTAACGAGCGGATGCAGGGGAAGCAGCCCTCCTGCGGTCGGTATCCTATCGGCTCGTAGAGGTTGAGGAACTTTCCGACAACGGGCTTGTAGCCCACATGGTCGGGGACGGTACAGAACCCGTCATACTTCGGCACGGTCGCCATGCGGTCTTTGCCGTAGTCCTGCCGCAAGGTCTCGGAGTTCCATGCGATGCGCTTCTTTACACAGCCTCCGTCAATCAGTGGCTGGTCAACAATCTTGTAGAGGGTTGTCCCTACGCGGATGAATTCGTTTTGTTCTGCCATAGGCTTTGCTTGGTTTTATGTCACCGACAACAGTGTCTGCAACGGGTTAAACAATCGGATGCAAAACTACGGCACAATGCTTAAAACATTGATACGCAAAACGAAGCGGAACGGTGCAATCATAACAGACAGACGAGAAAATGCAGAAAATCGCATAAGGGAAAGGAGCAGGAAAGAATAAAGAAAGCCCGAAGAAGAGTGGCATTGTCGCTTCTTCGGGCGGTTGTCGTATGTACGTACCCACGCTCTAACACTCGCACATCGGTCTGTTTACTGACACCCACAAGACTTGTTTCTCTTTTCGCCCGTAGAACCTTTCCAATAGGGCATCGCGTACCCTTGCCGCACATTCGGTATTGATGCGGAATGCGAGTGCCACGACCATAGACAGGGCATACACGTCCATGCCGTAGCCATCGGGCAAACAGATATACCGTTCTGCCTCATGTTGTTTCAGCACTCCACTTTTATATACGGCTCGGATGGCTGTACGGAGTGTCGGGGCGATTGTACCAAACAATGAGGACAACTCTGCTTCCGCCATCCATACATTTGTAGTAGTGGGTATAGTCACTCTACCGTACTCATTCATCGTAATAATGTCCCGTTCCATAATCAAGCGATTATATCGTGAAACGTCCGATTATTTTGTTCTCAAAGGCTGAAATGTCGCTGTTTAGTTTCGTGTTCGTTACCTTGGCATAAATCTGCGTGGTCTTGATGTCCGTATGTCCGAGTATCTTGCTCACGCTTTCTATCGGCATACCGTAGTTCAATGCCATGACAGCGAAGCTGTGGCGACTGAGGTGAAAGGAAACCGGCTTCTCGATGCCGCACTTCCTCGCTATGTTCTTTATGCGTTTGTTCACCATGTCAAGTGAGCCTATGTTGAACAGTCTCTTGTCTTTTCGGAACGGTTCATAATGCTTGATTATCTGCATCGGAATGTCCATCAGCTTGACTTGGAACGAAACACCTGTCTTTTGCCGTTTCGACACAATCCACAGCGCACCGTTCATTTCCACGACATTATCAGTCGTGAGGTTCTTGATGTCTATGAACGATATGCCCGTCCAGCACCCGAACAGGAACAAGTCCCTTGCCAGTGCAAAGTTTGGATTCTCCAGTTTGATAGTACCCAATGCCTGAAGTTCCTCCTCCGTAAGGAAGCCGCGCTCCTTGTGGTCGGGGTCAACGTGGTACATTGCAAACGGGTTTCTCGGTATCAGTCCGTTGAAGTGCGCACGCATAACTACACCTTTCAGCCACATACACTTTTCCCATATCGTCCCATTGCGCAGTCCTGCTTCCGTTGAGAGGTAGGCGGCAAACTCCTTGATGAAGTCGGGCGTAATCTCCAGCATGGACATATCAGTCCGTCTGTAGAAAGACTTGATGAACGCTGCCACATGGTTTCTTGCCACTACCCGTGAACGGTAGGTTGCCATTACTCTGTCCTTGCCGACACGCTTCTTGAAAACCTCGTTCTCACGGTCGAACGCTTTTAGCAGTGTCTCGTACTCGCTGCCGATACCCTGATAGGCATTGCGCACCATTTCCGCAGTCACGAACGCTTCACGGTCGGATATGCGCTGATAGTGTTTGATGATTTGCGCCTTGATGTTGTCAAGGGCAAGGTTGATGTCTCGTGCCTCGCGGCTCTTGCCTTTCGCCTTGTTTCCTTTCACGTCCCAAAGCGTTTTCGGGATGTTCTGCTTACAACTGAACTGCGCCACAGTCCCGTTGATTGTCACTCGTCCCATGATGGGGACAATACCGTTTTTCTCCTTGCTGCCGTTCACGTAGAACAGAACCTTGAATGTGCTTCTTGCCATACTCGTTTTTTGTTTGCAAAGTTATTACTCAACGAGTTAGACCTTGATATGCCAACCTGTGCCACAAGCTGCCAAATACAACACGGTGTGTTAAAAATCACCATTCGGCGGGTAATGATTTGGAGACCGTTCTTCTTCATAAATCCGCTTTCCTTTACGTTACCTCGATTTTTCGCCTGTCCTCATTTGTCTTCGCAAACGCCTTATTGACAGGCATTACGAAGACATTTGTCCCTTTTTATTCGTCTTTTCCAGAGATTTTCGATAATAATGTTTCGTTCCATAGTCGTTTAAGGTTTAGGTGTGAATTTA
>OHHK01000845.1_pt1 | contig 10660 bp, 7 predicted proteins | sample 1568111 | NCBI WGS metagenome assembly OHHK01 (sample SAMEA3879562, study PRJEB24766) | human gut metagenome | biome: human-associated habitat; feature: feces | place: USA | collected 1985/1987 | reverse complement strand
ACTGACACATTTTTGAAAATCGAAAGGAGAAAAAATTTATGGCAATGAGTAAAATCGAAAGAATTGAAAAGGAAATCCAAAAGACCCGTGAGAAAATCACGGAGTATCAGAACAAGCTGCGCGGACTGGAAGCACAGAAAACCGAAGCGGAAAACCTTGAAATCGTGCAGCTTGTACGCGCTATGCGTCTGACCCCGCAGGAGCTTACCGCTATGCTTTCCGGCAACGGTATTCCGGGCATTGCCCCTATGCCCACAGACTATGACGAACAGGAGGACAATGCAGATGAAGAATAAAATCCTTGCAAGCATTACCGCACTTTGCGCCGCCCTTGTCCTTGTGGGCGGCTTTTCCGTTACTGCCTACGCGCAGACCCCGACAGAGGAAACCGACGACAGCGGCGTAATCGTGGAAACCGAACCGCAGCCCCTTACCCCGGAGGGCAACATGACCCTTGTGGACGACATCGACGGGGACGCTGCCGAGGATAAGCAGTTTATCGTCGTGAAAAGCAAAGGCGGCAACTATTTTTACATTATCGTTGACCGGGCAGCCGAGGGCGAAAATTCCGTCCACTTCCTAAATCAAGTAGACGAAAGCGACCTTATGGCGATTATCGGGGAGGAACAGACCGAGCAGCCCCCGGCTGTCTGCAACTGTACCGAGAAATGCAAGGCGGGCGAAGTAAACACCGCCTGCCCCGTCTGCTCCGCAGCCATGAATAACTGCACAGGCAAGGAAGCCGAGCCGGAAGCACCCGCAGAGCCGGAGAAACCCAAAAACAGCATGGGCGGGCTTCTCATTTTCCTTGTTGTGGGACTTCTTGGCGGCGGCGCAGCCCTCTACTACGTTAAGTTTATGAAACCGAAGCAGAGCGTAAAAGGCGGCACCGACCTTGACGAATTTGATTTTGACGAATACGACGAGGACGAGCCGGAGGAAGAAGCTGACAGCGCAGATACCGAACAGGAGGACGAGGAAGCATGAAACTTGTGATTTGTGAGAAGCCCAGCGTCGGGGCGGCGGTTGCCGCCGCCCTTGGCGTTACGGGCAGAAAAGACGGATATATCGAGGGAAACGGCTACCTCATTTCTTGGTGTATCGGGCATTTGGTACAGCTTTCCGAAGCTGCCGCCTATGGGGAACAGTACAAGAAATGGAGCTATGACAGCTTACCCATTCTGCCGCAGGAATGGCAGTACACCGTAGCTACCGACAAGGGAAAACAATTCAAAATCTTAAAAGACCTCATGCACCGCGCCGACGTTTCGGAAGTCGTGAACGCCTGCGACGCAGGACGCGAGGGCGAGTTGATTTTCCGATTTGTCTATCATCAAGCGGGCTGCAAGAAGCCCTTTACCCGTCTTTGGATTTCCTCAATGGAAAACGAAGCAATCCGAAGTGGCTTTGACAATCTGAAGGACGGGCGGGAATACGACGCCCTCTACCATTCCGCACTATGCAGGGCAAAGGCTGACTGGCTTATCGGCATTAACGCGACCCGCCTTTTCTCCTGCCTGTATGGAAAGACCTTGAACGTGGGGCGTGTGCAGACCCCGACCCTCAAAATGCTTGTAGACCGGGACGCTGCGATTACAGGCTTTCAGAAAGAAACCTACTACCATGTGCGCCTTACTCTCCCCGGCGCAGAAGCGGCAAGCGCGAAGATCTGCGCCGCTGATGAAGCAAGCAGACTGAAAGCAGCCTGCGAAGCGTCGGCGGCTGTCTGTACTTCCCTTGTGAAAGAAAAGAAAACCATTGCCCCGCCGAAGCTCTTTGACCTTACCAGTTTACAGCGGGAAGCAAACCGTATTTACGGGTACACCGCGAAGCAGACCCTTGACCTGGCGCAAGCCCTCTATGAAAAGAAGCTCTTGACCTATCCGAGAACGGACAGCGCATTTCTGACCGACGACATGGGAGAAACAGCGACGGGCATTATCAAGGTGCTTTGTGAGAAACTTTCCTTTATGGAGGGCGCGGATTTTTCGCCGGAGATTGCAAAGGTGCTGAACAGTAAAAAGGTATCAGACCACCATGCCATTATCCCGACTATGGAGCTTGCAAAGACCGACCTTGCCGCGCTGCCGGAAAGCGAAAGGAATATCCTTACCCTTGCCGGGGCGCGTCTGCTCATGGCGACCGCTGCACCGCATACCTTTGAAGCGGTTACAGCAGTTTTTGAATGTGCCGGACAGTCTTTTACCGCAAGGGGCAAGACCATTCTTTGTGAGGGTTGGAAAGAGATTGACCGAAAATACAGGGCAGCCTTAAAGAACAAGCCCGAAACGGACGACGCAGACAGCGACACAGAAAAGACCCTGCCGCCATTTACCGAGGGACAGACCTTTGAAAATCCGGCGACAACGGTAACAGAGCATGACACAACACCGCCAAAGCCCCACAACGAAGCGTCGCTGCTCTCTGCTATGGAACGCGCCGGAAGTGAGGACACCGACCCGGACGCAGAACGCAAAGGGCTTGGAACTCCCGCCACCCGCGCCGCCGTCATTGAAAAACTGGTAAAGGGCGGTTTTGTGGAGCGAAAAGGCAAGCAGCTACTTCCCACAAAGGACGGTATCAACCTTGTGTGCGTCCTGCCGGACACATTGACAAGCCCGCAGCTTACCGCAGAATGGGAAAACAATTTGACGCAGATTGCCAAAGGCAAGGCAGACCCCGCCGCATTTATGGAGGGTATCGAGGATATGGCGCGGGAACTGGTAAAGACCTATCCGTTTCTTTCTGATGATAAAGCGCAGATGTTCAAGCCGGAACGGGAAGCGTTGGGAAGCTGCCCCCGCTGCGGTTCTCCTGTCTATGAGGGAAAGAAAAACTACTATTGCAGCAATAAAGAATGTATCTTTACCATGTGGAAAAATGACCGTTTCTTTGAAGAACGAAAAGTAACCTTTACCCCCAAAATTGCCGCTGCACTCTTAAAATCCGGCAAAGTAAATGTGAAAAAGCTCTATTCCCCAAAGACGGGCAAAACCTACGACGGAACTATCGTATTGGCTGATACGGGCGGGAAATATGTCAACTACCGCATTGAACTGCCGAAGAAAAAATAACTGAATAGCAAGCATAGGAAAAGAGTACCCTTTTCCGTAAAATCCCTGCTTTCTCTACCGAGAACGGCGGGGATTTTTGCTTGTTGGGAAGTTTCCCAAACCCTCTGTTTTATGGAGGGTTTTACCCTCTGAAACCGAAGAAAGGAGGTTACACATGGCAAGTTTACGGGACACCGTAAAGGACTATCAAGAAGAATTAAGGGACGGTATCGCTTGGGTGGCGTTTTGGAAAACGGGACGTTCTTGGAACGCCGAATATTTCCACCTTGAAATGGGCGATATTCTCTACCCGGAGGACAGAAGCCGCATGGAAGAAATCAAACAGGCTGACCCTGCCGCCGTTGTGGTAAACGGCTATTATTCCGGCTATCTTGGCGAGGATATGCGCCTTGACGAACTGACCGCCGGGGTGCGCCGCCACTACGAAAACGGATATAGCAATATCGGGGAATTTATCGAAGCCCACGACGACAGGCTGCCGCCGGAGCTTATCGAGGAAGCAAGAGCCGCCGCCCACGCTGCGGGGCTTCCTTTCTCTGAAAAAGCCTACCGGGACGGCGAAGAACCCGACCCCTATATTTTTGACGGGAGCATGAGCATGGAGGACTACGAACTTATGCACCGCATGATTGAGAAAGAAAGGAGTGAGCGCATGGAAGAAACGATTTTAAGCGGGTATCTTTCTAATCTTGGAAAGTACACCGAGGGCAGACCTGCGGGCGAATGGGTATCATTCCCCACGACTGCCGAACATTTGAAAGAAGTCTTTGACCGTATCGGCATAGACGGCAAAAACTACGGGGAGCTGCATATCACAGAATACCAGTCCTCTATTGCGGGACTGGCAGGGAAATTGACCGAGCTTGAAAGCCTTGACGAACTGAACTATTTGAGCGAACTTTTGAAAATGCAGTTTGACGACGACCGGGAAAAATTTATTGCGGCTATCACATACGGCGACCATACAAGGGACTTGCAGGACATTATCAATCTTGCACAAAACCTTGACTGTTACTGGCTTTACCCGTCCGTACAGAGTGAGGAAGATTACGGGCATTATCTGATTGAAGAACTGGACGAGTTGGAACTGCCCGAAGAAGCAAAAAAATATTTCATGTATGAGGAATACGGGCGGGACGCTGCTATCAATGACGGGGGCAGCTTTACCGAGCAGGGCTATATCTATAATAACCGCAACACCTTTACAGAATGGTACGACGGGCGCGACGTGCCGGAGGAATATCGGGTAACGCCGCAGCCGCCAGTACAGGAAAAGGAACAGGCAGACCTTGACGCTTCCGCAGCCATACAAACCACCGCCACAGAGCAGCCCCCAGTTCTCCCGATTATCCTATCTTCTGAAAAGCCCGCCGATAAAATGAAAGAGATTACCGACCGACTGGAACAAGGGATTTTAGGACTGTATGAAAGCGACCGTTACGCCGATTATCTGCGTACTATGTCAAAATTCCATGATTACAGCCTTAACAATACAATCCTTATCGCCATGCAGGGCGGCAATCTTGTGAAAGGCTATAAACAATGGGAAAAGGAATTTGACCGCCATGTAAAGCCCGGAGAAAAAGCTATCAAGATACTTGCGCCGTCCCCGTTTACCGTTAAGAAACAGGTGGAAAAAATCGACCCAGACACCCAAAAGCCTGTTTTCGATAAAGACGGGAAGCCTGTTACCGAGGAAAAGGAAATCAAGATACCCGCTTTTCGTGTGGTATCTGTCTTTGATATTTCACAGACCGAGGGAAAGGAGCTTCCTGCCCTTACCTATGAGCTGACGGGCAACGTGGAACAATACAAGGATTTTTTCGCTGCCCTTGAAAAGACTTCCCCCTTTGCTATGGGATTTGAAGCACTAAGCGGCGGCGTAAAAGGACGCTGCAATTATGAGGAAAAGCGTATCTTCATCAACGAGGGTATGGACGAATTGCAGAATATCAAGACCGCAATCCATGAAATCGCCCACGCCACGCTGCATGATACCGCCCTTGCCATGCCGGAACGCCCCGACCGCCGCACCCGCGAGGTACAGGCGGAAAGCGTCGCCTATGCTGTCTGCCAACATTACGGGCTTGATACGTCGGACTATTCTTTTGGATATATCGCCGGGTGGAGCAGCGGAAAAGAACTTGCAGAACTGAAAGGCTCTCTTGAAACAATCCGCAGCACAGCCGCAAGTCTGATTGATACCATAGACGGGCATTTTGCAGAAATCCAAAAGGCACAGGATAAGGAACAGACCACCGAACAGGCGCAGCCCGCACAGGAAGCCGCCAAACAACCCGAAGCAGAAGCAGCCGCGCCGGAGCTTCCCGAAGAAATAGCCCCGGTACAGGAAAAAGAAGCACAGCCGGAACAGGCTGCACCCGCCCCTTATTACACTATCAATGAAGCTGCCGCCAAACGCGCAAAGGATATGAACAGCTTTTCCGATTATAAGCAAGGCAGCGCGACGGCTGAATACAGGCATTATGTAGATGAAGCCGTACAGCTTGCAGAAAGGCAGAAACAGCGGGTAGACCCGATGTACCATGAGAAAATCGACAGCCTGCTTGACACCTACGCCCGGAAACTGGCGGCGAACATGAATAAAGGCTATGAGATTGACGCGCGTGTTCCCTCTATCCTGATTGCGGGCGGCTCTAACTTCCCCACAAGGAAGAAAGAAAAGCAGAACGCAGCCCGCGACAGCAATTACCGGGAATGGCAGGACATACAAGGACTTCTTGATAAAATCCGCAGCACCGGCATGGGCGGTATCAGTGCAGACGACCCGCAGGCAGTACAGAAGTTAGAAAAGAAACTGGAAAGCCTTGAAAAATCACAGGAAACCATGAAAGCCGTAAACGCCTATTACCGTAAGCATAAGACCCTTGACGGCTGCCCGCATTTACCGCCGGAGGAACTGGAAAAACTGAAAGCAGACATGGCGAGCAGTTGGCATTTGGAGGACAAGCCCTTTGCGACTTGGGCGTTATCCAACAACAGCGCAGAAATCCGGCGCGTGAAAGACCGTATCAAATCCCTTTCACAGCAAAAAGAAATCGGTTTTGTGGGTTGGGAATTTGACGGCGGCAAGGTGGAAGCAAACACCGAAGCGAACCGACTGCAAATCTTCTTTGAAGATAAGCCGGACGAAGCCACGCGGGAAGCCTTAAAAAGTAATGGCTTCCGTTGGTCGCCAAAAGCCGCGGCATGGCAGCGGCAGCTTACCAGTAACGCTTACTATGCGGCTGATTATGTGAAATCTATTCAGCCCCTTACAGGAGAAAAGCCTACCGAGTTACAGCGGGCGCATATCCGGCAGCAAAAGGTAGCTGCACAGGAACAACCCGTACAGGAGCAGCCGGAACAGGAAGCCCCACATGAAAAAGACACCTTTTTCATTTATCAGATAAAAGGCGGGGACGAAACAAGGGACTTGCGTTTTGAACCTTACGACCGTCTGACTGCCACAGGACACTGGGTAGACCAAAAAAACTATGCGCTTGTCTATTCCGCAGAGCTTACACCGGGGACTTCCCTTGAAGATATTTATACCCGCTTTAGTATCGACCACCCGAAAGATTTTAAGGGACACAGCCTTTCCGTTTCCGACGTGGTGGTACTTCATCAGAACGGGCGGGACACCGCCCACTATGTAGACAGTTTCGGTTATAAGGAAGTGCCGGAGTTTTTCAAGGAGCAGGAAAAAGCCCTCATTCCCGACGACTTGGAAACGGGCGAAACAATCAAAACACCGAGGGGGACTTTCTATGTAACCGCCATGAGCCGCGAGCAAATGGAAGCTGCCGGATATGGATTGCACCACCAGTCCGACGACGGAAAATATCTGATTATGGGGAATGGAACGCGGGCGTTTGCCATTTTCGCAGAGCAGCCGGAAAACTATCTGAAAGCTGCCGAGCAGACCACAGAGCAAAATTACAACATGATTGACGGGCAGATAAACAACACCCCGACCGTCGCAGAACTGGAAGCAAAGGTAAAGGCAGGAGAAACCATTTCCCTTGTTGACCTTGCGGAAGCTGTCAAGGCTGACAAGGAACGCGGCAAAGCAGTAAAAACGGAAAAGAAGCCCTCTATCCGAGCGCAGCTTAGAGCAGACAAAGAAAAGACCGCACAGAAAAAAGCGGCAAAATCAAAAAATCACGAATTGGAGGTATGAGCATGATTAGACTGACCGTTGAAGAAACAAACCTGTTGAGCATTTACAATGAGGGCGGCAAGCGCGGGCTTACGGAAAACATCAACGCTGCGCTGCCGTTCATGGACGAGGATATGAGGAAACTGGCAAAGCGCACCCTTGCGAAAATCGCACCTCTGACAGAAAATGAGTATGTGGAGCTTGCCATTTTCGCCGCTGATGAAGTATGACCGGGATTAAGCGGCTTACGCCGCCCCAAAGCCGGAAAGTCAACAGCCTTGTAAAAAAGGAGTGCTGCAACTGCGATAACGGACACTGTATTTTACTGGACGACGGGGAGGAATGTGTCTGCCCGCAGCTTATTTCCTATTCGCTTCTTTGCAAATGGTTTCAGATTGCCGTACTTCCTCTTGATAAGCTGCTGTATGCAGAGATTTTCAAGACCGAGGATAAAAAGTGTTGTACCGAGTGCGGAGCTTTTTTCGCGTCCACCTCTAACAGCGTCAAATACTGCCCGAACTGCCGGAAGCGGATTACCCGCAGACAGGCAGCAGAGCGCATGAGGAAACGGCGCGCCCTTGTTACGCAGTAGGGGCAAAAAAGCCTTGATTTAAGGGGCTTTCAGTGTTTGAAAATGACGTGGCAAGGGTTTTATACATTATCCCCTAAAAATGGCGTTCTATTGCGTAACAGATATTAAAAAACGCACCTACACAAAACAGGGCGCGGACAGTCTTTTGTTGGCTGTCTGCGCCCTGTTTTTTTGCCTAATTCAACACCATAAATCGAAAGCCTTTCAAAAAACGCACAAGATACTTGTACTAACCTGTGGTTATATAAAATTTAGAAAAGAAAAACCGACGCATGATTGCTTTACGCTCAATACATCGGTTTCTTCATCTGACCTTAACGGTCATATTCAGTTGTGGCAGATTGCAGATAGCCTACAATCAGAGGGCATATACTAAATGCTACCCAAACATTTTCTTATCAGTCTACATCCATGTGAATACAAAGACAGCTTTTTCTTTTTTCCAATATCCACATACCAGCCTTTTTGTCTTTGCTTATCCACAGCAACCAAGATTACTGTTGTTTGTGTACAAGTTTCAAATACTTCTTCAGAAACAATCATATTCATTCCATGATTCTTAACAAAAATTTTGGTTTCTTCTGATATTTCATCCATGTATGCAAAAATAATCAAACAAGAATTACTTGTTTTTTTCGTATTTATATGGTCAAGCTGCCTTTTGAGTAAATTTTTTATATCCTTTGCTTCTGAAACACTGACATAATAAGAAATGAAATCCTTTAATGGTGAAAACTTCTTTCTAAAAAGCAAGCCATCCGCCTGTGCCTCAAATTTGTAATTCAAGAATTTTTGTTTAATGCTATTTGCGTCTGATAATGCAATTTCACATAATTCTTGATTTTCATATTTCTTATACATCTTTGTGGCTTCATAATGTATCACATAAGCAATATTTTTATAGATTAGTACAACTGCAAGTATTGCAGTTATTATCCATCCCACAAGTACTGCTAATCCAAATTCTTGTTTTCCCTTACTCAGAAGTATAAAACAAAATACCAATAAGGTAATAGCTATCAATGCTGACACTATTCCAAGAATAAAACAGTTTTTCCTTTTTCTGATTGTTTTATCATCCCATTCATAATCTGCATTAGATGAAGTTGCTTTCTTTTTTTTAATCAATTTATTGCCCATAACAGCACCTCAAATTCAACTTTATTACTACACTCATTATACTTCATCAACTTAATGAATGGAAGAAATTTTTTGTGTACAGAGTTCCTGTTCAAGCCTTGTAACGCACATTTCTGTAAAATCCATAGTCCCCGATACTTTCCTCACAGGCGATAGGCAACGGTCAAAACATCAGGTCTGCACCTGTCATTTTCATAACGAAAACAGCAAGTGCTTTAGAGTTCCATATCCTGTTTTTTGCCTTTTGCCGGAATTGTCCGGCTGACTTCACGCTCCGCAATTTCTTTCTTTTTGCGGTTCAACTGCCCTATAATAGTAGTTTTGGCTTTCTTCTTGATTTGCTCTGTTCCGGCTCTTTGCCCTGCCGCAAAATGCTATCTATGTTCTGCTTGATAACGTCGTATTCCTTGACCTGTTTTTTCAGCTTTCCATAATCAGCATAAAGGGCTTCTTTCTGCGCTTGGAGCTTCCCGTATTCTTCCTGCATGGTGGCAAGGTTCGGGAGCTTGGTAATGTCTGACGCTTTCAGTGCCTTTGCCGCCGCTTCATGGAGTATCAGACTGCTTTCCTGTTTTGCCCGGTATGCGTCCTTATCCTTTGACCTGCGGTATGCTTCATAAACGGGTTTTGTCTTTTGGTAGGTGGTAACGTGCTTCATCAGCACCGCCATATCTGCAAGACGCTTCTCCACGCTCTTTAATGCGTCTGCTGCCTTTTCATTTTCTACATTTATTTCCTCAATCCGGCTGACTAAATCTGCGTACTGCTCAATCTGATGTTCCGTCAAGAAATTCATAGTTTTTGCAGCCAGTTTCAGATTATGGATTTTCGCCCACTGTTCATAGCCCCGACTTTCTTGTGCCTTGATACTGTTTTCAATGTCAATAAGCAGCGATACGCCGCGTTGCTCTTTGGGAGCTTTCGCCACCTTTGTGCGCTTGCCCGCAATCCGTTCTTTGATTGCTTCCTCTGTATAATCTGCACCGAGGGTTTTTAAGCGGGTAAATCGTTCCTGTCCGGGAGCGCGGCAGGAGATATATTTTCCCGGTTTTATCTCATAGCCCGCTGCCTTTAACCGCTGCAATAATTCTTCAAAACTTGCCACTTGGGGGATAAGTGTATCAACGGCAATTTTCAACTTGCTTTTCCAACTTGTACCGACCTTTTCCGCTTGATATTCTGCATAGCTTTTTCCCTTGCTGCCTTTGCCCGGAACGACGACGGACAGCCCGTTTTCCTGACACAGCCTATCACTCATATTCCGTATGCCGTAGTAGCTGCGCTTATTAGAATTGTACTTATGGTAGTCAACAAAATTTACCGCACAAAAAATGATATGGTTATGGATATGCCCTTTGTCTATGTGGGTTGTTAAGACGTATTCATGCTGTCCCTTTGTTACCGCGTCGGCAAGCTGCTTTCCGATTTCGTGGGCTTTCTCATAATCTACTTCTCCCGGCTCAAAGGACTGTATCAAATGGTGGGCGAGATTGTTTCCCTTATCTATGGCTTGTGCAAGCGTAAATCCAAACTCAATGTCTGCCGTTTCATAGCTACACCCAAAAGAGGACACAAGCATTTTTCCGTCTGTTTTATCCGGGTTTTGGATATAGTCAAGGGCTTTGCTTAACGTGCTTTTAATAGGCTTAATCTTTGTAACCGCCATATTTCCGCAAGCACCCCCTTTATTTC
>OHHK01000835.1_pt1 | contig 10848 bp, 10 predicted proteins | sample 1568111 | NCBI WGS metagenome assembly OHHK01 (sample SAMEA3879562, study PRJEB24766) | human gut metagenome | biome: human-associated habitat; feature: feces | place: USA | collected 1985/1987 | reverse complement strand
TACAGCAATCAGTAAGCCTTCACTAACAAATAGAACGCTTTTTATGATAATAATTCCGATAATGGCAGACGATAAATAATATTTGCCGATCAATAGTCGGGATAACGGCGGCAAGGCAATACGCTTATCAGATTAAAAACGTGGGAGGAGGAGTGTAATGATGCCTTTGACATTAGCTAATATCGGCGAGGAGAATATGATTAAAAAGGTCGGCGGAAAGCCGGAAACGAGAAAATTCCTTGAAAATCTGGGATTTGTCGCAGGCGGATCGGTCACTGTTATTTCTGAAATCGGCGGTAATGTAATTGTCAATGTAAAGGATTCAAGAGTTGCCGTTTCCAAGGAAATGGCTTCAAAAATAATGGTATGATATTGGAGGCAGGCATATGTCAACACTAAGAGAAGCAAAAATCGGTCAGACGGTTAAGGTCAGCAGGCTTAACGGAGACGGAGCCGTAAAGCGCAGAATTATGGATATGGGGCTTACAAAGGGCGTAGAGGTATATGTCCGTAAGGTAGCACCATTAGGCGACCCTGTTGAAGTAACGGTAAGAGGCTATGAGCTTTCGCTCAGAAAAGCCGATGCCGAAATGGTAGAGGTTGAATAAACCTTATCTGATTTAAGCAAGTAAACGAAAAGGTCTTGATAGCCTTTTACGGAAAGAGAGGAATTTTCCCGATGAGTTTAAAAATTGCGCTCGCAGGTAACCCTAACTGCGGCAAAACCACATTGTTCAACGCTCTGACGGGCTCAAACCAGTTTGTCGGTAACTGGCCCGGCGTTACCGTTGAAAAGAAGGAGGGTAAGCTCAAAAAGAGCGACGGAGTAGTAATTACCGACTTACCCGGTATCTATTCGCTGTCACCCTACACACTTGAAGAAGTAGTTGCAAGAAACTATCTTATCGAGGAGCGTCCCGACGCTATACTCAATATCATCGACGGTACGAACCTTGAAAGAAACCTTTACCTTACAACACAGCTCACAGAGCTTGGCATTCCTGTTGTTATCGCCATCAATATGATGGATATAGTAAAGAAGAACGGCGACAAGATAAACATTGAGGAGCTTTCAAGGGAGCTCGGATGTAAAGTTGTCGAAATCTCGGCTCTTAAAGGCACCGGAATAAAGGAAGCCGCAGACGCTGCGGTTGAAGCGGCAAAGAACGGCAAGACAGTTCCTATGCACACATTCTCAGGTCCTGTCGAGCATACGATAGCTCATATAGAGGAAGCCGCAGTACACAATATGCCCGAAGAACAGCAGAGATGGTACGCTATAAAGCTGTTCGAGCGTGACGACAAGGTTATTGAAAAGCTGAATCTTGACAGTGCGGTCATGGCTCACATTGACGAGGATATAAAGAACGTCGAAAAAGAGCTTGACGATGACGCAGAAAGCATTATAACAAACGAAAGATACGTTTACATAGCAGAGATCATCAAGGGCTGTTACAAGAAGAAATCGGCAGGCAAGCTGACAACCTCGGATAAGATCGACAAGGTTGTTACAAACCGTTTTGCCGCTCTTCCGATATTCGCTGTGATTATGTTCCTCGTTTACTATATTTCAATGGTAACGGTAGGTACAGCCGCAACAGACTGGGCTAATGACGGACTGTTCGGTGACGGCTGGCACTTGTTCGGAATAGGCTCGGCAGATTATGAGGACGCATCGGGTGCTTACTCTGACGCTATGGAGGCCGTTAACGGTTTCGTTACGATAGAGGCTGACAGCGATGATTTTGACGCAGGTACTGCTCTTGAAACGCTCAAGTCATACAAGCCTGAAGGCGAGAATCCTTCAGTGCAGATAGATGTAGAGGACGAGGAAACACTTGAAGTAAGCCAGCTTACAGTTTACTACAAGGAAATCCCTGCAGACGCAGATAAAGACACGACACTCGGCATCACATATCTTGACGCTGTAAAGTATTTTGAAGAAGGCGGCGAAAGCGCATTTGAAGAACCCGATCCCGCAAGCTACGGCGTATGGGTACCCGGTATCCCCGTACTTATCGAGCAGGGTCTTGACGCTGTTAACTGCGTAGACTGGTTAAAGGGTCTTATCCTTGACGGTATTGTTGCCGGTGTAGGCGCTGTACTCGGCTTCGTTCCCCAGATGCTCGTACTGTTCATTCTGCTTGCTATTCTTGAGGCTTGCGGTTATATGGCCCGTATCGCATTCGTGCTTGACCGTATCTTCAGAAAGTTCGGTCTTTCCGGTAAATCGTTCATACCGATACTTGTCGGAACAGGCTGCGGTATCCCCGGTATCATGGCATCAAGAACAATTGAAAACGAGCGTGACCGCCGTATGACGATCATGACAACAACATTTATCCCCTGCGGCGCTAAGCAGCCGTTCATAGCAATGATAGCAGGTGCTATCTTCGGTGGTTCACCCTGGATTGCAACGGGCGCATACTTCTTAGGTATGGCGGCTATCATCGTTTCGGGTATCATTCTTAAGAAAACAAAGATGTTTGCAGGAGATCCCGCTCCGTTCGTAATGGAGCTTCCCGCATACCACATTCCTACGGTTGGAAACGTACTGCGTTCAATGTGGGAGCGTGGCTGGTCATTCATCAAGAAGGCAGGCACTATCATCCTCCTTTCAACTATCGTAGTATGGTTCACATCATTCTTCGGTTGGGTAGACGGTGCATTCACAATGCTCGATGAATCGCAGATGGATTGCAGTATCTTAGCTAACATCGGTAAGGCTATCTGCTGGATATTCGCACCTCTCGGCTGGGGTGACTGGCAGGCAACAGTTGCGGCTGTTACAGGTCTTGTTGCAAAGGAAAACATCGTTGCGACAATGGGTATCCTTTACGGAAGCGGCGACGCTACTGTATGGCAGACGCTTGCAAGCAGCTTCACAGCGGTAACGGGTATGTCATTCCTCGTATTCAACCTTCTGTGTGCTCCCTGCTTTGCCGCAATGGGTGCTATCAAGCGTGAAATGAACAACGCTAAGTGGTTCTGGTTTGCTATCGGTTATGAGTGCGGTTTCGCTTATGTGATCGCTCTTATGATAAACTACTTCGGTAAGCTGTTCACAGGCGCACTTGCAGGTGCAGGCGACATAATCGGTCTTATCGTTGCAGTTCTTCTCCTTGCCGCTCTTATCTACCTTCTTGTTCGTCCTTACAAGGAAAGCAAGAAGCTCGGCGTTAAGGTCAAGGTTACAAAGTAAGGTTTTATTTCAGAAATAAAAAGGAGTGATCTTTATGGATCCTGTTGTAGGTTCAATAATCGTAGCGGTAATTTTACTTGCGGTGATCATACTGATCATTCACAAGTTGGTAAGCGACAAGAAAAAGGGCAAGTTCTCGTGCGGCGGCTGCGTCGGATGCAGCGGTCACTGTGCGGGATGCCACGGCTGTGGTTCAGCCCCTGAGTCGCAGATGAAGAAAAGCAAATAAGTAATCAATAAAAGTATAAAGCGGAGCCGTGTGGTTCCGCTTTTGCTTTAAAATGAAGATAAAAAATATCCGCACTGCCGAGTAACAGCGTGGCAGTGCGGATAAATTTATCTGTTTATTTCAGCTTTTCGGCATCTGGTATGGCATCTGTTACCTCTACCTCAGCCTTCTGCTTGTAGCAGGAGAATATCTCGTCAAGCTCTAACTTTTTCATCTTAGGTGTGACAAGGCTCACAAGCGGTACGATTATAAGTCCTGCAACCATAAGGAACATACCGAAGTTTACGGGAGATGCAACATTGAAGCCGAGTATAGTGCCTGCAGGCTTGAATATCATGTGCAGTACGGTGCCGATAACGCCTACGCCGAAACTGACGTAAACGCTTATCTTGGTAACGCCCTTCCAGAAAAGTCCGTACATAAACGGCGCTAAGAACGCACCTGCAAGCGCACCCCACGAATAGCCCATAAGGTCTGAGATAAGAGCGTTCTTGTTGAGGGCGATTATTACCGATATTGCAAGGAAGATTGCTATGAAGGCACGCATTACTATAAGCGACTTTTTCTCATCGAGCTTATTCTTGCAAAGCGGATTTATAAGGTCGAGCGTAAGCGTTGAGCTTGATGTAAGCACAAGCGACGACAGCGTTGACATTGATGCGGAAAGAACGAGGATGACAACAATACCGATAAGTATTTCGGGGAGCGATTCGAGCATCTTCGGGATAATTCCGTCCGAGCCTATCTGCGCAAGCTCCTCATCGGATACGAATATTCTGCCGAAGCCGCCGAGGAAGTAGCTTCCGCCGGCAACGACAAGCGCAAAGACAGTTGATACTATCGTGCCTGTTCTGATAGAACGCTCGTCCTTTATCGTATAGAACTTATGTACCATCTGAGGAAGTCCCCACGTTCCGAGCGATGTGAGTATAATTACGCCGAGCAGGTTTATCGGGTCGGGTCCGAAGAACGAAACAAATCCGCCGTTAAGGTCGGGAGAAGCCGTACCCTCCGTGCTGATATGCGACAGCTGATTTACAGCCTCGCTGAAGCCGCCCTTTGAGGCAAGCGTAGCCGCAATTACCGCAACTATGCCGACAAGCATTATAATTCCCTGTACGAAGTCGTTGAGCGCCGTTGCCTTATAGCCGCCGACAATAACGTATACTGCGGTAATTACCGCCATACCGACAACGCAGAACGAATAATCAATGTTGAACGCCATTCCGAACAGTCTTGACAGGCCGTTATAAACGCTCGCTGTGTACGGGATAAGGAATACGAACACGATTATCGCTGAGATTATCTTCATAGCCTTGCTGTTGAAGCGTCTGCCGAAAAATTCGGGCATTGTGGCTGATTCAAGATGCTTTGACATTACTCTTGTCCGTCTGCCTAAGATGAGCCACGGCAGAAGCGAGCCGAGTATTGCGTTTCCTATGCCTATCCAGGTTGAAGCAAGTCCGAAGTTCCAGCCGAATTTGCCTGCATAGCCGACAAAGATAACAGCCGAAAAATAAGATGTACCGTATGCAAAAGCCGTGAACCACGGTCCGACGCTTCTGCCGCCGAGTACGAAGTCATTAACTGTGGAAGCCTTTTTACGGCAGTATATGCCTATGCCGACTACCGACAGAATGTACAGGATGAGTATTGCTAATATCATTTTCTGTCCCCTTATAAAAGAAATAATTATGACCGTTTAAAGTGTTATCGCTTTCAAGTTACGTCACTTTAAATGGCTAAAATGATTATATACGAAAAAACCCTCTTTGTCAAGCGAATGACGGGAGGGTTTTAAATAATCGTTATTTGTTACAAAAGAGGTAAGGGGAAATTATGCAAGATTACATCTTGCTTAGCCGTCTTCCCTTGATACCTTATCAAGAGCGATCGATGTTATGATTTTTTTATCTCCGCTCTTTGTGATAACATAAGTCATAGACTTACTTGAAACCTGCTCGTTGACAAGACCGGGTATAGATACCGTAGGCGGATAATAATCAACGGTGAGCGTGTATGTTTCACCGACATTGCTTATTTTCGAAACTACGGGGTAGTAGTTCGGAATACGGTTTGTGTCTGCCACAATGTATACCTTTTTCTCGGAATTGTAGGTTGCGAGATCCTGCACATGACCTACCGTCTGGTGCTTTACCTCGATACTGCTTCCGAAAACATTCTTTGCCGCAGTTTCAACGTCAAATTCGGGGATATACATTACGCCCGTGTCCGTTTCATAGTTGGACGTGTCGCCCGTGAGAAGTATCTTTGAAACGGCTATCTTTATTATGGTTGATTGCGTAAGCGTTGAAGCATCCTCAAAGCTGGGGGGATCGGTTGCGACAACGGGATAAAGGTAAAGGGCGAACTCTTCCTTAAGGTCGGTCTGATCGGCTATTCTGCCTATCCCTCCGCTGATCGCTATTACGGTATTTACTGCGCCGACTACGGCGAACACGATGATAAGAAGGCCGACAACAAAGTAGGCTATCTTCTTTGCAAGCCCTTTGTGGCGGTGTTCGGGAACATCGACAACGATGACCTCGTCCTGCTCGATCTCGCTCGGATCCTCCGACAGCGCCTCCTCTATAGAGCCTGCAAGTCCGTGAAGAACCTTGTTCTCGCTTTTTGCCTCTATGCGATTTTTATTCTTAATCCTCTTTTTTGCCATTTATAAGCGTTCCTCCTACCCTCTTGTCTGACCGTTTCCGTTGACAAGATATTTGAACGTTGTCAGAGCCTCAAGGCCCATAGGTCCTCGTACATGGAGTTTCTGCGTTGATATTCCTATCTCTGCTCCCAGTCCGAATTCAAAGCCGTCCGTAAAGCGTGTGCTGGCATTTACATATACAGCCGCCGCATCGACTTCACGCTGGAATTTCTCAGCGTTACGCAGATACTCGGTCACTATACACTCGCTGTGGCCTGTGCCGAAGCGGTTGATATGAGCGATAGCTTCATCTATATCTTCAACTATCTTTACAGCAATCTTAAGGTCAAGGAACTCTCTGCGGTAATCTTCATCATCGGCTATCTTTTCAAGCGTGATGTATGCACTGCTTGCTTCGTCGCCGACAAAGGTCACCTTTCCGTTCCACCTTTCAGCGAGCTTCTTCAAAAAGCCCTCCGCTATATTCTTATGCACAAGTACGTTTTCGATGGCGTTGCATACAGACGGGCGCTGTGTCTTTGCGTTATCCACTATATCCACTGCCATATCAATATCAGCGAAGCGGTCAACATAAACGTGGCAGTTGCCCTCGCCTGTCTGTATTACGGGTACGGTAGCATTCTTTATTACGGCGTTTATAAGTCCGCCGCCGCCTCTTGGGATAAGCACGTCAACATATTCGTTCGCTTTCATAAGTTCAGTTGCGGTATCTCTTGAGGTATCCTCTACAAGCTGTACGATGTCAGGATTGACGCCGTGCTTTTCAGCCGCCGCTCTCATAATACCGACAAGGCACTTGTTTGAATTTATAGCATCACTGCCGCCACGCAGAATTACAGTATTGCCGGCTTTAAGGCAAAGGCATCCTGCGTCTACCGTAACATTGGGGCGTGACTCAAAAATAATGCCGATAACGCCGAGCGGTACGGATTTTTTTATTACGGTAAGGCCGTTAGGCAAGGTGTTTCCGCCGAGAATTTTTCCTACGGGGTCGGGCAATGCCGCAACCTGTCTTACACCCTCAGCCATACCGTCTATTCTGGCATCAGTAAGGGTAAGACGATCCACCATAGCAGCCGCCATATTATTTTCGTGCGCCGCAGTTATATCAAGCTCGTTTGCTTTTTTTATTTCTTCTCTGCCGTTTTCAAGCATTGCGGCGATAGTGGCGAGTATATCGTTTTTAAGCGACTGCGACAGCATAGCTGAGTTTTTAGCCGCCGATTTTGCCTTTTTTCCGAGTTCGTCTATGTAGCTCATATTATTCCTTTCAGTCCTCGTCTGCGGTGAATACTGTGCAGACAGCCTTATTCTCAAACAGATCGTAAAGTATTTCGGGACGCTGACCGTTGATTATTACAGTCGGTATGCCGTGCTCCTTTGCGATAGTAGCCGCCTCGAGCTTTGTTATCATACCGCCGCTTGCAAACTCACTGCCCTTGTCCTTTGCAGAGCTTATCATCTCGCTTGTTATCTGCTTTACCTCGGGAATCAGCTTTGCACCGGGAAGCTTAGGGTTCTTGTCGTATAAGCCGTCAACATCGGTAAGGATTATCAGCAGGTCGGCACTGCACAGCGCCGCTACTATTGCGGATAACGTATCGTTCTCGTCAAAGTCAAGCTCCTGTATCGAAACGGTATCGTTTGCGTTGATTATAGGCACTATTCCCATATCAAGAAGCGTATTGAACGTGTTAATAACGTTCTCTTTTCTTGTCTTGTTGCTGATAACGTCACGGGTAAGAAGCACCTGTGCGACCGTGTGATTGTAGTTTGCAAATTCACGGTCATAAATATGCATAAGCTCGCACTGACCTATAGCGGCGCAAGCCTGCTTTTTCGGCATCTCCTTGGGCTTCGAGTGAAGTCCTGCCTTTGCCGCACCTACGCCCTGTGCGCCCGATGTAACAAAAATCACGTCCTTGCCGGAATTTTTAAGATCCGACATTACCTCTATCAGCTTTGAAACACGTCTTATATTAAGATTGCCTGTGTTATGGGCAAGCGTGCTTGTGCCTACCTTTATAACAATTCTCTTTACGCTTGAAAAATCCATCATATATTTCCTCTTGCTTAGTCGAGCAGAATACGCTCGTCACAATATTCACATTCGCATATATCGCCCTGTACCTTGAAGCTGTGGGGGAGATAATGCTCGGTCTTTGTGATGCACTTGGGGTTTGTGCATTCAACATCATTCTTTATTGTACCTGTCAGCAGCTTAGGTGCGCCGAGCCTGCCCTCAAGCACGGATATTATAAGCGCCATACGCACGAACATTCCGTTCTTTGCCTGAGTAAAGTACATTGCTCTCGGATCGTCGTCCACGTCCATTGCTATCTCGTCTACTCTGGGGAGCGGATGCATTACTATCATATCCTTTGGCGCTTTCTTCATTTTTTCGGTATCAAGGCGGAATACGTCCTTCTGCCTGTTGTATTCCTCCTCGCTTGAAAAGCGCTCCTTCTGTATTCTTGTCATATAGAGCATATCAAGCGATTCGCCTGTTATCGCCTCGTCAAGAGAATATATCTCCTTATAAGTACAGCCTCTTGCGTTAAGCACGTCCTTGATATATGACGGCAGAGCAAGCTCGGGTGTTGATATAAGTATGAACTCGTTGCCCTCATAGCGTGACAGTGCCTTAAGCTGTGAGTGTACCGTTCTTCCGTAACGCAAGTCGCCGCAAAGGCCTATCTTCAGGTGGTCGAGTCTGCCCTTTTCGTTTTTCAGCGTCAGCATATCGGTAAGCGTCTGCGTCGGGTGCAGATGTCCGCCGTCGCCTGCGTTTATAACAGGGCAATCGGCTGTGAGCGCCGCCGCTTTTGCACTGCCCTCGTATGGATTTCTCATTACGAGAATATCGGCATAGCTGCTGACTATTTTCGTTGTATCCTTGATATTTTCGCCTTTGGAAACAGAGGATGTTGACGGATTGTCAAATCCTATTATCGTACCGCCGAGCCTCAGCATTGCAGTCTGAAAGCTCATCTGCGTTCTTGTTGACGGCTCGTAGAACAGAGTACCCATTATCTTTCCGCTGCATCTTGAACGGTAAAGCGCAGGATTCTTCTGAATCTGCTGTGCCAGCTCAACTATCATATTCCACTCATCAGGTGAATATGAATCGAGGTCGATAAGATTACTGAACGTTTCCATTATTGTCATTTCCTTCCTTGCTTTGCGTATCCTCGCCTTTTTGAAGGGGAGTTATATATCCTTCCTTTATGCCCTCTGTGCTTTCTTCGGGCATAAAGATAATCTTGACGGTTTTAAGTATAAGCAGAATATCCCTGGCAAGCGTATATTTTTCAATATACATAAGATCGAGCTTCAGCTTGTCGTAAGGGGTTGTGTTATACTTGCCGACAACCTGTGCGTTACCGGTAAGTCCTGCCTTGACTTTAAGGCGGAATGCGAACTCGGGCATTTCCTTTTCGTACTCACGGCTGATCTCAGGTCGCTCGGGACGGGGTCCTACAACCGACATATCGCCCTTGAAGATATTGAACAACTGCGGAAGTTCATCGAGTCTTACTTTTCTTATGAACTTTCCGACAGGGGTCACTCGCTTATCGCCGTCGCTTGCAAGTCGAGCCACGCCGTCGCTCTCGGCATTTACAACCATACTTCTGAATTTAAGGAGCTTGAATTCCTTTCCGTCCTTTGTAAGACGAACCTGCTTATAAAGCACGGGGCCGTGATCGCACAGCTTTATCGCTACAGCCGTTATCAGCATAAAGGGTGAAGCGATAATAATGCCTATCGAGGACAGGAGAATGTCAAAGCAACGCTTGAAGAAACGCTGTTCAATACCAAGTCCGTAATTTTTGGAGATGATAAGCGGAGTGTCGAACAGCTCCATATTATCTCCGCCTCTTACGATAATATCGCTTATTTTCGGCACAAGATAGGTTCTTATTGATGTCTTGAAGCAGAACTTCAATATATCGTTCCTTATCTCGTTGGGGGTATCGCAGATAACCACGCCGTCATAATTCGGTATCTCTGCAGTGATAGCTTCAAGCCCCTCGGAAACGTTCATCATCCGGGTAATGTTGTATTTATCGTAACGCTTGCTCATTTTTTCAACAAGCATTCTTGCAGGCTGTTCAAGTCCGTATATCATTATCACATTCTTTGCAGGGTATAAGGCACGGAATATCTTTCCGCTTATAAACGCCCACAAAGCTATGACCACCGCCTGATACAGCGTACCGACAAGAAGCGGTCGGGGATCAAGCATAGAGCGTGATATAAGGCATATCTGGATATAGGTTATGAAGTTTGTGCAAAGTGTAGCAAGAATCTGCGACACTATAATATCGGTCGTCTTATGGGAGCCGATCTTAAGTCCCTTGTATATTCTTGAGAAAACATAAAGAATTGCAAAGTACAATCCGAATAACAGCCAGTTTCCTTTTCTAAAGAAGCTGAAAGCCATCTCGCTGTTATAGTAATTCAGCCATATAATGCCGAAGGTGGAGGTTTCCCATGTAAGAAGTACCAGAGCATCTACTATAAGAGCGGTACGTTTGTATTTTTCTTTATCCTTATTCAATACGACACATCCTTGAAACCGCTTTTGAGCGGAAGTAGTTTATAATCGAATTTAGTATAGCACAATTTGTCGTAATAATCAAGACTTTTGCCGTTATATCACAAAACGCTCATCTTATATATTTCGGAAAATCAAAACCACGCGTTGAACGCGTGGTATGCACTTGCCCTTCAAGGGCATAA
>OHHK01000824.1_pt1 | contig 11059 bp, 8 predicted proteins | sample 1568111 | NCBI WGS metagenome assembly OHHK01 (sample SAMEA3879562, study PRJEB24766) | human gut metagenome | biome: human-associated habitat; feature: feces | place: USA | collected 1985/1987 | reverse complement strand
CTCCGATCGGCATCACCCCTCCACCTAACGCTTTAGCCGTAGCCATGATATCCGGAGTTATCTGCTCATGTTCAACCCCAAACCAGGTCCCGGTTCTGCCAATACCAGTCTGTACTTCGTCCGCAATCAGTAAAGTACCGTATTGGTCACATAACTCTCTTACTGCTTTAAAATAACCTGCCGGCGGAACGATGATGCCGCCTTCCCCTTGAATCGGCTCTAAAATAACGGCAGCTGTTTCTTCATCAATAGTTTCAGCAAGATCATCTATATCCCCATATTCTACATGTGTAAAATTATCCAGCAGCGGTTTAAACGGATCTCTAAACAAATCTCTTCCAGTAGCTGTCAACGAACCAAAAGTTTTTCCGTGAAACGCATTCCTTGCCGCAATAAACTTTTTCCTTTTTGTAGCCAGTCGCGCAACCTTCAGGCATCCCTCAACAGCTTCTGTACCGCTGTTAACGAAAAAACTGTATTGCAAAGCACCGGGAGTAATTAAAGCCAGTTTTTCAGCCAGGTCTGCCATAGGTCTGTTAAAAAGCACTTTACCGCTCATTGGCATTTTATGCAGTTCTGCTTCTACAGCAGCTACGACATCAGGATTGCGATGTCCTAACGCAAACATTCCGTAGCCGCCAAGACAATCAATGAACTGTTTGCCCTCGCTGTCAGTTATAGTCCACCCCTCTGCATATCCTTCAACGCTTGCCAATCCCATAAACCGAAATAATTTCGCCTGAGCAGGGTTAATATATTTTTCATATTTACTGATCGTTTCTTCAACATACATATGTATAATCCTCCGACTACTTCAATAAACTACTTACAGGGACTAATTGAATACCAGATGCATTTACCTCGTCGATAACTTTGCTCCACGCTGCGGCAGTATGCGGTCTGGCATGACAAATGGCAATAGCGCTTCCATTTCTGTCCGCCATTTCTACAGCCTGCCATATTTTAGCAATAATGTCATCTTCGTCGGAACTGTTGTCCAAAAATATATTGTTACGGGCAGTAGGAACACCCATACTGCGTGCGACCTGATCACCTATAGATTTAGAGTATGTACTGCTGTCTACAAAAAACAAGCCTTGTTGTTTTAAAACTTTCAGTACAGCTTTCATCGTTGCTTCATTACTTGTTGCTTTAGAACCCTGATGATTATTGACACCTTCGATACCTGGTAAACTCTCTACCGCTTTCCGAGTTAATTCCTGCACCTGTTCAGCAGTCATATCAGTCAAGATTGTAATCTTACCCTCAGACATAGCTGTTCTGTCCATAGGTTCCATAGGCAAATGCAGCATCGCAGTCTGACCGCCGCCTTTTATAACATGCAAAGCGTCACTGCTGAAATCTTTATAGGGAAGAATAGCGTAACTGAAAGGCGCATTCAAATTGACCAGCTTTCTCACCGGTGCCAGATCGTAACCACAATCGTCAATAATGACAGCCAATTTTCCATGATATTTCTGAGTAGTTTTTTTGTCATATTTCTTCGTACTTTCGTCTTCTTTGATATCTTTGTCTTCTTTAGTCAGATTTAAGTTATGATAAAAGTAAACCGTATCGGTGATAAAATTCATTTTACCAGTTCCTGCTTTAGCTGAAATAGCAATTTCCATACGTACAGCTTCCCAGCCATTATAAGTAGCCTCACGCTGATTGAGAACAATCATTTTCGTACCGGAAATCTTTTCGCCAAGCCAGGCTGCCGCACCTTCTAATCCAGTACTTGGCGGAACTCCAATAGCCAGCTGCCGCTTATTCCAGACAACTTCTCCACCTGTTTCTTTCATACGTTCGTGCTGATCTTCACGACCATTATCAGTTAACTGCCAGTTATCCTTCGATAATAAAATATCATCGACTGCCCTATGCGCTTCTTTGGACTCTTCCCGCAAATCAACCGAAGAAGAACCAGTCAAGCCTTTATCAAGCACATCTTTTTCTCCGTCTCTGCTCGCCGCATAATAAATGCCTCCAGCAACAGCTATAGCTAATAATACTAAAATCAAAGTCAGTACAAAACCTCCTCCTGACCCTTTTTTTCTATTAGTCCTTCTTGCCATAGTAGCCTCCTCTATGCCCGCGGATGCGCTTTTTCATAAATATCGCGCAGGCGTTTATTTGTCAAATGCGTATATATCTGTGTCGTAGAAATATCCGAATGCCCTAAAAGCTCCTGACCGCAGATCAGCACCATTGTCAAGTAAATGTGTTGCAAAGGAATGCCTCAGCATATGTGGTGTAAGCTCCTTATTTAATCCTGCCTGATGCCCATAACCGCGAATGATTTGCCAAAACCTCTGCCTTGTCATTTCATTTCCACTCATACTTAAAAATAAATTCTTTACATTAGGATTTTTAGTATGAAGCAGTTTGGGCCTTACCACATTCAGATATTTATCCAAATATTCAACTGCTATGCCGCCAATGGGTATTAACCGCTCTTTAGATCCTTTACCGAAAGCGATGATATACTTCATTTGCAGATTAACGCCGCTGACAGGCAAACCCAATAATTCAGAAACACGCATTCCCGTTGCATAAAGCACTTCCAGCATCGTTCTGTCACGATAGCCTTCATCCGTTCTCAAATCAGGCTGTTCCAAAAGCTTCAAAACCTCTTCCTGATTTAAAACTTTTGGCAGCTTGATACCTTTTGTTCCAGCTTCTACAACTTCCGCAGGATCAATCTCCAAATACCCTTCTGCTGTCATAAAACGATAAAAAGATTTTATAGCAGCAAGTTTTCTGGCAATCGTTGCGGCAGCTAAACCTTTATTTTTCAAACCTGTCATATAGCGAATAACCTGCTCACGCGATACAGTTGCCAAGGCGTCATTATCCTTTAATCCTAAAGCTTCTTTAAACAAACGCAAATCACGCTCATAAGCTAATCTTGTATTTGACGCTAAGCCTAATTCAACTGTCAGATATTCAAAAAACAAATTTAATTTATCGTTCATATTTCATCCTCAAAAAAGAAAAACAACGCTCAAGCGCTGTTTTTCAAAACATTATTGTTCGCGCTTCTCTGGCTGCATAATTGTAATATTAGCAGCCGGCGAAATAGTCGATATAGCGTGCTTATAAACAAGCTGTTGTTTGCCTTCATTTTCAATAATAACAGTAAAGTTATCAAAACCTCTTACCAGACCTCTGATTTGGAAACCATTAATCAGGTAAATAATGACGCCAAGGTTTTCCTTACGCACATGATTTAAAAAACTGTCCTGTAAATTCATTGCTGGCTTTGATCCACTATTATTCATAGCTTTCCCCTCCAAAATAATTTCTATCTATTGTTATAATTTTACCGCAGTTTAAACTTTTCCACAAGCGTTTGCTGCATCTCGTCAATAATCTTTTCATACACAGGCTCTTTTTCCAAATCAAACCATTTAATATACGGCATCTGACGATACCAGGTAAATTGGCGTTTAGCAAAATTACGTGTCGCCTGTTTCAATTTCTCAACTGCTGCCAATTTATCCATCTGGCCTTGTAGATACCAGACTATTTGTCTGTAACCAATGCTGCGCATCGACTGAGCATCCAATGATAGCCCACTGTCGAGTAAAGATTTAGTTTCCTCTACCAGACCATCTGCCATCATTTTATCAACTCTGGCATTGATCCGCGCATATAAACTTTCTCGTTCCATTCGCAGACCAAAAACAACAGTTTCATAAGGCCATTCCTCCGACTTCCTATGAGCTATTTTTTCACCACTCTGTGCTGCTTCAATAGCTCTGATAATTCTTCTGCGATCATTTATATGTAATCTTGAAGCGGTCTCCATGTCAAGTTCCTGCAGTTTTTCATACAAGGCGCTGTTGCCGTGTTCTTCAGCAAATGCTTCCAATTCACTGCGTAGTTCACTGCATTCTTCAACAGTATTAAATTCATAATTTTCAAGCAGGGCCTTGATATAAAGACCGGTACCGCCAACAATTACAGGTAATTTACCACGACTATTGATATCAGCAATTATTTTTTCCGCTTTTTCTTTAAAATCAACAACGCTGAAAGCAGCATCCGGCGGCAAAATATCGATTAAATGGTGCGGTACTGCCGCCAGTTCTTCAGCAGAAGGTTTAGCTGTACCAATATCCATTCTTTGATATACAAGCATGGAATCACCGGAAATTATCTCGCCATTCAGACGTTTGGCTAAGGCTATCCCGCAATGGCTTTTGCCTGTTGCAGTAGGACCTAAAATGACTGCAACTCTCGGTTTCATGCCGTTACCTCCTTCGGATACCATATTTTACACGGCTATAACGGCCGCCCAGAATTTCCGTACACCCTAAAGCTTCCAATAATTTTTGTCCGCGTTCTTTAACCACTACACAAGGAGCTACTCTAAGTGCCGCCTTAACAGTCGCTTCTGTTAACGGTTTCTCACAGGAAATAGGCCTCAATGGCTCCATATTTGAAGAAGCATTTATCGGTATTCGAAACATTGGGTCAAAATAAACAACATCAAAGCTATCGGCTGGCAAAGTGTACAAATACTCATCTGCTTCCGTATATACCGTTTCTATTCTGCGCATGGCGTTGTTTAAATCAACATCTTCAGCCTGATAATTCTGCAGGCCTTCGCTGACTACAAAATGTAACAACGGCGAAGCCTCAACAGCACAAACAGTTCCTGTCCGGCCTGTAATAAAACTGGCAACAACAGCATCACTTGCCAGCCCCATCGTACAATCCAGTACTCTCATTCCCGGTTTAAGAGCCAATGCAGCACTAAAGTGATCGGACTCGTGCTTTTTTAAACGCTGTACACGCAAAACGGCCATACTTGGATGAAAAAAGAAAGTTCCAGAAGCAGTATATACCTGCGGGCCTTTATTTGTTGCTACTAAAAGTGCTTCTACCCGTTCTTGATCTAGTAAAAACCCCAAAGACCCCCTACTGCCACGTTCCACATATTTTACACCAAATTTTGCTGCCCATGTTTGCGCAAGTTTTTCTAAGGCAACATTTTCACTGCGTCCAACTGTTACTGCAAATTTAAACGTTTTCTGCATGTTTAAGTTCGCTTAAACATCTTGTATAACTCGGCAGAATTTATTTCAACCATACACGGTCTGCCGTGAGGACAAGTAAAAGGATGCTCTGTATTGCAAAGATCAATAATCAGCTGTCGCATTTGCCGCATATTCAGCACCTCACCGGCTTTAATTGCTGCTTTGCAAGCAGTCATATGTAAAATATTCTGACGCAAATCACTGGGATTAATCGTTCTTAATTCACTCAGCATTTGAGTAATTTCACGCACAAAGTCCTCGGCATCATCAGCCTTAATATCTGAAGGCAAGCTTGAAACGCGCAGCATAGATTCGCCTGCAGCCTCAATATCGACACCCAAGCGCAGAAATTCTTCCCGATGTTCCTCTATCAAATTTACATCCTGGGCAGTAACATCGATATATAAAGGAATCAACATCTGCTGGGCCGGAATATCATTATGGGACGCAACAAGCTTATCGTATAAAATGCGCTCATGCGCGGCATGCTGGTCAACCAAAAACAAAGAATCATCAGATTGGGCAACAATAAAAGTTCTGTCAATCTGTCCCAATGGCCAAATCGTATCAACACCACTATCGGTATCAGTGAAGTCGATAATATTAGAAGCAATGTTATCCTGCTTGTCAAAAACATCACGAGTTTCACTGATCGTATAAACAGGCTCCGTTTTTGGAGGCCTGTATGTGTATTCAGGTTCTTTCCAAACGCTTTGCTGTTGTGACTTGTAAGCCGAGTAAACCTCAGCCTTTGCTGTACTGATATTTGTCTCAGTTGTTTTTAAGGCCGGCAACTCTGTCTCAGGCACTTTAGTTTCAGCGGCTGGTATTTCAACAACTATCGATGGTTCTGTTGCTGCCACAACTGCTTCAGCAGACTTGAATACCTGCAGTTCAGAATCATCCAATAATGCCAGGCCCTGAGGTTTAGCGCTCATAGGTCTTGTCAGTGCATCAGTCAAAGCTTTATACATCGCTTTATAAACAGTACTGTCATCGCTGAACTTAATTTCACTCTTCTGAGGATGTACGTTAACATCAATACTTTCAGTATCGACGGTAATATTCAAAACAGCAAAAGGGAAACCGCTTTTCGGAATCTGAGACTGATAGGCATGATCAATCGCCTTGGCGATCATTCTGTTAGTAATGATACGTCCGTTTACCAGCAAAGTCTGCCATTGACGCGTGCCTTTTAGTAAAGTAGGTTTACCAATAAAACCTCTTACCTTAACTTCGCTGTCAGCAAAATCAACGGTCAAAAGCTCCTCACTAACATTTTTACCATATAGTGCCTTAACAGTATCAACTAAATCTCCGTTACCCGGCGTACTCAAAACCTCTTTATCATTGCTGACAAGCTTAAACCGCACATCAGGACGTGATAAAGCCAATTTTGTGATCAATTCACTGATATAACGGCTTTCAGTCTGTACAGTACGTAAAAATTTACGCCTGGCAGGAACATTAAAAAATAAATTCTCAACAATGATCGTCGTACCCGTGTGCCCACCAGTAGCAATACATTCTGCCTGATCGCCGCCTTCAATTTTTATTGAAGTAGCAAACTCCTCGGTAACAGGACGTGTCAGCAGCTGGAAGTTACTAACAGAAGCAATACTCGGCAACGCTTCACCGCGAAATCCTAAAGTGTTCAAATGCAGCAGGTCTTCAGCAACTCTGATTTTGCTTGTAGCGTGCCTTAAAACTGCTAATTTTGCATTTTCTTCCGACATACCGCTGCCATTATCGACAACACGAATATATTCTGTACCACCGCCAAAAATAGTGACCTCGATGTTATCTGCGCCTGCATCCAAAGAGTTTTCTACAAGCTCCTTTACTACAGAAGCAGGTTTTTCAACAACTTCACCGGCAGCGATCTGATTCGCTGTATTTTGATCTAATAACTGCACTTTTTGTTCGTTCATAATTCACCGCCTTCCCTTTTTGCTTCATCCTGCAATTTATACAAAGCATTCAAGGCTTCGATTGGCGTCATCGCCATAACATCCATTTTTAAAATCTGCTGCTGCAGACTGCTGGCAAACAATGATCCCATAGGTGCTGTTTCTTTTTCTGCCCTGGGTGTTATCTGAACGCTGCAGGCAGTTTCACAATTATCATATTCTTCCAGAATATCCTGGGCCCTGTCAATGACCTTTTTAGGCAGTCCTGCCAGCCTTGCCACATGTACGCCATAACTGCGGTCAGTACCGCCAGGCACGATTCTGCGCAAAAAGACAATATCATTACCACGTTCTTTAACTGCCACAGAATAGTTTTTTACTCCGTTCATCACGTCTTCCAACGCGATCAACTGATGATAATGTGTAGCAAATAATGTTTTTGCTTTTATTTTCTCATGAATAAACTCCATGACAGCACGTGCAATACTCATACCGTCAAAAGTACTTGTACCACGTCCAACCTCATCCAAAATAATCAAACTGTCTTTAGTTGCGTATCTGAGAATCTGTGCAACTTCATTCATTTCTACCATGAATGTACTTTGACCAGTCGCCAAATCGTCACTTGCACCTACACGGGTAAAAATCTTATCTACCGGGCAAATAGTTGCCTGACGTGCGGGAATAAAGCTGCCCATCTGTGTCATCAAGACCAGCAGAGCAACTTGGCGCATATAGGTCGATTTACCTGCCATATTCGGTCCTGTAATAATAATCATACGTTCATCATTATTATTGAGGGTTGTATTATTAGGAACGAAAATCTCACGTTCCAATAAACGCTCTACAACAGGATGACGACCGTCATAAATCTTTATTTCACTGCGATTATTCAATTCCGGACACACATAGTTGTATTTAAATGCTACTTCCGCCAACGATACTAAAACATCAATATTGGCCAAAGCACGAGCAGTTTCCTGCATTTGAACAATCTGAGACCTTATTTTTTCGCGCAGCTGTGTAAAAATATAATATTCAAGCTGTTCGATTTTTTCTTTAGCGCTTAAAATTTTATTCTCAAAATCTTTTAATTCCGGGACAATATACCGTTCAGCATTTACAAGTGTTTGCTTACGCACAAAATAATCCGGTACATTTGCACTTTGACCTTTAGATACCTCGATATAATAACCAAAAACTTTATTATAACCAACCTTTAAGGTTTTGATACCAGTTTCTTCTTTAATCTTAAGTTCAAAATTCTGCATCCATGTTTTGTTATCACTGGCAATTGAATGCAGTTCATCTAACTCTAAATCAAAGCCGCTGCGGATCATGCCCCCTTCACGTACGGAAAAGGGCGGCTCATCAACAATTGCTGCCAGCAAAGTAGTAAACAGCTCCTGATGCAAATGTACATCTTCGCATAACTGCTGTAAAAGTTTACTGTTACAATATCTTAGTAAGCTTTTTATTTCTGGAAGCACCGCCAGCGAAGAACGCAATGAAACCAGATCACGTGCATTAGCACTGCCAACTTCGATACGTGAAACTATTCGTTCCAAATCAAAAATTGCTTTTAATTTATCCTGCAGATTACCGCGCATCTGTACATTTGTCAGCAATTCTCCTACCGCTTCCTGCCTTGACCTTATCTGTGATAAATCAAGCAAAGGACATTCTATCCAATTCCTGAGTTTACGGGCACCCATGGAAGTAGAGGTAAAATCAAGCACATCTAATAATGTACCTCGTTTAGAACCATCACGCATATTCTTTATAAGTTCTAAATTTCTAACAGCTGTTGCATCCAAATTCATAAACTGCTCTTTAGCTATGCGCGATAAGCTGTTAATATGCGACAAATCAGCTTTAACGGTCACATGCAGATAACGCAGTAAATGTTCTAATGTATCATGTACTAAAGTATCGGCAACATCATCACTGCCAAAATGCTGCGCAAAATACTGCGGTGCACCTTCTTCTTCCTGATATACAGAAACAGCACACTCTGGAACTTTACTTTTGATCCAAGCTGCTAAATTTTCCCAGTTTACAATACCGCTATACGCAACTAACTCTGCCGGTTGAATGCGAAACAATTGTTCCTGTATCGCCATTAAACGCTCTTCACCAGCAGCACTGAACCATTGGCATTCACCGGTAGAAATATCGGCAGCAGCAAGACATAATTCACTGCCATCCTCCTGCAGGAAGACTAAATATCTGTTGTGCTTATCATCTAAAAGCTGTTCACTCAAAACAGTGCCCGGTGTAATGATCTTAACAACCTTGCGTTCAACTATCCCTTTAGCCGCTTTAGGGTCTTCCACCTGCTCACAAATTGCGATGCGGTAACCTTTTTTGATCAGTTTTGCAATATAATTATCGACAGAATGATAAGGCACACCACACATCGGTATCTTTTCTTCCATACCGCCGGCACGCCCAGTCAAAGTAATATTTAATTCTCTGGAGGCAGTCAGCGCATCCTCAAAAAACATTTCATAAAAATCGCCTAAACGGAAAAACAGCAATTCATCCTCATGCTGACGCTTTACTTCAAGGTACTGCTGCACCATCGGCGTATAAGCAGTTGTCATTCTACCGCCTTCCCTTTCAAAAGCCAGGTCTGCGCAGTTTCAATTTGCACCTGCACTTTATCCCCCAGCTCAAAATCACAACCTTCGACTGGCCATAAAACCAGCTTATTTGTACGCGTTCTTCCGCTCCATACTTTATTATTATTACTTGGGCCTTCAGCTAAAACTTCCAGTGTTTTGCCAACCAGGGCTTCATTACGCTGCAAGCTTGAAATATTCTGGGCTTCCATCAATAAATTCAGCCTAGCTTTTTTTATCTCTAACGGAACCTGTTCTTCCATCGCCGCAGCCGGTGTTCCAGAACGCTTGGAATAAATAAAGGTGAACGCAGCATCAAAACCAACTTCTTTTACTAAATTCAACGTATCATTAAAATCAGCTTCTGTTTCACCCGGAAAACCGACAATGATATCCGTTGTAATAGCAGCTTCAGGCACATAACGTCTGATCATGGCTACAAGCTCTAAATATTTTTCTCGTGTATAACCGCGGTTCATTGCTTTCAAAATTTTATTGCTGCCAGATTGAAACGGGATATGAAAATTTTCGCAAATATGCTCACATTCGGCAACTGCTTTGATAACATCTTCGTGCATATCACGCGGATGACTCGTCATATAGCGAATCCGTTCAACTCCAGGGATTTCATTTACACGGCGCAGTAATTTAGCAAACTGGTCTTTCACACCAAAATCTTTCCCATAAGAATTTACATTTTGCCCTAACAGCGTAAATTCTTTATACCCCTTGGCAACAGCCTGCCTAACCTCATCTACAATATTTTCTATACTTCGGTTGCGTTCACGCCCACGTACATAAGGAACAATGCAATACGTACAAAAATTATTGCAGCCATACATAATAGGAATCCAGGCTGAAAAACCGCTTTGACGAATACGCTCACCCTCAAATTCGCTTTCTTTTACTTCTAAACTATTATAAACACGCTCACCCTTTTCAGACAAATACTCAGCAAGTATTTCTTTAAACCCGTTGACATGAGCCGTACCGATCAACAAATCGATTTGCGGATGTTTTTTTATAAGCTTCTCACCATCTTTTTGTGCCATACACCCAGCAACACAAACTATCTGCCCTGGATGATTAGCTTTGACCCCTTTCAATTCACCAATTTTCCCTAAAATACGCTTTTCCGCACTCTCACGCACACAACAGGTATTTACTACCACAACATCTGCATCATGAAAATCCTCAGCAGCTTTATAACCAAGCTCCTGCAGCTGCCCAGCATAATGCTCAGCGTCACTTTCGTTCATCTGGCAGCCATAATTTAAAATTGCATAAGTTTTTGCAGTCACTGAATACACCTCATATTAAAATTGAAACTGCATATGGGCAGCCTCTCAAAATTATCTATATTATATTATTATACCTTTTTCGGTTAGCAGTGGCAAATTTTAACAATTAAAATTTTAACCAAAAAAGCAGAGCATATGCTCTGCTTTTTGATGCAAAATATTCTTCTACTTATTTT
>OHHK01000738.1_pt1 | contig 12907 bp, 8 predicted proteins | sample 1568111 | NCBI WGS metagenome assembly OHHK01 (sample SAMEA3879562, study PRJEB24766) | human gut metagenome | biome: human-associated habitat; feature: feces | place: USA | collected 1985/1987 | reverse complement strand
TCTTGAATCTGAGAAGCTTTTGGGATACCTCGCTGCGCCGTAAATTCACCTGCTCCAGCATAGTCTCATACCGCTGCTGTCTGGCAGTCAGGGAGGCTCTCTCGTTGAGGGCCTGAATGATACTTGCCTTTGCCCCTTCAATGGCTTCCTCCAGCCGGCGGATGGACTCGTCCTGGTCCCCAAGACGGGCTCCGGCTTCCTCCTGGCGCTTTACAGCATCCCTCACCTGGTCGCCCATGGCCTTTCGTTCTTCTCTATAGGAGGCCAGCTGCTGATTCTTGGCAGCCAGCTCCTCCTTGATCACGTCCCGCCTGTGCTCCAGATGCTCCTGGTTCATCTCCTCCGTATGTATCTGTTCCTTCAGAACATTAATCTGGCCTTCCAGATTCCCCTTCAGCACAGTGCCCTGGCTCAGCTCATCCCGGTCAGCTGCCATGCGGCGCTCCAGGTCCGCCAGAGTCTGCTCCAGCTCCTCGTATCCGGCCTTCAGGCGCTCAGACTCCCTGCCCGTGTCCTCCATATCGCCGGAGAGAACCTGATGACGCTTCTCCACTTCCTCCAGCTGCTTGCCTGTTCCCTCTGTCTCCATGAGGAAGAGATTGGCATCGCAAATCTTAAGGCTGTCCTTTAACTGAAGATACTCCCTGGCTGCCCTGGACTGACGTTCCAGGGGACCTACCTGCTTCTCCAGCTCAGAGAGGATATCGCTTACACGGACCAGGTTGGCCTGCTCGTCCTCCAGCTTCTTCTGGGCAATGGCCTTGCGGCGCTTAAATTTAACGATACCGGCAGCTTCATCAAAAAGCTCCCGGCGTTCTTCCGGCTTGCCGCTTAATATTCTGTCAATCTGTCCCTGTCCGATGATGGAGTATCCCTCTTTGCCGATACCCGTATCATAAAACAGCTCGTTGATATCCTTAAGTCTGCAGGCGCTGCCGTTTATCATATATTCGCTCTCACCGGAACGGTAGAGTCGGCGGGATACCGTCACCTGGTCATAGTCAATGGCCAGCTGATGATCGCTGTTGTCCAGGGTAATGGCCACGTAGGCAAACCCCTGGGGCTTTCTCATCTCGGTTCCCGCAAAGATGACGTCCTGCATGCTGGCGCCGCGCAGCTGCTTGATGCGCTGTTCGCCCAGCACCCAGCGCACGGCGTCGGCCACATTGCTCTTTCCGCTGCCGTTGGGGCCCACGATGCCGGTGATGCCGTTATGGAATTCAAATACCAGCTTATTGGCAAAAGATTTAAACCCCTGAATCTCAATACTTTTTAAATACATAGTCCACCTGCTTATTCTTCTGCTGCGGCTTCCTGTGCCTTAAGCTTCAGTATGCCGTTATAGGCAGCCACCTGCTCTGCTGCCTTCTTGGTACGTCCCGCGCCGCGGCCCACCTCCTCATCCCCGATTTTGGCGCAGACCTCAAAGGATTTATTGTGATCCGGCCCTTCCTCACGGATGATCTCATAGGACAGGGGCGCCTCCTGGCGGCTCTGCACCATCTCCTGTAAGATAGTCTTGCTATCATAAAAGAGCTGCTTGTGTTCAATGTCGTTTAAGATAAAACGATGAATGAACTCTTTTGCATTAGCAAAACCACCGTCCAGATAAATCGCGCCAATCAGGGCCTCCATGGCGTCTGACACCACGGAATTGCGGTTCCTGCCGCCGGTGGCATCCTCACCCTTGCCCAGATACAGGTATTGGCCCAGCTCAATGTCCCCTGCGCAGTAAGCCAGGGTGGGTTCGCACACAATGCTGGCCCTGATTTTCGTCAAATCTCCCTCAGGCAGCGTTTCATACTTGCGGTAGAGGAATTCGCTGGTCACGATTTCCAGGACAGCATCCCCCAGAAATTCCAGGCGCTCATTGCATCTGCTGTGGTCCAGACGGTGTTCGTTGGCATAGGAGCTGTGGGTCAGAGCCTGGGTAAACAGGTTCTTGTTCTTAAACTCGTATGCAATCCTCTCTTCCAGTTCTTTTAAATGACTGTTCATAATGATCCTTCCTTCTTCAGATACCCTTGGGGAGGGCCTTTAAAACAAGCCTCCCAAACGCACAAAAAGGGCTGTGCTTACAGCCCCTGTGCCTGTCCGTTAGTTTAAAGCGTTCTTAATCTGCTCTACTGCATCGCCTACTGTAACAATCTGTTCTGCAGCCTCATTTGGAATCTCAATGTCGAATTCCTCTTCAATTCCCATGATAATCTGGAAAATGTCCAGTGAATCCGCACCCAGGTCATCTACGAATGTAGCTGCCATTGTCACTTCCTCCGGTTCAATGTTCAACACTTCTGCGATAATACCCTGTAATTTCTCAAATTCCATCTCTTAGCTCCTCTTTCTTAAATCTTGATTTTTACTTCGTCCTTCGGACTTATTCTTCGTTCTGAACGTTCAGGCACTGTTGGATTTTACCATTGATATCCTGTTCCTTAAACGTCACACATTGAATAATGGAATTGCGCACCTCCGTGCGCTTTGAATTGCCGTGGGTCTTGACCACAAGGCCTTTCAGACCCAGCAGGGGTGCTCCGCCGTACTGGCTGCCGTCAAAGGATTTAAGTGTTTCCTTGAGGGCCGGCTTAACCAAAAGGGCGCCAATCTTGCTGCGCAGGGTGGACATCATACCGCCCTTTACCATACTGATCAAGGTGGCCCCAACCCCCTCATACAGCTTCAGGATTACATTGCCCACAAATGCCTCACAGACAATGACATCCGCTCCGCCATGGGGAATCTCCCTGGCTTCAATGCTTCCGGTGAAGTTAATCCCCTTACATTCCTTTAACAGGGGAAATGTCTCCTTTACCAGCGCATTGCCTTTTTCTTCCTCCGCACCGATATTGACAATGGCCACCCGCGGGTTCTTTATTCCCATCACGTGCTCCATATAGATGGAACCCATCTGGGCAAACTGCACCAGATGGGACGCTCTGGCATCCACATTGGCTCCACAGTCAATCAAAAGTGATACGCCCTTCTCCGTAGGAATAAGCGGTGCCAGCGGGGGACGTTCCACACCTTTACTGCGCCCCACTATCACCTGTCCGCCTACCAGGATTGCCCCGGAACTTCCGGCGGATACAAAGGCGTCGGCCTCCCCCTGTTTTACAAGGTTTAAGCCTACCACAATGGAAGAGTCTTTCTTCTTACGGATAGCGTTTACCGGCGGCTCCTCAGTGGCAATGACTTCTGTGGCGTTCACAACCTGAATCCGGTCCTTGTCGTAGGTGTGCTTTGACAGTTCTGAAACAACTGCCTGCTCCTGCCCCACAAGAAGCACCTGAATGCCAGGTTTTGCGTTCACAGCCTCCACTGCTCCGGCTACCATCTCGCCCGGCGCATAATCTCCGCCCATGGCGTCCACCGCTACTTTAATCATAATGACTCTCCTTTCGGTCCTGCATACAACTTATAATATACTAGATATCATTCTATAAATCAATATATTTTTTCACTGGTTTTCGGGGAATTGAGAGCCCTTGTTTCTGTCCGTTCCAGGCGTACAAACGTCAGAAATATGCATACTTCTGCAACTTTACAAAGTCGTTAGACAATCGGTTCATAACATGGTAAAATAAGTTCTATAGACCTTGTGGGGGCATATATGAAGCAATGCCCCTCCCACTCCATTTAGCAGGTGAATAACATGACAAATGATAAAACAGATATTCTGGGAGAATTCGGATTTGAACTGGATGCGGCTCTTTTTTACGATGCCATCGTAAAGAGTACGGACGATTATGTCTATATTGTCAATATGAAAACCGACACATCCCTGGTATCGGAAAATATGGTCAGGGACTTCCAGCTTCCGGGCAGAATCGTGCCCGGACTGGTACCTCTCTGGGGCAGCCTGATTCACGAACGTGACAGGGCGAGATATGATGAATCCATCGAACAAATGCTAAGCGGCCTGACGGATGTACACGATGTGGAGTATCAGGTCTGCAACAGAAAGAACGAGTACGTCTGGGTGGTATGCCGCGGCGTCCTCCAGAGGGACCGGCAGGGAAATCCCGCCATGTTTGCGGGTATTGTGACCAATTTAAGCCACAGAGGCAAGGTGGACTATGTTACCGGTCTGTTTATGCAGCAGGAATGTGAGCGTGTGGTGGAGGAATGCCTGTCGGAAGGACAAAGTGGCGGAATCCTCCTCCTGGGCCTGGATGATTTCTCTGGCATCAACAATTTAAAAGGGCACATATACGGCGATTCCGTCCTGCGCCAGTTCGCACAGAACGTCCAGAGGCTTCTGCCTGATTACGCCAGCATATACCGCCATGACGGGGACCAGTTTGTAATTGTGTGCAGAAATACGTCCTACGGCGAGATAGCCCTGCTCTACGAAGTTATAAACAGCTACAGCGACTGCCGCCATGAGGTGGACGGAATCCAGTACTATTGTACGGTTTCCGGCGGCATCGCTGTGTTCTGCCAGGATGGTTCCAGCTACACAGAGCTTTTGACCAGTGCTTCCGGCGCCCTGGAAGCCTCCAAGCATAAGGGCAAAAATAAGTGCACCCTCTATGACGAGGAGCTGATCCACACCAGACTGCGCTCCCTGGAAATCATGGACCGTTTAAGAAGCAGCGTCATGAACCATATGGAAGGATTCTCTGTGGTCTACCAGCCCATTGTGCGTTCCAGCGACACAGAGGTTGCTGAGGCCGAGGCACTGCTGCGCTGGTCCTGCGAGGACATGGGCAGTGTTTCCCCCATTGAATTCATCCCCCTGCTGGAATCCAGCGGCCTCATTATCCCGGTGGGAAAATGGGTGCTGGAGCAGTCTGTCCGCCAGTGCTGCAAATGGCTTGCCTGTGCACCGGACTTTGTGATAAATGTCAACTGTTCCTATTTACAGATGCTGGATGAGGACTTTGTGCAGTCCGTCAATGAAATCATTAACCGCTACGGACTGGATCCCTGCCATATTGTGCTGGAGCTGACGGAGAGCCGCTTTGTCACGGACCAGGACCGCTTAAACGATACATTTATGCGTCTGCGCAGCCTTAACATACGGCTTGCCATGGATGATTTCGGCACAGGCTACTCGTCCCTGAGCTGCCTGTCCTGTACACCGGCCGACATTGTGAAAATTGACCGTGAATTCATCAGGGGAATCTGTGACCAGTCCCATTCCTTCAACCGTTCCTTCATCGGGTCCGTGATAAATCTCTGTCACAGCGTGGGAATATCCGTATGTGCAGAAGGAGTGGAGGAAAAAGGTGAGCTGGAAACCGTTCTCAGTCTGGAGGCTGATTCCGTACAGGGATTTTATTTCTCAAAGCCGGTAACGCCTGAGGAATTTGAGGAACGGCATATAAAGCATCCGCATAAAGGATAAGCCTGTTTTAGATTTTCTCAAATTCCTCTATCTCCAGAGGCTTGCTGTAATAATAGCCCTGAATGGCGGTACATCCAAAGGAAGTCAGCAGTTCCAGCTGTTCCTGGTTTTCCACCCCTTCTGCCACACATTCCACCTGCAGGCTGTGGCACATGTCAATGATGCATTTTACCACAGTCTGGTTGGTCCGGTTTGCCGCCAGGTCATCCATCAGGGATTTATCCAGCTTTACCTCGTCAAACTTCATGATGGAAAGAATGGACATATTGGCATAGTTGGCCCCAAAGTCGTCCAGGGAGATGCGAAATCCCGCTTCCCGAAGTTTTGATCCAATGGATTCAATAACCTTTCTCTCAATATCCCCTATGCTTTCCGTTATCTCAATCATGACGAGGCGGGCGGGGATATTATATTTTTTCTGCATGTCCGTCAGCACCTGGAACAGGTCTCTTTCAAGCAGCGTGATTCGTGAAAAATTGACTGAAACAGGAATGAGATCCCTGCCCCGCTCCTTCCAGTCCGAAAGCAGTCTGAATACCTGCTCCAGCATATAAAAATCCAGATATCGTATAAGCTTGGTCTTCTCCAGAAGGGGCACGAAATTCAGCGGCTGCGTGGATTCGATACCGGCTGCCCGATAACGCACCAGGGCCTCGGCAGAACACACCTTACCGGTCAGTGGATTATACTTTGGCTGGAGACAGAGACGGTAACAGCCGTCTTCCATGTCCCGGAGCAGACGATTCAGGTATTCCGGCGAATAGTGCTTGCGCTCCTGGCTGCTGTCCTTATAATATATCTGTTTGTTCACAAGCATCAGTTCTTCCGCATGGCGCATCAGCCGGTCAAAATCCGTCAGGTGTTCTTCCCAGGTACACCCCAGCGAGACACCGTTTGGAGTGCGGCTGTCTAACATCCATTCCATTTTCCTGACCTGCTCCATGAATTCCTCATATGCTGATTCCAGGCTGACAATGATGAACTCGTCCCCGCTGAGCCGGAATATGCTGGCCCCGGCAAATGAGGAGACCATGACGGATGCCGCCTCTTTGATGGTGGTGTCGCCACTGCTTTGCCCGTAATCCCGGTTTAACTGCTTTAGGTCATTGATATCCCCGGCCACAATTCCGCAGGATACGTTTCTGCCGCCTCTCATCAAATCATTGCGGAAACGCACAAAGCTTTCTCTGTTAAGCAGGCCACTGAGGCTGTCATGGGTGGCTTCATACTCCAGGCGCTCATATAGGCGTCTCTTTTTTATCTCATTTGCAATGTTATAGGCAATGGAATCCAGCAGCTTAATGGTGTCATGGTTGGTATTGGGATTGTCGATTCCGATATATCCGCTGAAGGTGGATTCGTCTTCAAACGGCACTGCAAAAAGGCTGTCCGTGTTTCTGGCGGTCAGGTAGCGGTACTCGCTGGGGCAGGTATCCCTAAGCTCCACTGTCCTGGCGATAATCAGGTGCTGCTTCTTGTTGAAGGTCTCAAACAAATAGGGAATCCCGTCCAGAGGCACCTGCTGAAGGGCAGCTTTTTGGGAAGGAATTCCGGCCCGGCACCATTCATAGGTATTACGGGCAAACCCCTGTGCACGGTCAATTTCTATGATGTAGGCCCGCTCTCCGCCGTAAAAACCAGCTATTATTTCCAGTGTACGGTTAATGGCATCATCCAGGCAGTCCGCAGTATTCAGGACCCGCAGCGTTTCCAGCATAACGGTTTCCATATGGTATTTGGATGTATGGCTGCCGCGCTCCTTCATGCGGTCTCCCACATCCACTGCGATTTCCATGCGGGCAGGCCTTCCCTCCCATTCCACCAGCTTATCCTTTACAATGAAGTTCTTATTTAAGTGGGGATTCTCATATTCCCACACATAAAAGCCGTCCTTACTCAGTTTGGCATTGGTGCAGAAGGGACATGGGGTATCCCTGCCCTGAAGTACACGATGGCATTTGCAGTTTTGCACGTCCTCCTGCTTAAGACCTGTCAGCTCCCTGCCTGCCCGGTTAAGATAAAGAAGGCTGTAGTCCCGGATATCGCTGACATAGATGATTTCCTCCAGTTCATCTAAAAGCGGTGTTTCATATAAAATCATATCCTGCTCCATGGTTGTCTCCCTTTTTATAGTACCGTGTGATGTTCCTGTTCCGTGTCCGGCCGGGAAGCCCTTCCCGCTTCATCTTCTATCCGGAAATTATTCTTACCGCTGTTTTTAACTTCATAGAGCAGGGTATCCGCCCTCTGATAAAGCGTGGTATAGTCGTCCTCCCTGCGGCTTATGGATATACCGATGCTGACAGTCGCAGCAGGGTATCCGGACGCCCTGCACCCGGCCTGCAGTGAATCAAACACTGCATTGCAGCATTCTGCCAGATGGTTCTGTCCTGTATAAGGAACACAGACGATAAATTCATCTCCGCCCAGCCGCGCCGTGACGGCCTCCTCACAGAAGGACTCCCTCAGCGCTTTTGCTGTATAAATCAGCACCTGGTCCCCCGTATAATGGCCGTAACGGTCATTGATTTCCTTAAAACCGTCTAAGTCTATGACAGCCAGGGCAAGGGAGCCTGTATGACGGTCCAGCATCCGGGTGATTTCCATTTTTGCTGCCGCAATATTGTAAATTCCTGTCAGACCGTCCCGCTTGCTGCGCTGCTCCAGCCGCTCCCTCTCCAGCTTTTCGCCGTGGATATTCTGTAAGCGTCCGATGGCAGAATCAGCCTGGCTTCCGTCGAAAATCACTTTTATGACGACCCGGTACCACTCCGCGTCCCCATCCGGCAGCGCCATCAGAATCTCTGCATCCACATCCTGCCTCTGCTCCAGCAGGTAATACAGGGAAGGGAGCCCGTTCTCCTGTTTGCCGTTTCCCTGATACCGTGAATACTGCCCGATGCTTTCATCCGCGCCGAATAATTCAACGCCCTCCCTGGATAGGGTCAGCACATCGCTGCCATAGTCATAGGTGAAGGTCACTTCCTTCAATATGTCTGAGAGATAGCGGTAACGTGTATTTTCCAGTTCTATCTGCCTCTTCATCCTCATCTGGCTTCTGTAATGAATATAAATCAGGGCCAGAAGGCCGGAGGCAGCCAGCAGGGTAAACAGAATAAAGGGAACGGAATTATCCCTGATAAAGGTTCCGAGAGTCACTTTCTGTTTCTGCTGCGCATTGTTGTAGATATATTTTTCCAGTTCGCCCGTCTCAATGGAACGGATTCCCTTATTCAGGATTGCCAGTATCTGTTTATCGTCCTTTCTCAGAATACCTATGCTGTATTTCACACTGTCACTGCCGGCCTGGGGATAGATGGACACATGCTCATACCGGTTGCGGCTCAGATAATAGGAGGCAGTGTAACTGTTGCTGTATGTGTAATCGCACTCCCCCTTTTCAACTGCGTTAAGACTCTCCTCCAGAGAATCATAGAACCGCACGTCTGCCTGTTCATCATCTGTTTTGCGCATACCCATATACACAGCCTGTATCTTGCCCTTAAGGTTTGTCATATCAACCCCGTCGTGGGCCACCAGCACGCTCTCTGTCTCCAGATATGGATTGCTTAAAAGAACATTCTTCTTTTGGACTGTATCATAATCATACAGAATCGACAGAATCACATCCGCTCTGCCCTCATTCAGGGCCTGCTCGAATTCACTGTAATCATCCGCGTAAACAAAGTCCAGCGTCCATCCGGCCTTTTGGGCAATGCTGCTGAGCAGGTCCCGGGCCACACCCTGCACCTGTCCCTTTCCATCATAGTACTGGATAGGGCCGAATCCGTCATGGACCAGTACCTTAAGTACCGGATGTTCCTGTATGTATTCCCGCTCCTTGCTGTTGAGAAACAGCTGGCTGCTGGACCGGGAAAAATACTTATTATACAGATTCATCTGAAGGGTGGGATTATTCTCACTGGTATAAGAGATTGCACGGTTCAGTTCATTGATAATCTGGGTATTCCCCTTAGTGGTGGCAAAATAAAAGGGAATGGGCGAGAATTTGGCAACCGGGCGGAATCCCTGGGGCAGGGATAAATCAACCGACAGCATTGCGTCCGCCTTGCCGGAATAAATCTTCTCCTCCTGCTCCCCACCCCTCTCGCACCAGACGATCTCATACCGGATGCCATTGAGCTTTGCATACTGGTAAAATTTCTCGTTATGGTAATCTGCCTGTTTTAAAAGCGCTATGCGCAGTCCCTTGAAATCAGAAAGATTATATTCATCAATGCGGTCGTCATCATCCCGGACCGCAATCACACTGTATGCGTTGCCGTAGTTTTCACTGGGAAAATCATAAACAGAGGAAGTCTGATTGTTGTTGTTCATGGCGCCGATAAGATCCAGCTCTCCCTGTTCCAGCATATCCATCATCTGAATCAACTGTTCATCTATGGTGCCGCTGTCTTGAGGTTCCACAAACTCATAAGTCCATCCTGTGTACTGCCCAATCTCCTTCAGATAATCATAGGTGTAACCTGTATAATTACCGTTTTCATCCTTCATGGTCAGGCCCGGCTGCATGGGAAATCCCACCCGAATCACAGACTCTGCTTCCTCTGCATAGGAAACAGAACTGCATGTCAGCATAAGGCAGAATATGGCAGCCAAAACCATTATATATTTTCTAATCAATTGATTCATGGATACTCTCCTGGTCCTTTATATCTATTATTCAAATACATGATATTTCATCCATTATATAACAGCTTACCACATATAACAATGTAAATCATACCCTATACCGCTGAGACAGAGAGGGGGATTCCCCCTTATGGAAAAATCCCCTTCTGTTTACCTTGCAAGCCGGTTCTGCCGCAATGTATTTCCAGCAGATCTTCTGCTTTATTATTCCTTGCTTTTGTTCTTTCTTTGCGGTCCGGTCCCCATTCCCCAAAAACAGAGGAAACAGGTGAATCATGCTATATAAACATATTGTAACCCTAATGTCTTAAAACTTCAATGTGAAATTCCTTATGTTTCCAGCAATGTTTCCGGCAGACGCGTCTGCACCAAGATTCGCATTGTGAACCGGGCGCCAGCGTGGTAAAATATACTCAGATAAAACCATGATAGTTCAGCATATCCAGGAGGGATTTTTATGAATTATGAAGGACAAATCTGCCGCGGTCCCATGGAGCGTTCGTCCTATATGCTACCGGTTGCCGTTGGCTGTTCCTACAACCGGTGTAAATTCTGCACCCTGTTCCGGCATCTGAAATACAGGGAACTTCCCATGGAGCAAATTGAGGCGGAACTGGAACGAGTCCGCAGTCTGGGCGGCAATCCAAAGCATGTCTTTCTCGGTGACGGCAATGCCTTTGGCCTGGCCACAAAACGTCTGCTGGAGATAACAGACCTGATTCACCGCTATTTTCCGGGCTGCCAGGCCATTAATATGGATGGGACCATCACCAATATCCAGGCCAAGTCCCGGGAAGAGCTGCTGGCTCTTCGGAAGGCAGGCATATGTCATCTGTATCTGGGGATTGAAAGCGGTCTGGACGATGTCCTGCGTTATATGGGAAAGGACCACAATCTGGACCAGGCATACCGTCAGATCGACCGCATCCAAAGGGCTGGTTTTATGTTCGACGCCCATATCATGACCGGAATCGCAGGACATGGACGGGGACTTGAAAACGGAACTGCCACCGCAGAATTCTTTAACCGCACCCAGCCGCAGCGCATTATAAATTTTTCTATGTTTCTGTTTCGCAGCGCCCCGCTGTTTCAGGAAGCGCAGGCAAAAACCTTCATCCCTGCCACTGAGCTGGAGAACCTGCAGGAGGAACGGCTGCTTCTGGAGCTTCTGAAAACGGACGGGCCGCTGGCTTACGACGGGTTCCATGACCGTATTGAATTCAGAGTGCGCGGTACCCTGCCTGACGACAGGAAGAACATGTTAAATAAGCTGGATCTGGCCATCGAAGGGTACAGGAACCATGAGCCCGTCATTGCAGTCACGGATGATTCGTCCGGACCATTACCGGCGCAGACAATGACAGCCCTATAGAGTCCGCCGCCATATCCCATTAAAAACACGAAAACAGCTTTTCGTTCATATTATATCGTAGCTGAAACCCTTGTCCTTACCCATGGTTTCCAGGTAACCGTTTTTACAGGAATACGGAAGCGTGTTATTGATTGGATTCTTATTCGGGCATACCATGTTCAGTCTGCAATAAATATGAAGGAGTGATTTTGAATGAGATATGATTATACGAACAGTATGAACCGAGGCGACTACCCATACGGTGAATCAAATGAATATTGTGAGAATGATAACAGGTACACAGACCCCATGAGTACAAATCCCAATCCCTTTTGCGGCGGATGCTGCCAAGGTCCGACAGGTCCCACCGGCCCGCGTGGTTGTCCGGGCCTGCCCGGTCCCATGGGCCCCCGGGGATGCCCTGGCTCTCAGGGGATTACCGGACCAACCGGAGCAATGGGTCCTCAGGGATATGTAGGCCCAACCGGCCCCATGGGGCCAACCGGTCCTGCTGGTCAGGCCGGCCCGGCAGGGACTACTGGTTCCACTGGTCCCATGGGACCCGCCGGGCCCATGGGAGTAACCGGCGCCACCGGACCAGCCGGAGTGACCGGCGCCACCGGGCCGACCGGAGTGACTGGTGCCACCGGGCCGACCGGTCCTGCGGCTAATACGAATTCCGCCTGCTGCGGCTGCAAAGAGCAGCTGAGAAATATAATACAGCAAATAATTACTTTATATCCAAATAACGACTTATTGGTCACTTTGGAGAGTGGCGATGCCGTTGTTGGCCGTCCTGGTTCCCTGATTCTAGGCCCAAATGGGCGTACCGGAGTATTTGAGGTGACGAATCCTCAGAATTTTCCGCAGTATTTGCCGATTTGCAGTATAGACACGATTCAAATAAACAACGCAGTATATAATAATGCTATCGTTTATCTGCCGGAACCGGTTCCCGCTCCCACAGATTGTTACGCTGATTGCGACACAATCATTCGTTCTCTTCTGCCTGTCGGAACTGACGCGAATATCACAACCAGTACTCAGACTCCCACTGTGGGAACGGTCATAGAAAATGAATACGGTATGATAGTACTTGCTAATGAAGCTGCTAATAATGTAACCTTTATTTCTTCCTGCAATATCGATCTGTTTTACGTATAAAGTTTCGGGTGGGCATAACTGTCCACCCCTTTTTTTGCTGTATGCTGATAGGAACATTCTGCATGGTACAAGAAAATCATATCTGCCAGCTTAAACGCGGGTTGGTTTCTTTGTGGGGATGGGGATGGTAAACGTCAGCTGCCTCGTATCCAATCGACCCACACAGAATAGTATTTTCCCAGAATATGAGCTCCGTCCGTGGAGTAAGCGGCAGACAAATTCCCGTTCCCGTCGTCAAAAATGGGATTGACATCAATATAAGGGCAGCCCGTGTCCTCTGCAATGTTTCGGATAGCATGGTTCAGTGCGTTAATTCTCTGATTGTTGTAAATGCCGCTCCTGGCGGATTTTTCCCCTGTAACATGTAAATTGGCCTCCAATACCAGAGT
>OHHK01000723.1_pt1 | contig 13218 bp, 12 predicted proteins | sample 1568111 | NCBI WGS metagenome assembly OHHK01 (sample SAMEA3879562, study PRJEB24766) | human gut metagenome | biome: human-associated habitat; feature: feces | place: USA | collected 1985/1987 | reverse complement strand
AAGCGACAGCAACGATGGTCTTCGCATTGAAATCGTAAACGCTTTTCCCGTAATTCATGACACATCCTTTCGTCTCTTTCAGGAACAGGAAATAGAAACCGAGCGTCATGCGGTCGTGCCGCTGGCTTTCAGGTTTGTTCAAATCCACCACCGCCACCTGTGGGTGGAGAGTCTCGAAACCATACAGGTCGTTGTATTGCCCGACGGTATCCACTTTCAATATTTCATCCATAGATACATGCTTTTTTCAATTCGGCACAAAGTTAAACCGTCCGAAGCCAGGTTGTTCCGCAAGCAATAAAAATGGTAAATATTCCCGTGGTTTTGGTAACTTTCACGGGTATAGATATTTGCTTCCGGACAACCTGTTATTATACAACGAAGTCGGACAATCCGTACCTCCAAGTTGCCCGACTTATTTTTGCAAATAGCAAGAAGTATCGAAGAAAGTAGCTAAATCTTTTATCCGATATTCCGGAACTGACTCGGTGTCAAGCCTTCATACCTTTTGAAGAAACGGACGAAATGTTGCGGATACTGGAAGCCGAGTTTGGCCGCCACCTCCGTAATGCTTTTTTCCGGATGTAACAACTCTTCTTTTGCCACATTGAGCATCTTCAACTGGATGTATTCCTTTGCCGATTTGCCCGTCTCTTTCTTTACCAGATCGCCGAAATAATTGGGCGAAAGGCACACTTTATCGGCGAAATATTGTACGGAAGGCACTCCGTCTTTCAATGTGATGTCAGAATCAAGATATTCGTCAATCAACTTCTCGAAACGTCCCAATACATCGAGGTTCATGTCCTGCCGCGTGACGAACTGGCGTTCATAGAAACGCATACAATAATCCAGCAGCAGTTCGATGTTGGTGCATATAAGCCCCTTGGTATGCTTGTCGATGGCATGCTGCAATTCGGTACGGATAATGGCCAGGCAGTTGTGTACTACCATACGTTCGTCCGCAGAGAGATGAAGCGCCTCGTTCGCCTCGTAAGAGAAAAAGGTATATCGCTTGATTTTCTGTCCGAGCGATGTTCCCCGTATGAAATCCGGATGGAACAACAGTCCCACCGACTTGGGCAGCATGCCTTCTATACGGGTGTATCCGACAGTCTGTCCGGGGGCGAAACTTACCACGGTCTGGTCATCGAAATCGTAACTGCTCTTTCCGTAATTGATGATGCACCCTTTGGTCTCTTTCAGGAAAATTCCGTAAAAACCGACGGTCATCCGATAATTTCCCTGACTTTCGGGCTTGTCGAAATCCACCATACTCACTTGCGGATGTCGTGTCTGAAACCCGAACAATTCATTGTATTGCTCAACGGTATCAACCTTCATTATTTCTTCCATATCTTCTCTGTTTATTATTTCTCTCCAAAAATACGGTTTTATTTCATATCCCGGAAGTGTACCAGGGCATAAACCGTAATCCGGGTAAATATTCGCGCATATTCCGTAATTCTGGTAACTCATTTACTAATCAATGCGATACGCCGGATGCAAAAACCGTAATCGGGGTAAATTCTCCCTTGGTTTCGGTACATGGTCTCTTATACCTATCCGGTAATTTTGCACCATCAAGTTTAGCAAAAGACAAATTAAAAAGTAATAGTTATGAACCGTATTTTATTATTAGTAGCGATGGCAACTTTGTTTTTCACATCAGCCTGCCAGGGGCAGACTTCCCGGACAGGAAATGCCGGATTACAGAAAAAGAAAGTCTTGATTATCTCTTCCAGTCCCAGCAAAGGCGGCAATTCGGATTTGTTGTGCGATGAGTTCCTGCGGGGAGCCAAAGAGGCAGGGCACGAAGCCGAAAAAGTTTTCCTTGGTGATCTGGACATCCGTTTCCTGAAAATCAAAGACGACTATACCGACCGCAATCTCGGTATCAACGATGACGCCCCGAAAGTCGTGGCCAAAATGATTGCGGCCGATGTCATCGTCATGGCAACCCCCATCTACAACGACAACATGTGCGGGCAGATGAAGACCATGCTGGACCGAGTATTCGAGCGGGAGCACGAAGTCAAGAACAAGGAGTTCTATTTCATCATGACTGCCGGAGGTTCCAACACGGAATGCGCCTTACTGGGATTCCGCAATTTCATCCGCTACTTGCCCGGCTCCAAAGAGAAAGGTGTCATCCAAGGTACAGGCATCCACCTGAAAGGCAGCGTGAAGGGAAAACCCGTGATGAAAGAGGCTTACGAAATGGGGAAAAACGTATAACAAATTTTTAATTCACAATCAAATAGTAATCATAATGAAACGAATCTTATTTGCAGTTATCGTATCGGTTCTTTCGATGGGAACCGTACAAGCGCAGGATACAGACCGTATCCCGTCCAAAGGATTTGCCGTCGATTCGGCAGAAGGGCACTTCCATCCATACGAGTTCACCCGCCATGCCATAGGCGACAACGACATCCTGATAGAAACGATGTACGCGGGCATCTGCCACAGCGACCTCCATGCGGCGTGGGATGAACATCGGTCACACGGCATTCCGGGCATCTACCCGATGGTGCCGGGACATGAAATAGCCGGTCGCGTGGTGAAAGTGGGAAAGAATGTCACGAATTTCAAAGTAGGCGACTATGCCGGTGTGGGGTGCATGGTCAATTCGTGCGGGCATTGCACGTTTTGCGAAATGGATAAAGAGCAGTTCTGCGAGAACAGCACCACGTTTACATACAGCAGTATCGACCGTTACCACGACAACGAGCCTGCCATGGGAGGCTATTCCAACAACATCGTAGTGAGCGAGCGATTCGCCATCAAGATACCGGAAAATGCGGACATGAAACGTGTCGCTCCGCTGCTTTGCGCCGGTGTGACGACCTGGTCGCCCATCCATTTCAGCAAGGTAAAGAAGGGGGACAATGTTGCCGTGGCCGGTTATGGAGGACTCGGACACATGGCTGTACAGTATCTGGTAGCCCTTGGGGCAGACGTGACGGTCTTCGATATTACCGAAGAAAAACGGGCCGATGCCCTTCGCATGGGAGCGAAACGCTATGTCAACGTGAATGACGCGGAAGAGATGAAGGGCCATAACAACTCTTTCGATTTTATCATCAGCACCATTCCGGCCAATTACAGTCCGCTGGTGTACGCCCGGATGCTGAAATACGGCAAAGGCGAAATGGCGATAGTCGGTCTTCCCGAAACCGCCACGGTCAATGTTGCGGACCTGGCTCTTGGAGGCGCCGCCAACCGTAAAATCTACGGTTCGCTGATCGGGGGTATCAGGGAGACGCAGGAGATGATGGATTATTCCGTGGCACACGATATTTATCCTGAAGTGGAAATCATCAGGGCCGATGCCGCCGAGATCGACAAGGCGTACCGCAATGTGCAGGACGGGAAAGTAAAGTTCCGCTACGTGATTGACATGAGTACGATTAAATAAAGTATGGACAATGAATAGCGTAATAGAACGAATGAGAAGCGGGAACCGGATTTCGGAAACGGACTCCGATTTCCCCGCTTTCTGCGAGGAGATAGAAAAGACCAGAAAACTTATTGCCGAACTGAACACGGGCTATCATACCCCCGACGAGACACGTTCGTTGCTCGAACGCATCTGGGGGCAGCCGCTGGATTCGAGCGTAAGGATGTTCCCGCCCTTCTACACGGCTTTCGGAAAACTGACCCGCGTGGGTAAAGAAGTGTTTGTCAATTTCGGCTGCACGTTTCTTGACCAGGGCGGCATCACGCTCGAAGACGGCGTATTTATCGGTCCCGAAGCGAAGGTCATAACTGAAAACCACCCGGAAGAACCCGCTCTCCGCCACACTTTGTCGGTAAAGCCGGTCAATATTCGTCGGAACGCGTGGATCGGCGCGGGTGCAGTTATCCTACCCGGCGTGACGGTAGGAGAAAACGCCATCGTAGCAGCCGGGGCTGTCGTGACGAAGGACGTACCCGACAATACCATCGTGGCCGGTGTGCCGGCAAAAATATTACGAAAAATCAAACGATAAACCAATATGAAAATGCTTATATCGTCTCTTATTCTTTTGTCGAGCCTGACTCTTGCCACTGGAGCTTGCAGTCCGACCGATAATCCGGCGGGAACAGAAGAACCGATACCCGTTCCCGATCCTTCACCCGACCCACAGCCGGCAAACGGCCGCGCACTGGTGGTCTACTTCTCCTGCACGAACACGACGAAAGGCGTGGCGGAACACATCGCTTCCATAACGGAAAGCGCCATGTTCCGGATAGAGCCGGAAGAGCCTTATACCTCCGCTGACCTGGATTACAACGACTCCTCGTCGCGTGCCAACCGCGAGCAGAATGACCCTTCGGCACGTCCGGCCATTGCCGGCAGCTTGGAAAACCTGTCGGACTACGACATTGTTTTTCTCGGCTATCCCATCTGGTGGGGAAAGGCTCCGAAAATCATCTTCACATTCCTTGAAAGCTATGACTTTGCGGGAAAAACCATCGTCCCGTTCTGCACGTCGCACTCCAGCGGCATCGGTTCGAGCGACACCGACCTGCACGCGCTTGCTGCGCAGGCCACATGGATGCAAGGGCGGCGTTTTGGCGGTAACGCGAGTGAAAGTGATGTGCGAGACTGGATTGAAAGTCTGAACCTGAACTTAGGCGGTAATACTGATGTCGGTTCCTTCAATTTGTCGGCAGGTGTAAACGGAAAAGCTCCTACGGTACGTCTCAGCAGCGGCTACGACATGCCGATACTCGGACTGGGCACTTACAGCCTGCACGGGGATGTCTGCAAGAATAGCGTGAAGGCGGCTTTGGTAAGCGGTTTCCGCAAGTTCGACACCGCCTCGGTCTATGGTAATGAAGAAGAATTGGGTGAAGCTATCCGCGAGTCTGGTGTGCCGCGCGAAGAGATATTTGTCGCCACCAAACTCTACCCAAACCAATATGCCAATCCCGAAGCAGCCATCGAGGAATGTTTGCGCAAACTCGACATCGGCTATGTGGACCTGATGTTGCTCCACCATCCCGGTACGGACGAGGTGAAAGCATATAAGGCTATGGAGAAATATGTAGAAACAGGCCAAATCCGTTCGCTCGGCGTGTCGTGTTATTATGTCGAGGAGATTAACGAGTTCTTGCCGCAAGTTAGCATAAAACCAGTGCTGGTGCAGAATGAGGTGCATCCTTATTATCAGGACACGGAGGTGGTGAACCATCTTCATAGCCTCGGCATCATCGTTGAAGCCTGGTATCCGCTGGGTGGACGCGGGCATCAGCGGGAACTGTTGAGCGACCCGGTGCTTGAACGGATAGCGGAAGGTCACGGCAAATCGGTGGTGCAAGTCATACTCCGCTGGCATTTGCAACGGGGCGTGGTGGCTATCCCCGGTTCGAGCAATCCTGACCACATAGAGGAGAATATCTCCATATTCGACTTCTCGCTGACCGATGACGAGATGGCGCAAATAGCGGCTCTCAATCGGAACGAGAAACATGATTGGTATTAACCCGATGCGGAGCTTCCGCAACAAATAACAAAGAGATTATGAATATACGATACAACAAAATATGGATTTTTATGGCACTTATCCTTTTCTCCCCATTGCAATCCTGTGCCTCGTCGGATAGCAAGACGGCAGAAACACAATTGCCGCAGGAGAACTTGAACGAGAATTTGGACGAAAATGCCGTTTTTCCCCACCATTCACCGCTTGGCAAGGGTGTGGGCGTTTGTCCCGGACGTGTAGTATGGAGTTGGGACAGAAAGTCGGTTGATTGGGACGGCAATGGCTACTGGTGGGAACTTAACCACTTCAATGAGGCATCCGTACAGCGACTGACCGATGATGGGATTGCACGTTTGGCAGGTATGACTGATGTCCGAAGCGGCTGGCAGGCGTTGTTTACTTACAACAATAGTATGAGGGGGCGCAGCGGAGGATACCAAGCCGGACAGAAGATTGCCATCAAGGCGAATATCAACGGTGCGGCAGAATATGACGACGACACGCACGGATTGTCCAAAGACAGCTATACCAACTCCGTGGTGTTGAGATGCCTGCTCGTCTCATTGGTCAGAGAAGCTGGTGTCGCACCGCAGGACATCACTGTCTATGATGTTACCCGGATATTTCCAGACTATATGCAGGAGTTTTGCAGCAAAGGGATTACAAAAGGAGTACAGTTCATGTCGCGCACGAATGCAGAGCCGGACATGGATGCTCCCATCGTATGGTCTGCACACAAGAGCCGTGTGACAAACTATCTGCCCGTCTGCGTGACAGAGGCGGACTACCTTATCAACCTTGCCAACCTGAAAGGGCACAACTACGGTATCACGCTCTGCGCAAAGAACCATTTCGGGTCGTTCATTAACGATTATCGGATGCGTGCGCCGCAACAGGCAGGACTGCACGGCAACCTGACACAGCGCAAGATGAGTGTCTATTCGGTGCTCGTCGATTTGATGGGGAATTACCAGCTTGGGCCTAAGACAGTGCTTTACATGTTCGATGCCTTGATTTGCCCTTCGGAGAACACGGTCGCCATATCCCCACGAAATTCTCTCTGGCAGCAGCCTCCGTTCAATGGGGACTATACGTGCAGCCTCTTTTTCTCGCAAGACCCGGTGGCCATCGATGGTGTCGGGGCGGATTTTCTGATGAACGAGCCTACATGTACATCGCTCAACAGTGCCTTGCGGGGCAATGCTACGGTTGAGAATTATATCCACGAGGCGGCACTCGTGTCGGCTCCGCCGTCCAGAACAATCTATAAGGACGGGAACGGGAAAACGATTGACAACCTCGGTGTACATGAACACTGGAACAATGTGCGGGAGAAGAAGTACAGCCGCAATTTCGGGAAACCGGAAGGCATCGAACTGATTCTGATAGATAACAATTAAGGGAAACAATCATGGTACACCTTGCAAAAATAACGGTAAATCCATCGAAACTCGAAGAATATAAAAGAATCTTGCAGGAAGAAATGGAAACCTCGCTCCGGTTGGAAGAAGATGTGTATGTGTTGTATGCCGTTTGGGATAAAGAATGCCCCAATCGCTTCTCGATACTGGAAGTATATAAAGACAAAGAGGCATACGACAGGCATCTTAACTCACCCCATCTGCGGAAATATTTTTCAGAAACGGAAGAGATGGTGCAGAGTCTCGAAATATCCGAAGTATCTCCCCTCTTTGGGGAAATTCGGATGAAACAGCTTTGACGAGACATTATTCAAACGGTTATTAAAATCAAAACAAATAAATTATGTTAGTAGATACAAAAGCAAAAGTAGGCGTGTTTTCTATCGCCTTGGGAGCATATCTGCCCCAGTTCCCATCATTGGTACCAGAATTTGAGTCCCAGTACGAGGCTTTCAAAAAAATGTTCCCCGACACGGTAGAAATCATTGACGGGGGAATGGTCACGACCAAAGAGCAGTCGCAGGCGGCGGGAGACAAGTTCCGCAGTGCAGACGTGGACATCGTAATGATGCAACTTCTTACCTACGCTACGTCTTACAACATGCTTCCCGCCGTGAAAGACCTTGATGTACCGGTCATACTGGTGAACATACAGAAATTGAAGGCACTGGATTATGACCACACCGACATAGCCTCATGGCTGGGAGAAGGCTATGCCTGTGGCGCTGTTGGCGAGATGGTCGCTGACCTTGAGCGTTACGGCAAACGCCACGCCGTGATTACCGGTGTCGTTGAAGGCGGTGACCCGGAAGTCCAAAAGCAGATTGACGAGTGGTGTCGCGCCGCACAGGTACGCCGTCGTTTCCGTGATACCAATATCGCTCAAATCGGACGTCCCTATCCCGGTATGATGGACTTGTATATCGACGAGTCGAACCTGTACCGTCGGATGCACCTTTACACCAAACAGTTCGACTGGGAAAAGATGTGGGCCATTGCCGACAATATCACCGATGAACCGGCTATCCGGGCCAAGGCGCAAGAAATACTCGACACCTTTGACATCGAAGGCGGAGGAAGCATCGGCGAGGTATGGGAGATGGCAAAGTATGTGGTCGCTTTCGAGCAATGGGTAAAAGACGAGCAGCTCGGACTCATAGCCTCACATTATGACGGCTACGCCCAAGGCAAGGCCGGCGTGCTCGACAGCATGCTCATTCCTGCGTTCTCCATGCTTATCAAGCAGGGTACAGCCTGCGCCGTGGAAGGCGACATGAAAGTGGCTATGGCCATGAGTATCATGAAGACCATTTCAGGGACGGGACAGCTTGCGGAAATGTATTCCATAGACTTCAACGATGACATAGCCATCATCGGACACAGCGGTTCGGGAGATGCCGACATCTCCGCCCGGAAACCTACCATGAAAATTGTGAAGGTCTTTCATGGCAAGACAGGCGGAGGCTATTTGACGCAATTCTATCCCCATACGGGGCCTGTCACCTACCTCGCCATTACTCAGGACGGCGACGGACACTTCAAGTTTGTCGTTGCCGAAGGAGTGAATGAGGAAGGGAAAATCCTCTCGTTCGGCGATACGAACATGCGGACACGCTTCGCCTGCGGAGCACGTGAGTTCGTGAACCGCTGGAGCGAATGCGGCCCGACACACCATTTTGCGGCTGCGACAGGAAAACATATCGACACTATCCTGAAAGTGGCAAAAATATTCAATGTTCCCGTTGATGTTGTCACACGGTAAAACAATAATAGTAAAACATATAAAACGAAAAACAAGATGAATACACAAGTGAATTTCAATTTTTACAATCCTACCCGCATCCTTTTTGGAACAGGAAAGCTGAACGATTTACACAAGCAGGCCATGCCGGGCAAGAAAGCCCTTCTGTTAATCTCCAACGGTAAATCCACCCGCACGAACGGCTCGCTTGACCGCACTGTGCAGCAACTGGAAATGGCCGGCGTGGAACATGTCCTTTTCGATAAGATTATGGAGAATCCTTACAAGAGTGTCGTTATGGAAGGTGCAGCCTTCGCCCGTGAAACGGGCTGCGATTTTATCGTGGCTTTGGGTGGCGGAGCCGTCCTGGACGCATCGGTGGCAATCGCGGCAATGGCAACCAACCCGGGAGACCTGTGGGATTATGTGTGTGGCGGAACGGGAAAGGGACTTCCGCTCCAATCACCCGGACTTCCGATTGTCACCATAACGACCACATCCGGAACTGCCTCGGAAATCAACTGCTGGGGTGTCATCTCCAATGCCGAGACGAACGAGAAAATCGGATTCGGCGACGAGTCGCTTGTGCCGGTTTTGGCCGTTGTGGACCCGGAACTGATGCGGACGGTACCGCCCCGTTATACGGCGTTCCAAGGTTTCGATGCCTTGTTCCACAATACGGAAGTCATGATAAGCAATGGTGTCAACCTGTTGAGCGAAACCCTTGCGCTTTCGGCTATCGAACACATTGCCCGTTATCTACCGATAGCTGTCAGGGACGGCAATAACCTTGAAGCCCGCGAGCATGTGGCATACGGCAGTACGATAGCCGGTATCACCATGCAGCTTACCAGTACGACGGCGGAACACTCTATGGAACACGCGATGAGTGCCTATCACCACAACCTGCCGCATGGAGCCGGGCTTATCATCATATCCAAAGCGTTTTACGAGTTCTTTATCGAACGTCATGCCTGTGACGGACAATTCATCAAGATGGCCCGTGCGATGGGTGTGACGGATGCAGACAAGCCGGAAGATTTCATCACGGCACTTGTCCGCTTGCAGGAAGCCTGCGGTGTGGCCGACCTGAAAATGTCCGATTACGGCTTCCTCCCCGATGAAGCGATGACCCTCGCCAAAGGAGCACGTTCCATGCAGGGAGGACTGTTCCTTGCCAACCCCTGTGAAATGACCGACGAGGACTGTGCCGCCATTTTCAACAAATCCTACCGCTGATTATGGAAACAAGGCTGGTGACTTTCTCCGACGAAAGCCGTATATGCGCCATCGGTCAGGGGACATGGAACATAGGACGCAATCCGTCGGTAAGGAAAGAGGAGACTACCGCGTTGCTGGCCGGCATCGAAATGGGAATGACGATGGTCGATACGGCGGAGATGTACGATAACGAAGAGTTCATCGGCCGGGCAATCGGCGGAGTACGCGACAGGGTGTTTCTCGTAAGTAAGGTACATCCTTCCCATGCGGATTACCGGGGAACAATCCGTGCTTGCGAGAAGAGCCTGCGCAGACTGAATACCGATTATCTCGACCTCTACCTGTTGCATTGGAAAAGCCGTCATCCGTTCTCCGAAACCATCGGGGCGATGACCGAATTGCAACGGAGTGGTAAAATCCGCATGTGGGGAGTGAGCAATATCGACGTGCCGGACATGGAGGATATAGAGAACATACCGGGCGGTTATGCCTGTGATGCCAATCAGGTGCTTTACAACCTGCAAGAACGGGGTGTGGAATATGACCTGATACCGTGGGCGCGGCAATATGAGATGCCGGTCATCGCTTATTCGCCCATCGGGGAAGGGAAACTCAAGGACAGCCCCGTGCTGAAAAAAGTCGCGAAAAAACACGGAGCCACTCCCGTCCAGATTGCGCTGGCCTGGACAATCCGCCAGCCCGGGATTATCGCCATACCCAAAGCCGGAACGGTGGAGCATGTACGGGAGAATTTCGGGGCTTTGTCCCTCACGCTCGATGCGGATGACCTGAAAATGCTGGATGCGGCTTTCCCACCACCGACACACAAAATCCCGCTTGCCGGTTGGTAAGGAATCCGCTGAATATATCTTTTATGAACTAATTTTTTTGAGATATGAACTGGAAAAAGACAATGATAACGCTGTTTATGGCAGGTCTGACCGCCGTAAGTTGTACAAGCAATAACGAAAACAATAACCCGATAAATGATAAGAATATGGAAAATCTGAATCTGACAGCCGAATGGGACAAGACGTTCCCGAAAAGTGATAAGGTAAACCATAGTAAAGTAACCTTCCCGAACCGTTACGGCATCACCCTCGCCGCCGACATGTATGTACCCAAGAATGCCGACGGCAAGCTGCCTGCCATTGCCGTCTGCGGTCCGTTCGGGGCAGTGAAGGAGCAGGCTGCTGGGCTTTATGCCCAGACGATGGCGGAGCGCGGCTTCCTGACCATCGCTTTCGACCCCTCCTACACGGGTGAGAGCGGCGGACAGCCCCGCTATACCGTATCGCCCGACATCAATACGGAGGACTTCTCGGCAGCCGTCGATTTCCTCGCGACGAACGACCGGGTGGATGCCGAACGGATAGGCATCATCGGAATCTGCGGTTGGGGCGGACTGGCCATCAACGCTGCCGCAGCCGACCCACGCATCAAGGCAACCGTCGCTTCGACAATGTACGACATGAGCCGCGTCAATGCCAACGGCTATTTCGATGCCGATGACAATGTAGAAGCCCGCAACGCGCTCCGCAAACGGCTTGCCGCACAACGGACGGAAGATTTCCGCAACGGCACTCCGAAACCGGGCGGCGGTGTGCCCGATGAACTACCTGCCGACGCCCCACAGTTCTTCAAGGACTACCACGCGGCTATCACCCCCGTTCGCTCAACTCCAACCAAGGGCGAAACGCCACGGAAGCCATCCCCTTCATCAACTTCCCGCTGATGAGCCGTGCGGACGAGATTGAGAACACCGTGCTCGTCATCCACGGCGAGAAAGCGCACTCCCGCTACTTCGGCGAAGACGCGTTCAAGAAGCTGAAGGGCGACAATAAAGAACTGATGATTATCCCCGGTGCCAGTCATACGGACTTGTATGACAACTTGGATAAGATTCCGTTCGACAAGATAGAGGGCTTCTTCCGTACTAACCTGAAGTGAGACGTCCCATGAGAAAAACAAGAGTCACTCTCGCCATCCTGTTCCTGCTCTGCATTACGCTGTTGTTCCTCGACTTCACGGGGACGGCGCATACATGGCTGGGCTGGATGGCAAAGATTCAGTTCCTGCCGTCCGTGCTCGCGCTGAACGTGGGGGTAATCGTACTGCTCATGCTGCTGACGCTCGTTTTCGGTCGGATGTACTGCTCGGTGATATGTCCGTTAGGCGTGTTTCAGGATGTCGTGTCGTGGTTGAGCGGACGAAGGAAGAAAAAGAAATACCGCTTCTCCTATTCTCCGGCAATGTCGTGGCTGCGTTACGGAATATTGGGCGTGTTCGTCCTTTGCCTGATATTCCCGCAAAATCGACGGAGACCCATCGTTAGAGCCGTCATCCACGCAAATGATCTCAATCTCTCTGAGAGTCTGCTGCAGGACACTGTCTAGACACTGACGCAGATACTTCTCCACATTATAAACTGGGATAATGACAGAAACTGCAATCTCCCCAGCAGGCGGCAACATCGCTTCTCGTTTAACGGAGGGAAACCGAGAAATCTCCATTCTAGTCATCAATTCCTTGCTAAACTTCTTATCTAAAAGGCCTTTCTCGATCCCCCTCTTTATTTCAAACATCTGAAGGTACCGTTCCTGTAGCGCGTCAATCAGGTTCTGATAGCCGTCGCTCCCTTCCAGTTTTTTTAGATTATATACCACCTGAGAGAGCGCATTGTTGGCAAAACTCACCCAGACATCCTCAAAGATGCCATTCTCCTTCAGGCTCTCCCTCACCGCCTCCAGTGCGTCGCAGAAGGTTAGAGGGGATTGGCTGTTCTGCGACTGCAGATTTGTAGGCATCCCAACCCTGTAATGAACTAACACCTTGCCCACTATAGTGATGTTCTCCGCTAGCACCAACGCCATCATAGAGAAGTACACGTCGTTTGCCCGTGGAAGAGCTTGAGTCCGTGCTTTTTTATAAAATTGGCGGAGAACATCTTGTTCCACGGTGCCAGCGATGTTACCTGAAAGATATGCTCCTTCCAGTCCTTCCAATTGAAAGGCTCGTTCCTTATATATCTTTTTGGAAGGAACCAACTGGTTTCCAAAAAGGCCTGTTCCCGCTGGTCAAAGCGGTCTGCACCACACAGGCTGATGTCTGCACTGCAGTTTTTACACCTTTCATACTGTAGCTCCAAAAGGTCCGGTTCGAAAAAATCGTCCGCGTCCAGAAAGACGTAATACTCGCCGGACGCCGCCGCCATGCCGTTGTTCCGGGCCACGCCGGCATACTGGTTCTGCTGGCACAGTACCTTCACCCGGCTGTCTTTCTGCGCATACTCCCGCAGAATCGCCAGTGATCCGTCTGTGGAGCAGTCATCTACACAGATAATCTCAATATCCTGCAATGT
>OHHK01000701.1_pt1 | contig 13694 bp, 9 predicted proteins | sample 1568111 | NCBI WGS metagenome assembly OHHK01 (sample SAMEA3879562, study PRJEB24766) | human gut metagenome | biome: human-associated habitat; feature: feces | place: USA | collected 1985/1987 | reverse complement strand
TGCCGTACGCATAATAGATAAGGGAGGCTGACTATAATGGCAAGAATTAAAGTGGGCGTTACTGCTCATCGTCGTCATAAAAAAATCTTAAAACTGGCTAAAGGCTATCGCGGTTCTAAACATTTGCTGTTCAAAAAAGCTAATGAAACTGTTATGAAAGCTTTGAGCTATGCTCGTCGTGACCGTCGTGCTAAAAAACGCGAATTCCGTCGTTTGTGGATCGCTCGTATCAACGCTGCTACCCGTGCTAACGGCATGAGCTACAGCCGTTTCATGAATGGTCTGGCTAAAGCTGGTATCGAAATGAACCGTAAAGTTTTGGCTGATATGGCTATTTATGATGCAGCTGCTTTCACCAAACTGGTAGAAGCTGCTAAAGCTGCTCTGTAAGAATTACTGCTTACAGTACAAATGAATTGAATTGCTGCTGCTGCGGCAATAAAAAACAGTGTAAGTCTTAGGACTTACACTGTTTTATTTTAAGTTGTTATTTAATGTTATTAAGGATAGTAACTAATTCACCAGCGCTGATATCACCGGCAACAGGAGTAATAATACCTTTGCCTGCGATTTTTACAGTGCCGCCCTCAGCATAGGCATTTTGAGTATTCTGACCTGCATGATAGATCGCTGCAAGATTGCCTGCTACGAAGTAAGAACGCTGCATACCGCTCATATTGCCTGCAGCAGCCGGTGTCATAAAGGTCTTTCCGTTAATTTTCACTTCGCCGCTGTTAGCGTCAACAGTAACTTTGCCGTTACTGTATTCGGTAAGCTTTTTGGAATAATTATTGCGGCGGTCGCTGTCTTTCGGATGAGTAGACGGGTTGAGTATGTCGCTGAGAACATCTTTTTTAGAGCTGTCGCTGGAGCTTTCGATAACTGCTTGCCAAACAGCTGCAGGAGCGCCTACATTATAACCGGCATCAGCCATATAAGTGAAGGCGATATTGTCAGCTTCCCATTCGTTGGGTTTGGTAACGCCGGTGTTTTTGGCATGGACTGCTACTACTTGTGCTGCCAGACCGTTAGCACCGCCGATTTCAGAGCCTACAGTTTTCATCACGAAGTCAACGGACATCTTTTTCTTTGCGCCTTTGATTGGATGTTCTTTCTGACCGTGTACAAGCTCATGGGCGATAACGGCAGCCAGTTTATCTTCATTGTAGTCCAGGAACCAGAAAGCGCCGATATTTACGGACATATTGTGCCCTAATGCACAGTAAGCATTGAAAAATTCCTGATTATTAACGAAATAATTATATGGTTTACTATTGATGGTTGCGTCGCTTTTGGCGATGGCCGGGGTCATACGCTGCATAATGCGGCCAAGCATGGCATTGGCATTATAATCGCTGTTGACACCGTCTTCCTGTTTCAGGGCTTCGAACAGCTCATGGCGGCCTTCGTTATCATAATAATTCAGTGCCTTGTTGATTTCCTGCTGTTCCTTGGCGGCGCCTACGGCTTTGCCGGCAATACTGCCAAGGTTGATGGCTTCAGCCTGCTGTGGCAGAGTAAAGCTCAGTACTGATACGGCTAAAAGAGCCGCACCTACTATTATTTTAGATTTTTTAAACATTGATATCCCCCTTTGTGTATATTCTGTGAACTATTATAGCAAACAAAATGGTAAAAGCAAAGTTTTGTTTAAGGAATATTTTTAAGATAAAAAGAATTTTGCTTGATTTTTACGTCAGCAGTATAATTTAAGGTGAGTTTTTTATGAAGCAGTAGATAAAGACAAGATTTCTTTTGATGAAAATGAGGGAACCATATGGAAAAGGTTTTAACTAAGGCACTGGCGTTTGTAGCTGTTATTGCCTTAGGTTATTTCTTAAAGAAGCGCGGCTTTTTTAAACCGCATGACTATGAACTTATTGCCAAAATAGTCTTAAATATTACACTGCCATGTGCCGTTATTACCAGCTTTGCAGCTTTTAAAATGGATTATACGCTGTTTATATTGACTCTGATCGGTTTTTGTGGAAATTTGCTGATGATTGCCTGGGGATTTATATTGACGCGTTATCAGACGAATGCGGCAAAGATTTTTTACGTATTTAATCTGGCCGGTTATAATATCGGCTGTTTTACTTTACCGTTTGCACAAAGCTTTTTGGGCCCTTTCGCTGTAGTAGCTACTTGTATGTTTGATGTGGGTAATTCGATTATGTGTACTGGCGGAACTTATGCTCTGACCAGTGGGCTGGTGCATACAGGTGAAAAATACGAGCCTGTGAATCTGCGCAGTATAGCTGCTAAACTTCTTGGATCTGTGCCTTTTGTTGTTTATATGCTGATGTTGGTCTGTGCGGTACTACAGCTGCATTTACCTCAGCCTGTTTATACTCTTACTGGTCTTATCGGCGGTGCCAATACTTTTTTATCGATGCTGATGATCGGAATGATGTTTGAAATGACGTTGGATTTAGATAAGCTGAAGCAAGTGAGAGAGGTAGTGCTGTACCGTTATGTTTTTGGAATTGCCCTGGCATGGCTGTGTTTTTATCATGTGCCGCTGAGTGCAGAGGTCAAGGAAGTACTGACGCTGGTTTTTTTGGCGCCTTCTACGGCTATCGGCCCGATCTTTATTGCCAGAATGGGCGGTAATGTGGAACTGGCCGGTTTTGCTAATTCCATAACTATTGTGCTCAGTATTATTTTGATGACGCTGTTTTTTACATTTCTGCACATTTGATTTGTAATTAAATAAAGCGGTCTTTTAGTAAGCAAGTAAAATTGACAAGCATAAAGTAATGAGAGTAAACTTGATTTATATTCAATAAGTAATATTTAGCGGCTTTTGTCAGGATGGTGAAAAATTTGTTGTTTTTGATCAATTTATTGCACAAATGGTTAAAGCTGCTTAATCGCAGTTTGAATGGCAGCCAGATGGTGGCGTTTACTTTTGCCATGCTTATCTTATGCGGTTCACTGCTGTTGATGCTGCCAATGGCCAGTGCTGACGGCAGCAGTATGCGTTTTATCGATGCTTTGTTTACAGCGACCTCTACTTCATGCGTAACAGGACTTGTTGTTGTAGATACAGGGCATTATTTTTCCTGGTTTGGAAAATTAGTGATGATCGTTCTCATCCAGATCGGTGGATTGGGCATTATGACTCTGACCACCTTACTGAGCGTGGCGGTTGGTAAAAGGATCAATCTGAGAGAAAGGCTGTTTATTCAGGAATCGCTTAATCTGAATGAACCTTCCGGGGTAGTACGGTTGTCGTTAAATGTTGTTAAATACGCTTTGACGATCGAATTTATTTTTGGGACTATTCTGGCCTGGCATTTTTATTCTGCTTTGGACATGGGGCTTACAGGTATTGCCTGGGGTTACTGGCATGCTATATCGGCTTTTTGCAATGCCGGGTTTGACTTGTTTGGAGATTATGCCAGTCTGACAGGGCATTATAACGATATAACTCTGAATTTGTGTATTATGGCGCTGATAACCATCGGTGGTATTGGTTTTACGGTTTTGGATGATCTGCGTCGTAACCGGAAATGGAAGAAGCTGCGTTTGCACAGTAAAATAGTGCTGACGGCCAGCGCGATCCTGACTTTTGGCGGTACTCTGGTGATCTTGGCTTTGGAATATACGAATCCGGCTACTCTTGGCGGCATGCCCAACGAATTGGACAAATGGATGGCGGCTGCTTTTCAGGCGGTTACCTGCCGCACTGCCGGGTTTAATACGATCGATTTGACTGATATGCGGGCCAGTTCTCTGTTTTTTATGGTTCTTTTAATGGGTATCGGTGCTTCGCCGACGTCTACTGGCGGTGGTATGAAAACGACAACTGTGCTCGTTCTGCTGGTATCGACGTGGGGACTTCTGCATGGCAAGCGTGATACGGTGCTGTTTGACAGGAGGATAGCTTCGGAAACAGTCGATAAAGCTTATAATGTTTTTACAGTTTGCCTGTTGTGGATGCTTGGAGCGTATTTTCTGCTCCTGATCTGCGATGGTGGGCTGCATCGGGCGGATTACGTTTTATTTGAAGTGGTTTCTGCATTTGCGACTGTTGGTCTGGGAGTTGGGATTACGCCAGACTGGAATGACTGGGGTAAACTGATTCTGGTTTTGACTATGTATGCCGGACGTATCGGCGTGCTGACCTTTGTTTTATCCTTCCTTCATTCTAAAGATGATAAGATCAGACATCCTTCGGAAAATATTATGATTGGTTAAAGGCGGTAACGATAATGATTAAAAAACAACGTGAAAAACAATATGCTGTTTTCGGGTTAGGGCGTTTTGGTACGAGCGTAGCATTGACACTTAATGAACTTGGTTATCAGGTCATGGGTGTTGATACTGATGAAGATAATGTTCAGCGTCTGGCACATGAGCTGACTCATGTTGTAACGGCAGATTCTTCTGATGAACGTACGCTGCGTTCTTTGGGCGCTCAGAATTTTGATGTGGCAGTCGTGGCGATCGGGGATTTGGAAGCGAATATGCTGACGACCTTACTGCTTAAGGAAATTGGTGTTCCTGTGGTTGTCGTTAAAGCTATCAATCAGGTTCATGGAAAAATGCTCAAAAAAATCGGCGCTGATAAGATCGTTTATTCGGAACGTGATATGGGACAGCGTGTAGCGCATAACCTTATTTCCAACAGCATCGTCGATTATATCGAACTGTCTGATACCATCAGCTTGATGAGTATCACTGTGCCGCCAAGTCTGGCAGGGAAAAACCTGATCGAATCCAATCTGCGCAGCCGCTATAATGTCAATATCGTAGCGATCAAGCACGGCAGTGAAACTCTGGTCAATCCCGATCCCAAAATGGTACTTAACCTCGGCGATGAAATGATCATTATCGGTGAGCATAGTAATATTAAAGCACTGGAGGAAGTGGTCTGATGAAAGAATTGAGCAGCGTAAGTAATCCGATCGTTAAAGCTGCCGCAGAGCTGAAACAAAAAAAATATCGGACAGAACAGCAGGCTTTTTTAGTGGAGGGAATGCGATCGGTGGAGGAAGCTGTAAACTGTGGTATAGTGAAACAGCTTTTTGTGCTTAAAGGAAGTAAAACTGCTTCGGAAAGGCAGGCCGCTATTATAGCAGCGGCTGCGGCAGAAGGAGTTGAATTGTATGAGGTTACCGAACCTGTAATGAAAAAAATTGCCGACACAGAAACGCCGCAGGCTCTGACTGCCGTTGTTGCCAAACAAAGTGCGGCCTTAGAGGAACTGGCTGCAGCCGGTGGTATTGTGCTCGTATTAGACCGCATCGGCGATCCTGGTAATCTGGGAACGATGATTCGTACTGCTGATGCGGCAGGTATCAGCGGCGTAGTACTACTGGCTGGCTGTACTGATATTTTTGCACCGAAAGCAGTACGTTCTACAATGGGATCACTGCTGCATATACCGGTAGCTGAAGGTATATGCTGGGCACGTAAGAACGGTTATGAAATAACGGTAACTTGCCTGGAAAATGCAGACAGTTTATATCAAACAGATTTACAGGGCCCGGTAGCAGTTGTTGTCGGCAGCGAAGCAGAGGGTGTTTCAGACGGCTTGCTGGAAGCAGCCGTAAAAAAAGTTTTTATCCCGATGGAAGGGCAGGCCGAATCGTTGAATGCTGCTGTGGCAGCTGGAATCGTTATGTTTGAATGTCTGCGGCAACGGCTTGCAGGTAAAGGCAAGTTGTGATAAAATAAGTAACGTTAATTGAATACGCCCCATTTTTTCGACACTATGACCGAGAGAGTACGCCAGACGTGCGACACAGAGAGCGAGGCCACGGCTGCAAGCCTTGCGATACACTAAAGCGGAAGTTCACTCGTGAGTGTTTGCGCTGAAGGCTTTGGTTTGTAGGCGCAACGTCAGTCGCGTTAAGACAGCAGAGTACAAATTAGGGTGGTACCGCGGAAGCATAACTTTCGCCCCTTACCAGGGGCGGGAGTTTTATTTTTTTATAGGAGGAAGAATATGAGAGAAGAATTGCAGGCACTTAAGGAACAAGCGCTGGCAGAGCTGGGAGCAGTAACGACTCCAGACGAACTCAAAGATTTGCGCATCAAATATTTGGGTAAAAAAGGCCCTATGACAGAAATTCTGCGCGGTATGGGCGCACTGCCGGCAGAGGAAAGACCGAAAATCGGACAAATCGTCAACGAAGTAAAAAGCGCCTTGGAAACGGCTATCAATGCCAAAACCGAGGTTTTAGAAGCAGAGTCCTTAAAAGCAAGGCTGGCAAATGAAAAAGTGGACATTACTTTGCCTGGACGCACACAAAACTGCGGGCATCTGCATCCGGTGACACTGACACTGCGCGAGATCAAAAAGATTTTTATGCGGATGGGGTTTGATGTCATGGAAGGCCCTGAGATAGAAAGCGATTATTATAACTTTGAAGCTTTGAACCTGCCGCAGGATCATCCGGCACGGGATATGCAGGATACATTTTATATTACTGAAAAATTTTTGCTGCGTACCCAGACTTCACCGGTGCAGGCTCGTACAATGCAGGCCTGTGAGCCTGACACACCGATCAGGATGATCGCCCCTGGAACAGTTTACCGCAACGATTATGATGCTACTCATTCTCCGATGTTTCATCAGGTAGAAGGTTTGGTACTTGGTGAAAATATCAGCCTTGCTGATTTAAAGGGGACGCTGGAAACCTTTTGTAAAGAGATGTTCGGCGGCAGTGTGGAGATACGCCTGCGTCCCAGTTATTTCCCCTTTACGGAACCAAGTGCCGAAGTAGATATTTCCTGCGTTATCTGTGGCGGCAAAGGCTGCCGCGTCTGCAAGAATTCAGGCTGGCTCGAGATTTTGGGTTCAGGTATGGTTCATCCCAATGTGCTGCGGATGAGCGGTTACGATCCGGATAAAATTAATGGTTATGCTTTTGGAATGGGTGTTGAACGCATCGCTATGCTTAAATACGGCATTGACGATCTGCGCTTATTCTTTGAAAATGATTTGCGGTTTATCCGCCAGTTCAAATAAGGAGGAAGATTATGTTAGCATCTATTGACTGGTTAAAAAAATATGTTGATATTAATGTCACTCCTGAAGAGTTGGCTGAAAAACTGACACGCGTAGGTTTGGAAGTTGAAAGTGTGAACTATCTGGGAGCGGGGTTGGAAGGCGTTGTTACCGGTAAAGTAACACAGATTGAGCGTCATCCTAATTCTGATCATTTGTGGATTTGTATGATGGATTACGGCAGCGGTGAGATCGTACAGATTCTGACTGGTGCGCAAAATGTCCATCAAAACGATATCGTACCGGTTGCAGTTGTTGGGTCGCAGCTTCCCAGTGGGATGAAGCTTAAAAAAGCAAAAATGCGCGGACTTGATTCTTTTGGAATGTTGTGCAGCGCTGAAGAGCTGGGCATTGATGCTAAGCTTTTGCTGCCGGAACAGCGCAATGGTATTTTCATCCTGCCGCCGGATACACCGATTGGCGTGGATATAAAAAAGATTTTGGGACTGGATGACGTGGTGTTGGATATTGACCTGACAGCCAACCGCGGTGATTGTACAAATATCATTGGTCTGGCACGTGAAGCTGCTGCTGTTTTGGGTACGGAATTCAGAATGCCAGATATGAGAGTACAGGAAACTGCCGGCGGCAATGCTGCCGAAATGGCGAAAGTAGATGTGCAGGCGGCAGATCTGTGCAGTCGTTTTGCTGTGCGGATATTGAAAAATATTAAAATCGGTCAGTCGCCGGAGTGGATGCAGAAACATCTGCGTGCCTGCGGTATGCGCCCCATCAGTAATGTTGTCGACGTGACTAACTATGTAATGCTTGAATTAGGGCAGCCGATGCATGCCTATGATTATGACAGGGTCAGTGGACATACGCTGATCGTTCGGCGTGCTGCTGAAGGTGAGAAGCTGGTGACGCTGGATAATCAGGAGCGGAGTCTTGATTCCAGCATGATCACTATTGCTGATACTGAACATGCGGTAGGCCTGGGCGGTGTTATGGGTGGTTTGGAAACAGAAGTTACTGCCGATACCGTAAATGTTATGTTAGAAGCCGCTACTTTTAACGGACCTTCGATTCGCCGTACTTCGAAAGCATTGGGATTACGCAGCGAAGCGTCAGGGCGCTTCGAGCGCGGTGTTGATACCGTGCTGACTCATAATGCGCTTAATCGTGCAGCACATTTGCTGGAACAGATGGGTGCCTGCGAGACTGTCTGCGGTATCGTAGAAGCTTATCCGACTGAGGCGCAGCCGGCTGTTGTTAAAGTTAATCCGTCTGCTATCAATACCCGCATTGGTGTAGAGATAGAGACAGGGGAAATGATTTCTATTCTGCAGAAGCTTCAGTTCGAAGTACATGAGGAAGGAGAAGATCTGATCGTTACAGCGCCCAGCTGGCGTTATGATGTGACCTGTGATGCTGATATCAGTGAAGAGATCGCGCGTATGCATTCGTATGACAAGATTGCCTCACATATGCCTGCTCTGCCTTTGGTACAGGGGCGTCAGGATGTGATTGAGGACGTACGCGACAGTGTGGAGGATTATTTGGCTTCGGTCGGATTGAGTGAGGTTATGACTTACAGTTTTATCCATCCATGTTCTTTTGACAAGCTGGAATTACCTGCAGATGATGAACGCCGTCGGTTTATTGAAGTAATGAATCCGATCAGCGATGAATTCAAAGTTATGCGCACTACTTTAGTACCAAGTATTTTAAGTACAGTTGCTTATAATTTGGCACGTCAAAGTGAAAGTGTCAAAATTTTTGAAGTCGGGCGCACTTATCTGCCGAAAGCGCTGCCTTTGACAGAGTTCCCGGTTGAAAAGCGTGTATTGTGCGCTGCAATGAGCGGTAAACGTAATGTGTTAAACTGGACTGAGGGAAAAGATAATGTAGACTTTTATGATATGAAAGGTGTCGTAGAAGGGCTTTTGAGCAAATTACAGGTCACTGATTACAAGCTGATACTGGCAACACAGCCATATCTGCATCCGGGAAAGAGCTGCGCAATCGAATATCAGGGAGAGCTGATTGGTTATTTCGGTGAAGTGCATCCCACGGTTGCTGCTAACTTTGAACTGAGCAGTGAAACCTATGTTCTGGAGCTGGCAATCGAACCTTTGGTCGATGCTGCTGTTAAGGTGCCTAAATATAAACATCTGCCTAAATTCCCCGGTACTTCGCGTGATATAGCTGTCGTTGTACCGTTGGAAGTAAGTATGCGCGAGCTTGAAGGCGTGATTCGCGCTAATGCAGGCGAGCTTTTGACTGATGCAAAGGTGTTTGATGTGTATACCGGTAAGCAGGTAGCAGACGGCTGTAAATCCATGGCCTTTAATCTTACTTTCCAGGCCGGTGATCGTACCTTGACTGATACGGAGATAGATACGGTAATTAAAAATGTAGTTGATAAAGTAGGAGAAGAATATAAAGCTAAATTAAGAGCCTGATAAATGATTTTTTAACAGCCCTTTATAAATAAGGGCTGTTTTTTCGTAAATAATAAAACTGCATCGGCTATCGTCAAAGGTGTTATAATGGAATTGTATGAAAGAAGGTGCATTTTATGAAAATCATTGACGCGCATATGCATTATTATGATATAGACAAGTTTTATGAGGTCGCAGAAAATGCAGGACATGAAAATACTGCGGCTTGTTGGCAGCAGATATGCCAAGAGAATAATATTGTTTTTGCTGTGGCGATGGGTAATTCTGAAGATGCGCCCAGTCGTTACGGCGGCAGTACACCGAGACTGATTAATCTAAGTGGTCCTTTTGATGAGAAAAATTATAACCAGCCTCTTTCAATGGGGTATTGTTTAGGCGTCAAAAGTGAAGATATTACACTGGCAAATGCTGAAAAAACAGCTCAGGAATTTGAGCACTATCTGAGTGATCCTCATTGTCTGGGCATAAAGTTTTATCCAGGTTACCGGCCTGTATTTATTTATGATGAACGTCATTATCCGCTGTTTGAATTGGCCCGGCATTATAATGTGCCTGTGGCAGTGCATACAGGCGATACAGCAACGCCTGCTGCTAAACTGCGTTATGCCCACCCGTTGACGGTGGATGAGGTAGCTGCTGATTTCCCGGACGTGCAGTTTGTTATCTGTCACTGCGGAAATCCATGGCTGCTTGACGCAACTGAGGTGGCTACGAAAAATGATAATGTAGCTGTAGATCTGTCCGGTTTACTGGAAGGAATACCGGGGCCGCATTTTTATAGGCAGAATCAGGGTTATTTTGATTATTTGGGTATGTGGCTGCGTTATATGAACCGCTGGGACAAATTGATGTATGGCAGTGATTGGCCGTTAATCAATATTCCTGATTATATAGCGATAATGCGTCAACTGATCCCGGAAGAACATCAGGAAGCATTTTTTTACAGCAATGCTTTGCGGGTTTATAGTCGTATACAGAAAATTTTATAAAATCTACAAAAATCCTATTTGCGTATGCAAATAGGATTTTTTTGTATTAACGTAGATTTTACAAGGGTTTGTTAATATTTATGAGTGCTAAATTATGAAGAATGTGGTATAATATATACGTTTTTTTATGAGCTTTTTTGAGTTTTGAATGTGAGGTAGATGGGAATGGAACTTATATATATAACGCTTGCTGTGTATGGTATGGGTGCCGCTACGGCACTGTTTCCTAAAAAAATGGAGATGGCGGCACATTACTGTGCGGTTTTGGCAGCAGTATTTGGCAGCGGAGCTCTGCTGTATCAGTCTGCGGCTTATCTGATGCAGGGAAGTGGGAGCCTGCTGAGCGGCAGCTGGGCATTTTTTACTTTCAATGCTGATCGTTGGAGCGCAGTTTTTTTATTGATTACGGGCTTGGCAGGAACAGTGACGAGCATTTATGCTTGGGGTTATGCGAAAAGCTATCTGGGTAAAAGGCTGAGACTTTTGGGAGGACTCTGGAATGCATTTTTGCTTTCTATGGTGCTGGTTTTACTGGCTGCTGATGTTTTCAGTTTTTTACTGGCTTGGGAGCTGATGGCCGTAGTAAGCTTTCTGCTGGTCAACCACGAAGCTGAAAAAAAAGCTGCACATAATGCAGCGTATCAATATTTGGTTATGACCCATATCGGAACAGCGGCAATCATGATTGCTTTTTTGATGATAGGCAGTCAGGCAGGGTCTTTAGATTTTGCTGTGCTCGGTCAGGGAGTGTTGAGTGATAATGTTCGTAATGCGGCGTTTATCACTGCTTTTGCCGGTTTTGCATTAAAAGCGGGGTTATTGCCGCTGCATGTGTGGCTGCCTAATGCGCATCCTGCTGCACCAAGTCATGTTTCGGCGCTGATGAGCGGCGTTATGCTGAAAATAGCCTTATATGGTTTCGGACGTTTTATTTTTCAGTTTCTTGGTCCGATGGAATTCTGGTGGGGGGCTTTTGTGCTGGTGGTAGGTCTGCTATCAGCAGTTTTGGGTGCTTTATATGCACAGATGGAAAAAGACATCAAAAGGATCTTAGCATATTCATCTGTAGAAAATATGGGGATTATTTTCGGAGCTTTTGGTTGTGGGATGGTACTTATGACAACGCCACGGCATGACTATGCATTAATTGGTTTTTTGGCCGCTGTTGTACATTCCTTGAACCACTCGGTGATGAAATCACTGTTGTTTATGTCGGCAGGGGCTGTAATGCATGCTACCGATAGTAAGGATATTGAAAAAATGGGTGGCTTGGGTAAATTGATGCCATGGACTGCGGTTTTTACACTGGTAGGTTCGATGGGCTTGTCTGCCCTGCCTCTGACAGGTGGTTTTGTGGGGGAGTGGCTCGCACTGCAGAGTTTTGTTACTTTGGCCGGCAGCAGTGAAGGACAGGGGCTGCGGCTTTTAGGAGCACTGGCTTTTGTTCTGTTCGGTTTAGCAAGTGCTTTAGCAGTTGGTTGCTTTGTGCGTCTTTATGGAGTAGTTTTTTTGGGACGGAATCGAAGCAGGCTCGTAGAACGTGCTCACGAAAGCGATTGGTCGATGCGTTTGGGAATGGGGTTGGCGGCAATATTGGTATTGCTGCTTGGTATTGTCCCGGGGCCGGTAGTCGCTGTGCTGCAAACGGCAGTGCAGAACCAGCAAACTCTTTGGCGCAGTTTTGCAGATATGCAGAAGGTTTGGTGGTTTGGCAGCGGAAGTTATGCAGTTTATGCACCGTTACTGCTATTGACAGTATTGTCGGTTGTTTTACTGGCTGTGGCCCTTATGACCTGCGGCGATAAAAGCTTTGTTCATCGTGAAGTTACTTGGAACTGCGGTACTTATCCTACAGCGCGCCAGCAATATTCAGCTACTGGTTTTTCCAAGCCGCTCCGCCGGGCTTTTGATTTTTTGCTGAAGCCAAAGCGAACGGCAACCTATCTGAAAAAGGGCAATCCGTATTTTGGGCGGCAGCTGGAATATAAATTATCGATCCCGGATCAGTTTACAGAAAAGCTATATGTACCGATTCAGCACTATATGGTCTGGTCTGCTTCTTTTCTGCGTCGTATTCAGCAGGGCAGCGTACGTCTGTATATCAGTTATGTAATGGTGGCTATGCTTTTGGTTTTGATTTGGGGGGCGATGTAAATGGCTATGCATATTTATGATTTGGGCTGGATGCTGGCACAAGTGTTGCTGCTTTTGTGCAGCGCTCCTTTAGTTGCCGGTATCATAAAAAAAGTGAAATCCTTGCTGCAGAATCGTATCGGTTCCAGTATTTTCCAGGAATATTTCGATCTTTATAAATGGTGGCAGAAGCCTACAATACTTACGCCTTATACCAGTCTGGTTTTTATTATTGCGCCGCTGGTATATTTTGCCAGTGTAGTAGTGGCAGCGGCGATGCTACCTAACTTTTTTGGAATTCAATTCAGTTTTGGAGATGTTTTTGTTTTTATTGGTGTTCTAACGCTGGGGCGCTTTTTTATGACTTTATCGTCTCTGGATACGGCTACGGTGTTTGGCGGCATGGGCGGATCCCGTGAAATTTATATTTCTGTTTTAGCAGAACCTGTAATTTTGCTGGCTGTACTGGTGAATGCGCTGCGCAGTGGCAGCACAACTTTAGCGGGAATGGCGCTTGATTTTCAGGCGGTTTATTTAAGCGTAGCCAGCGTGCTGACATGTATTGCTTTCTTTTGCCTGCTGCTGGCTGAGAATGGAAGAATTCCTGTCGATAATCCTGATACGCATTTGGAACTGACAATGATTCACGAGTGTATGCTCCTTGAATATTCCGGACGGTTGCTGGCAGTGATCCATTTGGCAAGCATGCTGAAAACATTAGTATTTTTGGTCTTGTTTGCGTTGTTGTATCTGCCGCTTTCACTGCCGTTGGCAGTGAAAGTGCTCTTGGCAGCGACAGCGGTAAGTGTTATGGAAACTCTGAAGAATAAAATGCGTCTGTTCAAAGTTCGCGTATATCTGTCCGCAGCCGGTATTTTACTGCTGCTGGCAATTGTAGCGCAGTAAGGAGGGGTATGATGAATTTTTTGGTAATCGTCTTATTGTTCGTTGTCTTTTTGCAGACCCGTATTATGGACCTGCGCCGGGCAATCATCTGCCTTAGTGTTCAATCGGCTGTTATTGCTCTTGCCTGCTTTATTTCCGGTATTGCGCATGGCGAGGGTATTCATATTTATGCTCCGGGACTGCTGACAATTATCGTAAAAGTCCTTTTAGTGCCTTATGCAATGCTGCGGCTTGTCAGTA
>OHHK01000666.1_pt1 | contig 14488 bp, 12 predicted proteins | sample 1568111 | NCBI WGS metagenome assembly OHHK01 (sample SAMEA3879562, study PRJEB24766) | human gut metagenome | biome: human-associated habitat; feature: feces | place: USA | collected 1985/1987 | reverse complement strand
TTGCTGCTGCCGAAGAAGCGATTTTTCTGACCCGTTATGCGCGGCATGTGACAGTGCTGGTGCGCGGTGATGATTTTACCTGTGCCGGGTCGATCGCCGATGAAGCGAAACGGCACGAGCAGATAACAGTAATGTATAATACTGCCATGCTGGAAGTCGGCGGAGGAGACGTACTGCGTTATGCTGTTTATGAAAACTGCAAGACCGGTGAACGTACACGTTATGAGACCAGTGACGCGACCTTCGGCGTATTTGTTTTTGCCGGGTATGTTCCTGTAGGCGGCCCGCTGTTGAACGGTTTGGAAACTGACTGTGAAGGTTATCTGGTCACCGATATGGATCAAAAGACTAATCTGGACGGCGTTTATGGCGCCGGTGACTTATGCATCAAAAATCTGCGGCAGGTGGTCACAGCGGTGTCTGACGGCGCTAAAGCGGCTACTTCGCTTGAGAAATATGCTGCACAGCTGCACGATAAGTTGAAGCTGCCGCGTTTTGCAGTAACTAAAAAGCAAATCACGGAGCCGGCAGTTAAGCAGACGGAAGCAGCTGCTGCCGATGACGACGCGTTTATTTCGGAAGCTATTAAAACGCAGCTGACGCCTGTTTTTGCAAAATTTACAGATGATTTATTACTGCGGGCCGCATTGGATAACAGCCGGGCGGCGGCAGAAATACGCGGCTTTTTAAACGAGCTGACGCCCTTAAGCGCTCATCTGCGCTGGGAAGAAGCCGGGGAGGCTGCAAACGGGCTGCCGTATATCGAGGTCTGCCGTGCGGACGGAACGTCTTTAGGATTCCGTTTTCACGGTGTGCCGGGAGGTCATGAGTTTAATTCATTTATCGTGACACTGTATAATGCGGCCGGGCCGGGTCAGGCTATCAGTGAGGAGCAGTTGGCTGCGGTCAAAGCGCTGAGCGGAAGGAAAAAGCTGCAGGTGGTCATTTCATTGTCCTGTACGATGTGCCCCGAGCTGGTAATGGCAGCCGGCAGGCTGGCAGTTGAAAATGACGGGATCGAGATAGATGTATTTGATATCAATTTGTTCCCGGAGCTGCGCGAGCAATATAAAATTATGAGTGTGCCTTGTCTGATTTATAATGATAAGATCAGCTTTGGTAAAAAGAATATCGATGAACTGCTGCAGCTGATTGGCTGAGATGCAGGTTAATAAAAACAGGTTCACCGCTTTAGCGGTGAACCTGTTTTGTTATTATTGACCAGCTTTCAGCTCAGTCCAGTAACGGTCGTACATAGTGATACTGTCGCCGATATCGGTCAGCCATTCGCCTTTGGGGATGCTTTCTTTGCCAATTTTCAGCATGGGGTCATCAAGATAGGCTTGGGAATGATATTTGAGTGCTTCGTCATTAGGATTGGCGCAGTTCATAAATTCCCAGTTTTTAGCGCTGACCTTGGGGTCGTACATATAGTTCATAAATTTCTCGGCCAGTTCTTTATTTTTACAGCCCTTGGGTATGGCGAAGTTATCTGACCAGATCAGTGAGCCCTGATCTGGGACAACAAAACCGACATTATTATTTTCTCTGTAGGTAAAGGCGGCGTCGCCTGACCACATAATGCCGATCCAGCCTTCTTCAGCAATAAACTTTTGTTTCAGGTTTTCGGTATCGTAGGCAATAACACTGCTGTTGAGCTGCTTCAAGTCTTTGAAGGCTGCTTCTGCCTGAGCCGGGTCAGTGCTGTTATTAGACCAGCCATGTTTTTTCAGGGCTACACTGAAAACTTCGCGGCAGTCATTCAAAAGCAGTACATGTCCTTTATATTCCGGGTTCCACAGATCGTCCCATTTGGCAGGAGTTTCTTTGACATATTTTTTGTTATAGATGATACCGGTGATGCCGGTGGTATAAGGCAGGGTATATTCGCCGGTCGGGTCAAAGGGCAGCTTGCGCAGGTCAGCACTGATGTATTTTGCATTGGGGATCTTGGCAAGATCCAGTTTTTCCAGCATATCCAGCTTGCGCATGGTAGTTACCATATAGTCGGAAGGCATGATGATATCAAACTGGGCTCCGCCTGCCTGCATTTTAGCCAGCAGTTCTTCATTGTTAGAAAAAACGTCATAGGTGATTTTGCAGTTGTTTTGCTTTTCAAAATCAGATATAACATCGGGATCAAAATAATCTGCCCACCCGTAAAGGTTCAGGACCTGGGGCGCTCCGGCATCTTTAGCTGAGTTGTCCGATCCGCAGCCGCCCAGCAGAACGGCAAAGCAGAGAGCGGTCAGTAAATATGTAAGTTTTTTCATAAAGCTAAACACTTCCCCTTTAATGTGTTATAAAAAAGGCTGCCTCATGGGAGACAGCCTGATCTTAAAGCAGAGTTAAATAAACAGAGGTCGCTACGTGTTTATTTAGCGGTTTTGAGTTCAGTCCAATAACGGTCATACATAGGCAGGGCTTCGCCGATATCGATGAGCCATTCGCCTTTGTCGATGTTATCCATACCGACCTTGAGCATGGGATCGTTGCGGAATTCTTCACTGTGGAATTCAATTGCTTTTTCGTTAGGGTCGTTATAGCCGATATATTCGTAGTTTTTAGCGCTGATCTTGGGTTCGTAAATGAAGTTGATGAATTTTTCAGCTAAAGCTTTGTTTTTAGCGCCTTTGGGAATAGCAAAGGTGTCTGCCCAGATGGTAGCGCCTTCCTTGGGGATCACAAAGCCGATGTTTTTATTGTCTTTGTAGGTGTAGGAAGCATCACCTGACCACATAGTACCGATCCAGGCTTCTTCTGCGATAAATTTCTGCTTGATAGTATCGGTGTCGAAAGCCAGTACGTTTGGAGCCAGCGTTTTCAGGTCATTAAAAGCTTTTTCTACCTGAGCCTGGTCAGTGGAATTGTTGGAATAGCCGTTTTTCTTCAGTGCCATACCGATAACTTCGCGGTTGTCGTTAAGCAGAATCACGCGGCCTTTATAATCCGGGTTCCACAGGTCTTCCCATGAGGTGGGAGTTTCTTTGATAAAATTTTTGTTGTAGACGATGCCGGTAATGCCCCAGGTGTAAACAAGGGAATGCTTGCCGGTGGGATCGTAAACAGGAGCCTTCAAGCTGCTGACGATATTTTTGGCATTGGGTATTTTATCAAGATCCAGCTCTTCCAGAAGGTTCAGTTTCAGCATAGTTGCTACCATGTAATCGGAGGGCTGGATGAGGTCGTATTGCGCGCCGCCGGCCTGGATCTTGGCCAGCAGTTCTTCATTATTGGCAAAAACGTCGTAATTTACTTTACAGTTGTTTTGCTTTTCAAATTCGGCAATGACCTCCGGATCGAAATTGTCGGCCCAGCTGAACAGGTTCAGCACTTGCTTGTCGCCGCCGGCGGGAGCTGCTGCGTCCTTTTTGGGAGCGTCACCGCCGCAGCCCATGAGAGCCAACGTTAAAACAGCGATGAGGAAAACAAAAAGTTTTTTCATTGTCGGATCACCCTTTCATCATTTTATTTGTTGTTTATATTGTATCACAGTTAGTTGTGATATCAATCGGAGTTTTTATCAGATGTGTGCTGCGGCTGCAGGATCTGAGCGATCACGACCAGCGTGATCGTTGCGAACATCAGCAGTGTGGACAGGGCGTTGATCTCGGGTGAGATGCCGCGTTTGACCATAGCGTAGATGTAAAGCGGCAGCGTAGTAGAATTGGGACCTGCCACAAAGAAGCTGATAATAAAGTCGTCGATAGATAGCGTAAAGGCGATCAGAGCGCCGGCCACGATACCTGGCAGTGCCAGCGGTAATGTGACGTAGCGGAAGGTCTTCCACGGAGTCGCATACAGGTCCATTGCTGCCTGTTCCAGTTCATGCCGCATACCTTCCAGTCTGGCGTTGACAGTGATGACAACGAAGGAAACACAGAAGGTGATGTGTGCAAGGATAAGGGTAGTTTTACCAAGCGGTACCTGTGCCTGAGCAAATAGTACCAGCAGGGAAAGCCCCATAACGATTTCCGGGATCAGGATCGGCAGGTATAAGAGGCCGTTGATGACCGGTTTGTACTTGTATTGGTAACGATTGAGCGCGATAGCGGCTATCGTGCCCAGCGTAGTCGAGGCTATTGTAGAGATCACAGCAATAAAAAGGCTGTTGGTGAGTGCCTCTAAAACGCGGCGGTTTTGGAAAAGAGCTTCATACCAGTTGAAGGTGAAGCCTGTCCAGACGGCGTTGATCCTTGATTCGTTGAAAGAATACATGGCCAGGATCAGCAGCGGCAGATAAAGGAAAGCCAGAATAGCCAAAGAATAGGCTACCATCAGATGGCTACGCCACGTCTTTTGCATCGCCGTCACCTCCTTCCTGTGCCTGCAGAGCTTTGTAGTACAGGATGATCAGCACCAGACTCAGTACGGCCAGCACTATGGAGAGCGCCGAGCCAAAGGGCCAGTCACGGGCTGACAGGAACTGGTTTTGGATGAGATTGCCGATGAGCGCCGATTTAGCTCCGCCCATAACGTCGGGAACAACGAACATCCCCAGCGAAGAAATGAAGACCAGAATTGTACCGGCAGCAATACCGGGCATGGTCAGGGGCAGAGTAACTTTACGAAAGGCTGTCAGCGGTTTGGCACCCAGATCGGATGCTGCTTCTAAAAGCCGGGTATCCAGCTGTTCGATAGATACATAGATCGGCAGCATATCATTGTAAAGCATCTGCAGCGGCTGGTCGATAAGGCCCAGATTCAACAGCAGCGTATTGACTACGCCCTGTGAACGCAGGATAATGACCCAGGCGTAGGAACGGATCAGAAAATTGATCCAGAAAGGGATCATAACCAGTATCAGACCGGGCTGCTGCCATTTTTTAGGCAGCTGGGCTATGGTATAGGCCAGCGGGTACCCCATCAGGATCGTGGCAAGCGTAGTTACGATAGCTACGACCAGGGTATCTGCAAAAATTTTAAGGTATAAGGGTTCCAAAAACCGCAGGTAGTTATCAATGGTAAAAGAAAAGATGACCTGTCCATACGGTGTGCGTCCGGCAAAGGACACTGCAACGACGATCAGCAGCGGTATGACGAAAAAGATGCTGAGCCAGAGCAGGGCCGGCGCTACCAGCAGTTTACCGTTTTTCATCATCGCTGTACTTTCACCTCGTCTCTTTCGTACCACCAGATGCCGACGCGTTCGTCGGGTGTCCAGCGTTTGACGTCGTCAAAGTACTGATATGCGACTACAGTCTGGTTCGAGTTGTCAAGACGGACAAAGACTTTGTCGATAGTGCCGTAGAAGACAACATCGACGACGGTGCCGTAAAAAGCAGGCTCGGGGTGCGCTGCGGCTTTGTCTTCGCTTTCAGCTTCTTCGCAGAGGTTCAGCTTTTCCGGCCGCAGGGCCAAAGTTTCAGTTTCAGTATCGAAGAAATTACTTTCGCCGATGAATTTGGCAACAAATTTTGTGGAAGGATAATGATAAATATTATCAGGATTGTCGTCCTGTTCGATAACGCCTTTATTCATTACGACGATGCGGTCAGACATGGTCAATGCTTCTTCCTGATCGTGCGTTACATAGATGAAGGTCAGACCCAGACCGCGCTGAAGGTTTTTCAGTTCCAGCTGCAGATTTTTGCGCAGCTGGTAATCCAGCGCGCCCAAAGGCTCGTCCAGTAAGAGGACCTTGGGATTGTTGACCAAAGCGCGGGCAATTGCGACACGCTGCTGCTGTCCGCCGGACATTTGCTGGGGACGGCGGTTGCGGAACTCTTCGAGCTGGGTAAGATAAAGGACCTGAGCAACACGTTCCTTTTGTTCATCGGCAGGAACTTTTTTCATCATCAGGCCGAATTTTATGTTTTCCTCAACAGTCATGTGAGGGAATAACGCGTAATGTTGAAATACCATATTCACATCACGTTTATAGGGCGGCAAGGCAGTGACGTTTTCATCGTCCAGATAGATACTGCCCTCGGTAGGAGTTTCCAGACCGGCAATCATGCGCAGCAAAGTGGTTTTGCCGCAGCCGGAAGGACCGAGCAACGTAATAAATTCTCCATCGTAAATTGTCAGATCGAGAGAGGGGATAATGACGTTATTACCAAATTTTTTTGTGATTCCCTGTAAACGGACCATTTCTTTCATTTTTTGCTTGTCACAACCTTTCGTAATGCAGATTTTATCCTTATGCAGATAACAACTTATTATATACAGATTTGACCCAAAAATTCAATAATTTTTTGTAAAATTTAGAGGTATTTTGCTAAAAAACAGAGAATATTGATACTCATACGCAATAATGACAGTTTTTGATGATTTTTTGCGGAAAAATTCCAAAATTTGGAGGCTTTTTATTAATGAAACGATTGATACTGGCATTGATTTTGTTGGTAGTTGTTTTAATAACCGGCTGCGCTGATGCCGGCAGGCGTGATCAGGATAAAAAATCTGTGCATAGCCCGACGGTAACGTTAGGGATCGAACGCATCGGCGAGTATGAGCAGCTGTTTGCAGGGAAGCGTGTGGGTCTGATTACAAATCAGACCGGTGTTGACAGTAAGCTGCGCAGCAGTGAGGATATTTTACTGGCGCATACTGATCTGACAGGGATTTTTGTGCCGGAGCATGGTTTGTTCGGCGCCGTGGCTGCCGGAGACGATGTGGACGGCGCTGAATACAAAGGTGTGAAGGTATACAGTCTGTATGGAGCGGCAAGACGGCCAACGCCGGCAATGCTGGATTCGATCGATGTGATGACTGTTGATATTCAGGATGTGGGTGCCCGGCATTATACTTATGTTTCAACTATGGCCTATGCTATGGAAGAATGTGCTAAAGCCGGTAAAAAGTTTGTTGTTTTCGACCGTCCCAACCCGATTGGGGGATTGATGGAGGGGCCGCTGCTGCGTCAAGAACAGGCAAGCTTTATCGGCCTTTGTCCGGTGCCTCTGCGTCATGGACTGACTATCGGGGAATATGCCAGATATATCAACGATACGCAGAAGCTTGGCCTTGATTTGACGGTGATTCCGATGAAGGGCTGGCAGCGGAAAATGTACTGGCAGGATACGGGGCTGCCGTGGGTAGGCACTTCGCCGCAGATACCTACAGCTGCTACGGCTTTATATTACGTGACTACGGGTATTTTGGGGGATACTAACCTTTCGGTTGGTATCGGAACAACAAAACCATTTTATTATGTAGGTGCTCCCTTTGCTGAAAAAGATGCGGTTGCGGATAAATTGAACAGTTTGCAGCTGCCAGGCGTGTATTTCAGACCGGCGGCTTTTATTCCAGCTTACGGAGCGTTTGCAAAAGAGCTGTGCCAGGGTGTGGAAATTTATATTACTGATGCGGAGATATATCGTGCCGCGCTTACCGGGGCGAATATCCTGCGCTGCATTGAAGAACTGTATCCTGACAAGGTTGTTTACCCGGCCCGCTATGGCGGTAAAGGCTATAAAATAGATATTGCCCTGGGCGAAACGGCTTTGCGCGTGGGGGTGCCATTAGAGCGCCTGCTGCCGCGTTGGGACAGGGAAGCACAGGAGTTTGCTGAGCAGGTGCGGCCGTATCTGCTTTATAAATAATGAAAGGATTGGAAGTAAATGCTGAATAAGGTTTTTGTAGAATTTTTATATGAAGCGGCGCACATTCAGCGCTGGAACGATCACATCCGTCCTAACGGCTTCACGGAGCTGGATAAGCAAGCGCATAAAATGATGATTTTGTATGTGCTTGCAAAGTATGAGGAGCAGGATCATCAGGCAAAACTGAACTGGCGAGTACTGATCGAAGGCGGTATTTTTGAATTTCTGCATCGGATCGTGCTGACTGATATCAAGCCGCCGGTGTTCCATGAACTGATGCGTGTGCATGGTAAAAAACTCAATAGTTGGGTTTATGAGGAACTGCGGCAGCGGATACCTGATCTGGATCCTGTTTTTATGGCTAAAATGCAGAGACATTTTGATGAACCACAGGAAAATTATCTGGAAAAGAAACTTCTGCGTGCTGCACATTATCTGGCCACTCAGTGGGAATTTGGTATTATTTATCATTTCAATCAGGGCATTTACGGTGTTGAGGAAACGAAAGCGGCTATAGAAAGTGAGATCGAGGATCACTATGATCTTGCAGGAGTGCAGAAATTGTCGCTGAAAGGTAAAACCAGCAAGTTTGTTGATCTGGTAGGTCAGCTGCGTTTTCAGAAACGCTGGGCGCAGTCTCCGCGTGTGCCGGAAACTTCAGTAATGGGCCATGTGCTGATCGTAGCTGCTCTGGCATATTTCTGTGCTGTAAAAATGCAGGCTTCAGATGAGCGTATCGTCAATGATTTTCTGTGTGGATTATTCCACGACCTGCCTGAGGTGCTGACCCGCGACATTATTTCGCCGATCAAACGCTCAATCCAGGGGCTGGACGATCTGATCAAGGATATTGAAAAACGTCAGGTTGCAGAAAAATTGCTGCCGCTGCTACCGCATAGCTGGCATGAGGATATCCTGTACTTTACTGAAGATGAATTCAGTAACCGGGCTGTTGTTGACGGTGAGAAGATTACCTGCAGGCCGGAAGAGATTGGGCTAAAATATAATGAGAACGGTAAGGGATATAGGGCTGTTGATGGTACTGTGTTAAAATGCTGCGACCATCTGGCAGCTTTTGTGGAAGCCTATCTTTCAATAGAATATGGTATCAGTTCGAAGCATTTGCGCAATGGCATGGAAGATTTACGGGAACAATACAAAAATAAGGTCGTTTGCGGTTTGGATTTTGGGAAGCTTTACGAGGAATTTCCTCGTTTGTGATGTGGAAAATATTAAAAATGCATAAATTTGCAGAAAGTGTATAAATTGCTAAAATTTTCAAAAAATTTTCTTTGTGCGTATAAAAATAGCTAGACTGCCGCTTGTGCTTAGAGTTATAATAAAGCTGAGGGGATACATTATACAAAATTCAACTATGTATTTTGGAATGTAGGGATAACTAGAAATGTAATAAAATTATGCTTAAATTAAAAATTATTTAAAGGAGGCATCATTATGAATCTGTTTGAAATGGCAAAAATTCCTCTGAACAAAGCAATTGAGGTCATGAAACTTGACCCGAGTGCTGCGGACATTATCGCAACTCCTGAACGTACTCTGGAGGTTTCCATTCCTGTTCGTATGTACCGGTTATCGCAGTCAGCACAGCACCATTATGGGGCCGGCTAAAGGCGGCGTTCGTTATCATCCCGGAGTCAACATGGACGAAGTAAAGACTCTGGCTTTCTGGATGACCTGCAAATGCGCAGTTGCAGGTTTACCTTACGGCGGCGGCAAAGGCGGCATAGTTGTTGATCCTTCTAAACTTTCTGAAAGAGAACTGGAAGGCTTGACTCGCGGCTTTATTGACAGGATCGCTCCGATCATCGGCGAGAAAATGGATATCCCGGCACCTGATATGAATACCAATGCTAAAATCATGGGCTGGATGATGGATGAATTCAGCAAGATTAAAGGCCAGTTTGAACCGGGTTTCGTTACCGGCAAACCGATCTGTCTGGGTGGTTCTTTAGGCAGAAACGCAGCTACCGGACGCGGCGTTATGGTAGCTGCCGGCGAGGCTATCAAAGCTTTGGGTATTAAGCCGAAGCAGGCTACCTGCGCTGTGCAGGGATTTGGTAATGTTGGCAGCTGGACTGCTAAACTGATCCATGATATGGGTGTAAAGATCGTTGCTTTAAGTGATATCAACGGTGCCATCCATAATCCCAAAGGTATGAATCCTTATGATGTTGAAAAACATCTGCAGAAAACAGGCAGCGTTGTTGGTTATAAAGGTTCAAAACCCATCAGCAATGAAGAACTGCTGGCTATGGATGTTACGATCCTTGCTCCGTGTGCAATGGAACTGCAGCTGACTAAAGCCAACGCAGCCAAGGTACAGGCCAAGGTAATCGTTGAAGGTGCTAACGGACCGACAACTCCTGATGCAGATAAGATTCTTGACAAAAAAGGTATTCTCGTTGTACCTGATATCCTCGCTAATGGCGGCGGTGTAACTGTAAGTTATTTCGAATGGGTACAAAACCTGTATCGTTATTTCTGGACTGAAGAAGAAGTTATCGAAAAACAGGAAAGTCTGATGATAGATGCTTTCAAGAAAGTTTACGATACTGCCAAGGAACATAAAGTTAATATGCGTACAGCGGCTTATATTGTAGCTTTGGGTCATTTGGCAGAAGCTATGAAATATCGTGGTATGTACTAAGAATAATAAAAGGGCGGCTAAAAGCCGCTCTTTTTTATTCTCTGATGCAAAAGGTGCGCTTTAAAAAGACAAATGTAAACAAATAATCGAGAAAGTTGTTGCGTTTTGATTTTATACGTTGACTTGCTCCAGTAAGAGTGATAGAATTTTTAATTATAAACGTACAAAGTAGCTACTATTATTGTACAAACTAATAATGTTGGAGGGGAAGAACTTATGAAATTTGCTAAACGTATGGAACGTATGCAATCGTCTGAAATCCGTGAACTGTTAAAATTGACGGCACAGCCGGATATTATTTCGTTTGCCGGCGGTTTACCGGCACCGGAACTGTTTCCGGTGAAAGAAATAGCTAAAGTATCACATGACCTGGTGGAAAAAGAAGGTCAGCAGCTGCTGCAGTATGCCACGACCGAAGGGCGTCCGACTCTGAGGGCTAAAATTGCTGCCAGAATGAAAGATAAATATCATACTGAGGTTGATCCGGATGAGATTTTGATCACTACCGGTTCACAGCAGTGTCTCGATTTTGCAGGTAAATTGTTCCTTGATCCCGGTGATGTTGTTTTATGTGAAAGTCCTTCTTATTTGGGTGCACTTAATGCCTTTAATGCCTATGAGCCTACTTTTGTAGAAGTGCCAACTGATAATGTTGGTCTGATTCCGGAAGAATTGGACAAAATCTTAAGCACTACCGACCGTTGTAAATTTATTTATGTTATCCCCGATTTCCAAAATCCGACCGGTCGTACCTGGAGTTTGGAACGCCGCAAAAAGTTTATGGAAGTGATCAACAAACATAATCTGCCTGTGCTGGAAGACAACCCTTATGGCGAGCTGCGTTATGAAGGGGAGATATTACCGTCCTTAAAATCTATGGATACCAAAGGTCTGGTTATGTTCCTCGGCACTTTTTCCAAGATTTTCTGTCCGGGACTGCGTTTAGGCTGGGTCGCTGCCTCTAAGGACGTTGTCAGTGAATATGTAAAAATCAAACAAAGCGCCGATCTGCATACCTCTAATTTTGACCAGGGTATAGCTGACGCTTATATGGAAAATTATGATTTGGATAAGCATGTTGAAGAGATCAAAGCCCTTTATAAAAAACGCCGCGATCTGATTTTAAAAACTATGGCGGAAGAATTTCCGGCAGGTACGGAATGGACACATCCTGAAGGCGGGTTGTTCCTGTGGCTGACTTTCCCGCAGGGCTGCAGTGCTGATAAGGTTTTCCACAAATGTATCGAGATGAAGGTTGCCGGCGTTACCGGTGATGCCTTCTACCCTAATGGTAAAACTGACCGTAATATGCGTATCAATTTTTCCAATATGCCGGAAGAGAAAATCATCGAAGGTGTAAAACGGATGGCGAAAGCTATCAGAGAATGTATGTAATTGGATAAATAAACCCCGCTGCGATTAATCGCAGCGGGGTTTATGTTTATTTGCTTTGGGTCTTCCAGGGTACTATTTTATGTTCCAGCCATTGCAGACCTAAATTGAAAATGAGTCCCAGGAGTGAAAGAACGATAACGCCGGCCATTAAACGGTCGGTGATCATCAGATCTCCATAATGCAGGATCAAAGCGCCGATACCTTCTTGTGCCGCGATCATTTCGGCAGCTACAAGTAGCAGCAGTGAAGTGCCCGCTGCCAGACGCAGCCCGGCAAAGATTACCGGCAATGCGCTCGGCAGAACTACGCTTTTCATCGTCAGCCACCAGCTGGCATTAAAGCTGACAGCTACCTTGATCAGCAATGTGTCGACGTTTTTGACACCTGAATAGGTATTCATCGCAACGGGAAAGAAAACGCCCAAAGCAATGATAGTGACTTTAGATAATTCACCGATTCCAAGCCAGAGAATAAAAAGCGGCAGTAAAGCGATTTTTGGGATCGGATAAAGGGCATTGACGATCGGTGTTCCTATTCGGTCCATCAGCGCAGAGGTGCCGGTGACGAGCCCTACCAGCAAACCGATGATGCTGCCTAAAGCAAAGCCCAGCAGAATGCGGTAAAGACTGGCTGTCAGACTGCGGCTGATTTCGCCGCTTGTAATAAGCTTGCCGAGTGCAGTAAGGATTGCGCTTGGTGCCGGTAGAAACAATGAGGAAATCAGATCTGTACTGCAGATTATTTCCCATACTGCCAGTAAGAAGGCTATCGCAGCGAAAGATATCCAGGCCGGATAAGTTTTCTGCCAGTGAGTCATACGGTTGTGGATTTTATATTCAGCCATTAGCTTCCACCTCCATCAGAGCCGCACGGGCATCACTGCTTATATGTTCCCAGATGATGCGGATAAATTCGGCTATCTGAGCGGTATTTTCAGTTTTTTCCCTGTCAGCTCGCGGAATTGCAATGGTCAGGATTTTGCTGACTTTACCGGGGCGTCTTGATAAAAGCACGACTCTGTCAGCCAGCATTACCGCTTCCTGAATATTGTGAGTAACATATAAGGTGCTGAGTCTGGTCTTTTCCCAAAGAGTAACAAGTTCTTCCTGCATGATCGTGCGAGTCTGTGCGTCCAAAGCAGAAAATGGTTCATCCATTAAAAGGAGGTCAGGATTTATGACAAGCGCCCTGGCGATACCGACTCTTTGCCGCATACCGCCGGATAACTGGTGCGGAAAGGCTTTTTCAAAACCGCCGAGTCCAACTAAATTGATATAGTGCTGGATCCGTTCTTTCTGTGCTGTCTTTGGTACGCCTGTGGCTTCAAGTCCAAAGGCAATATTTTCATAAACGCTGCGCCAGGGAAACAGGCCTGTTTCCTGGAAGACGATGCCCATAGCAGGAGTATGGCCTTCCGTCAGATCTGTGAAATAAATACTCCCATCGCTTGGTGACAGCAACCCTGCTGTAAGATTGAGCAGAGTCGATTTACCGCAGCCGGAAGGCCCTACCAAAGCTACAAATTCCTCGCTGTGTACAGTCAGGCTGACGTTTTCAAGTACAGACAGCTGTTTGCCTTGAGGATCGATGAAATTTTTGCTGACATTGTCGATAACTAATTTCATTTAAACTACTGCCTCCGGTGTTGTTTGATAAAGTATAAAAATAAGGAAAACTTTGTTGAGAAATTATTTTTGCATAGCCTTGCTGAGCAGGCTGGTATTGGTGACGGCTTGTGGATCAAGCTTGCCCTCGATCATGCCATGAGAAGTATACCAGTCTATCTGAGTCTTGATATCGCTGTCCAGCAGTTTGCCGTCACGATCGATATAAGGCAGGCCGAGCTTGATGTCGGCTTCAGGAGCTTTAACATATTTGGCGATAATGCCTACGACTTCGTCCAGCTTTTTGGGGTCTTTATTGTCAATAGCTGCATCATAGTAGTAATTGCAGGCTTTTTTGTATGCTCTTAAGAAACGTACTGCTGCATCTTCATTTTTCAGGAATTTGGGAGAAAAGAAAAGGGCAGAGGTTTGATAGGGGATAACGTCACCGACTTGGGTGACAAGTTTACCATAGCCTGCAGTCTGCACTTTGGTGATATTGGGTTCGTTGAGTATGGCTCCGTCGATTTGTTTGCTTTCAAGAGCGGCCATAACAGCACTCAATTTGCCAAGCGGTACGATCTCCACATCTTCAAGAGTCAATCCTTTGGTTTCCAGCATCCGCCCAAGCATATAATGGAAGGTAGAACCTTTTTGAGTAATGCCGATGCGTTTGCCTTTGATATCTTCGAGCTTGGTAATTCCATTGTTGTAGTTATCGGAGGTGACTAAAAGTGCTGAGGAAGAAAAGCCTTTTTGTTCACGGCCTTTATCGGCAACGATAGCAAGTTGTTGACCGCTGGCAGCCATATTGAAGAGACTGGCAGTGATACCGGTAGCGCCGACGTCTACTTTAGAGGAAGCTGTAGCCACAGCAATAGGATGAGCTGCGTCAAACCACTGTTGATCTATTTCAAGGTTTTCTTCGGCAAAGTAGCCTTTATCTAAAGCGATAAAAAGCGGTGCAGAACTGGTAAGGCGAAGCATACCCAGAGATACTGCTGTTTTTGCTTTGGGGTCAGCGGCTTTTTTGTCCTCACCGCCGCAGCCTGCCATCAAGAACATAAAACAAACTGCTGTAAACAAAATCAAGATTTTTTTCATTTATTTCCCTTCCTTATATTGTACGCTAAGTACAAAAATGTAGTGCAGACAAAATAATGTCTTTCATAATTTTACAATATCTCCAAGTTTTTTGCAGTATTTTTTGCAGAAAAAAAGAAGAATTTTTAAATAAATATTTAAATATCTATAGACAAAAATAGAAAAAACTT
>OHHK01000619.1_pt1 | contig 15979 bp, 10 predicted proteins | sample 1568111 | NCBI WGS metagenome assembly OHHK01 (sample SAMEA3879562, study PRJEB24766) | human gut metagenome | biome: human-associated habitat; feature: feces | place: USA | collected 1985/1987 | reverse complement strand
CGGCCGAGGATTGTGAAAAGATTGATTTCATCTTTGTCACTCCGCAAGTTCTGGTGAAGAGTTGTGAAATACCGGCTGAAGTACCGGAAGCTTTACTTTCCGACCATAATCCTCAGTTGGCTGACTTGGAATTCTGATTTTTTAAATAGGTGAACTTACGCCGGTAGAGTCTTTAAAAGGGCTTTATCGGCGTTTGTTATTTTATTCTGTTGATACTTCTCATTATATGTAATCTTCTCCCATTTAAAATAATTTTCCTCCTTCGATAAGTGTGATACCTTACTTAATTGTTCTATATTTGTATCATTAATCCAATTTAATAGTATGAAGACATACAGTTACTATGTATTATTTTTGTTAGTTGTGTTTTGCGGATGTTCCCGTCCCACGGAATTAACATCGCCGGATGGCAATATAAAATTAGTATTCAACCTGAATGAGGCAGGAGCGATGACCTATGGAGTTTCTGTAGGAGGAAAACCGTTCATCACTCCTTCTGTTATGGGCTTTGAAGGCCGTGACGGGCTCAATCTCTCCAAAGATTTTCAGATAGAAAATACTGAGTTTACCACAAAGGATGAAACCTGGACCCAGCCTTGGGGGGAGAATAAATCTATCCGGAACCATTATAACGAGATGGCTGTGCGCTTGAAAGATCCGGCGAATACACGGCTGACCCTCTGTTTCCGCGTGTTCGACGACGGTCTGGGCTTTCGTTATGAATATCAAGTACCCCAAGTGGACAGTGTGTTCGTGATGGACGAGCTCACTTCATTCAATCTGGCGCAGGATGGCAAGTCATGGTCTATTCCCGCCAGTTTTGAAACCTACGAGTTGCTGTATCGTACCCTGCCCGTCAGCAAGGTGGATAATGCCAACACCCCGATGACTTTCAAAACAGATAACGGGGTATATGCCAGTATTCACGAAGCGGCTTTGACCGATTTCCCCGAAATGACTTTGAAGCATACCGAAGGTTGTCACTTCAAATCGGAACTGGCCTCCTGGCCCGATGGGGTAAAAGCCCGTTTTGCCGGAGGAACTTTCGTTACTCCGTGGCGCAGTATCCAGATAGCTCCCAAAGCGGTAGGTCTGATAAACTCCGGCCTGATACTGAATCTGAATGAACCTTGTGCGCTGGAGGGTGATTTGAGCTGGATACGTCCTATGAAATACGTAGGTATCTGGTGGGGAATGCATCTGGGGGTTGAAACGTGGACGATGGATGAACGCCACGGCGCTACCACCGCTAATGCCAAACGATATATAGATTTTGCTGCTGCCAATAACATAGAAGCGGTGATGTTCGAGGGCTGGAATGAAGGCTGGGAAAGTTGGGGCGGTATGCAGACTTTTGACTATACCAAGCCTTATGCCGACTTCGATATGGCAGAGGTGGCACGTTATGCCAAGGAGAAAGGGATTGAAATAATCGGTCACCACGAAACGGGTGGCAATATCTTTAATTACGAACGCCAGCTGGACAATGCTTACAAATGGTATGCAGACCTGGGAGTGCACAGCGTGAAGACCGGTTATGCCGGAGGACTGCCGGGCGGTCACAGCCATCATGGACAGTTCAATGTACGCCATTACCGCAAGGTGGTGCAGACTGCCGCCGGTTATCATACAACCGTTAATGCCCACGAACCTATCAAAGATACAGGAATTCGTCGTATTTACCCCAATATGATGACGCGCGAAGGCGCCCGCGGCATGGAGTGGAACGGATGGAGTGAAGGTAATCCCCCCGAACATCACGAGTTATTGCCGTTTACCCGCTTGCTGGGCGGTCCGATGGATTATACACCGGGTACTTTTGATATTCTTTATGAAAAGACACGCAATTCCCCACGCCGCAAGAAGTGGAATGACTTGGATAAAGGAAACAGCCGTGTGAATACCACCTTGGCAAAGCAGATAGCCAATTGGGTTGTCATTTATTCTCCGTTGCAGATGGCTTCGGATATGATTGAGAACTATGAAGGGCATCCTGCCTTCCAGTTCTTCCGGGATTTTGATGCGGACTGTGACTGGTCCGAAGCTTTGCAGGGCGAACCGGGAGAGTTTGTAGCTGTGGTGCGGAAAGCGAAAGATAAATATTTCCTGGGAGCCACCACGAATGAAGAGTCGCGTACACTCACCATTCCATTGGATTTCCTGGAGAAAGATAAAAAATACCATGCCGTGATTTATGCTGATGGAGAAGATGCCGACTGGAAAACGAATCCTACTTCGTATCAGATTAAGGACAAAGAGGTGACAGCAGCCGATACCTTGTCTGTAGTCATGGCAAAAGGTGGTGGACAAGCGGTGAGCTTTATTCCTATAACTGACTGATTTACCAAATGCTTCGTCCTATTGCGTTTATAGATTCCGAAAGGTAACTTCATCTCCTTCTGAAAGGGGATGAAGTTATCTTCGGTTATAGCCGAATTCAACAACCTTAATACTTAGATATAAATGAAAACAACCGAAACCCCAACTCCGGCCAGACGCCGTAGTCCTATTTTTTGGGTTCCCACCGCTTATTTTGGTATGGGGCTCCCTTTTGTTGTCCTCAATATGGTAGCTGTACTGATGTACAAAGGTCTGGGAGTCAGTGATGCGAAAATAGCCTTCTGGACCTCCCTTATCATGCTTCCCTGGACATTGAAACCCCTTTGGAGCCCGCTACTCGAAATGTACCGTACCAAGAAATTCTTTGTCGTCCTCACCCAGATGGTATCGGGAGTCACTTTCGGGTTGATTGCCTTGTCGCTTCATCTTCCGTCCTTTTTTGCAATCACTATCGCCTTGTTCGCCATTGTCGCCTTTAGCGGGGCAACGCACGATGTGGCCTGTGACGGGGTATATATGGACGAGTTGAATGCACAGGAACAGGCTAAGTATATAGGTTGGCAAGGTGCTTTTTATAACGTAGCCAAGATTATCGGTACAGGTCTGCTGGTCTATCTGGCCGGTTTCTTGAAAGATGAATACGAAGGTCCTGCCGAAGATGCGGTACTCTATTCCTGGACGGTCATTATGATTGTCCTCGGAGGAGTGATGTTCGCTTTGGGACTTTATCATACCCGTATGCTGCCTTCGGGCAAGCATGCCCATTCGGTCACCTCTTTTTCGCAGAGTATGGCCGAGTTATGGAATGTCATCCGGAACTTCTTTACTAAAAAGCATATCGTTTATTACATCTGCTTTATTATTTTATATCGTTTTGCCGAAGGGTTTGTGATGAAAATTGTACCTTTGTTCCTGAAAGCCGGTCGTGATGTGGGCGGTTTGGGATTGACAGAACAGGAGATTGGCATTTATTACGGAACCTTCGGAGCGGCAGCTTTCGTACTCGGTTCATTGCTGGGCGGATATTATATTTCCGCACGTGGATTGAAAAAGACTTTGTTCTCCTTGTGTTGTGTATTCAATCTGCCTTTTATGGCTTACACGCTGCTTGCCATTTTCCAACCGCAGAGTGCGCCTCTTATCGGCGGAGCCATTGTGCTGGAGTATTTCGGATATGGCTTCGGCTTTGTGGGACTTACCTTGTTCATGATGCAACAGGTGGCTGCCGGCCCTCATCAGATGGCGCATTATGCTTTTGCATCGGGTATCATGAACCTGGGTGTCATGTTGCCCGGTATGATGTCCGGATATGTCAGCGACTGGCTGGGCTATAAACTGTTTTTCATCTTTGTGCTGGTGGCTGCCATTCCGGCATTCCTGATGACTTGGTTTGTACCCTTCACGCACGAAGACAAGAAATAGAGAAAAACTATTAACCTAACAAAAAAGAGAATATGAGTGAATTGAAGATTGCGGGCAATCCGTTGCCCGGTATGCCGTGGGAGGAACGTCCCGAAGGTTGTAAAAATGTAATGTGGAGATGTAGCGCGAATCCCATCATTCCCCGTGATTTGCTGCCTACATCCAATAGTATATTCAATAGTGCGGTAGTACCTTTCGGCGAAGGGTATGCCGGAGTGTTCCGTTGTGATGATACAAACCGCCGGATGGCGCTCCATGTGGGATTCAGCAAGGACGCCGTTCATTGGGACATCAATCCGGAGAAGTTGCAGTTCCAGTGTGATATTCCTGAGATTGGTGAATGGGTGTACGGTTATGACCCGCGTGTCTGCTTTATCGACGACCGTTACTATGTGACCTGGTGTAACGGATATAAGGGCCAGCCCACCATCGGCGTGGCATGGACTACGGATTTCAAGACATTCCATCAGGTGGAGAATGCTTTCCTGCCTTTCAACCGTAATGGCGTGCTGTTTCCCCGCAAGATCAATGGTAAGTTTGCCATGTTGAGCCGTCCCAGTGACAACGGGCATACTCCTTTCGGAGATATTTATTATAGCGAGTCGCCCGACTTGGAGTTTTGGGGACACCATCGTCACGTCATGTCACCCGCGCCTTTTGAAGTAAGTGCATGGCAGTGCCTGAAGATTGGCGCCGGCCCCATTCCCATCGAAACCAGTGAGGGCTGGTTGCTGTTCTATCACGGTGTGCTTCGTTCCTGCAACGGTTATGTCTATGCCTTTGGATCGGCATTGCTTGACTTGGACGAGCCCTGGAAGGTGAAATTCCGTTCGGGACCTTATCTTATCTCTCCGCGTGAACCTTACGAATGCATGGGTGATGTGCCCAATGTATGCTTCCCTTGTGCGGCTTTGCATGATCCGGCAACGGGACGGGTGGCCGTTTATTATGGTTGTGCCGACACGGTGACCGGTCTGGCATTCGGTTATATTCCCGAAATTATAGAATTTACCAAACGTACTTCTATTATTTAAGCACCGTTTGTGCTGTTCTCATTCGAAAACAGAGGATGTGTCCTGTGGCTGTCACTTCGGCCCGGACACATCCTCTTTGTCTTTTTCCGGGAAAGGGAACTGTCTGGTTATAAAGCGGCTTTTAAGTGCTGTCTTCTCTTTGGCTAAGCGTTTTCTTCCGGATGATTAAGGGCTTTTATACTGAAACCTTCTACAGTCCATTGCAATGGACTGTAGAGTCTGACGTAATGGACTGTACGGTCTGCTACAGTGGACTGTACGGTCTGCACCGGAAGACTATAGAAGATAATAGGAATAAAGACCTTAGTTGTATGGAGAAAAAGGCTTATGTTTGCTGTTGAAAGAGGTTAGGTTCCGATATGGAAAGACATCAGACCGGTATACCGGCAAATTATTCACAGGCAGTCCTCCGCCTCTCGATTTTTCTCTTTATCTTTGTCGGAAAAATAAAGCAGTCCATGAAACGACCCAACGTACTTAATTTAACCTGCCCTGCCATCCCCGTAGTTCGGATCGGTTTTGTCGGATTAGGAAACAGGGGCATTCTTGCACTTGAGAGATATATGCACCTGGAAGGCATTGAGGTGAAAGCGCTTTGTGATTTGCGGAAAGAGAATATAGAGCGTGCAGAGCATATCTTACGGGAGTTCGGCCGTCCCGAAGCCGAGAACTATTCGGAAGAAGGGATGTGGCGCAAGATGTGCGAATGCAAGGAGATAGACCTCATTTATATTTGTACGGACTGGCTGACTCATACTGATATTGCCGTTTATGCCTTGCAGCAGGGCCGTCACGTGGCGTTGGAGGTTCCTGCCGCCATGAGTGTGGCCGATTGCTGGCGTTTGGTGGATACAGCCGAAGAAACCCGCCGTCACTGCATGATGCTGGAGAACTGTTGTTACGATGCATTTGCCCTGACTACATTGAACATGGTGCAGCAGGGGGTGTTGGGCGAAATTACTCATGCCGAGGGATCATACATCCATGACTTGCGCAAGCATTATTTTGCAGACGAAAAAGCGGGTGGGTATCACAATCACTGGATAAAGCTTTACAGCCAGCAGCATACGGGGAATCCTTATCCTACTCACGGCTTGGGTCCTGTCTGCCAATGGATGAATATTCATCGGGGAGACCGTATGGAGTATCTGGTTTCCATGTCCTCGCGTCAGGCCGGTCTGTCTGCTTATGCCGGACAGGTGTTTGGTGCATCCTCCGAAGAAGCGGCGCAGAGTTATGAGATGGGGGATGTGAATACCACGCTGATTCATACCGCAAAAGGAAGAACTATCTTGTTGCAATATGATGTGACCACTCCTCGCCCGTACAGCCGCCATCAGACGGTGTGCGGCACGAAGGGATTCATGCAGAAATATCCTGTTCCCTGTCTTCTGCTCGATGAATATGGCAAGGAACCTTTGTCCGGTGAGCAGTTTGAGCGGATGATGGAGCAGTATAAACATCCTTTTACGGCAGTTATCGGCGAGGAGGCGCGGCGGAAGAATATGCCGAATGAGATGAATTATATCATGGACTACCGGCTTATTCATTGTTTGAGGAACGGTTTGCCGTTGGATCAGGATGTGTATGACGCTGCCGAATGGTCTTGCATTACGGAACTGAGCGAGCGTTCCGTGCGACAGGGCAGTGTACCGGTGGAGATTCCCGATTTCACACGAGGGAACTGGAAAGAGAGATAGTGCTGTCAGCTCTTTAGCACAGGGGGGATAAACTGAAGGTTCTCACCTGAAGATGAAAAGAACGCTGATATGTTAATCTCCAGGTGAAAATACAGGCTTGTTTATTGAACTCCCATTGATGTTATCGTTTCTTGTCTTGTGGTGTTTCCACTATTATTTTTCCTTCTTTCATGGTGAACTGTGCGATTTTCAAATCATTCAAGGCGTCCAGTACGGTATTCACCGGGAGTTGGCGGTTGATATGGAAATAGATGCGTTCGTCCAGTAACGGACGTGAACGGAATACGATGCTGATGTTATACCATGAACCTATATCTTGCATGACTTGCCTCAAGTCGGTATTGTCAAAAGAAAATTCATTCTCCGCCCATCCTTTTCTCTTCTCCGTATCAACTCTTTTCAATTGGAGTTTTCCTTGTTTATCCAAGGATATTTGTTCCCCCGGGTGCATTTCCTTACTTTGATTGCGCTTGGTATGACTTACATTCACTCGTCCTTGATAGAGGATGACATCCGGCGAGTAACGGGGATAGGCTTTCACATCGAACACCGTTCCCAGTACTCGTGTTTGTAGTTGCTCGGTGCATACTATAAAGGGGCGGGAAGCGTCTTTGGCTACTTCAAAACGGGCCTCTCCGCTTAGTTTGACACTGCGAATGGTATCTGTAAACTCCTTTAGATACTCCAGACGGCTGTTTGCGCTGAGCAATACCTTGCTTCCGTCGCTTAATTGAACGGAGGTAATGGTAGCGGGCGGGGTGCTTACAATTATCCTTTTCCCTTCTTCCCGAAAAGTAATTTCCTCAGGAACTTCCAGTGAAGTGAAGACTTCCACTTCCTGCGGCTCAGGTTGCAAAAAAGGCTGGAATACAAGTACCAAGGCGATGACAGCGGCGGCTATACCTGGTATCGTTATCCGTCGGATAGATTGGTGTCTGATACGGTGACGACGGATGAATGTCTGCCAGGCTTTCCGGGTTTCGTCTGCGGTGGGAATATCCCCCAATGCTTCACCAAAGAGTTGTTCCAATTGATGGTCATTCCAAGTTCCGTTTTGGGGGGAGTCTTGGTTATGGGGATTCTTTCCGTTGTCCGGATGGATGTGGTCATTTGTTGAAAACTCCTTTTTCATTGTTTATCCTCCTTTTTCAGTATCGCTTCGCGCAGAGTCCGCAATGCTTTTGATATATGTTTTTTCACGGTGTCGGGGCTGATTCCCAATTCGTCGGCTACCTGTTGATATGTTTTTTTCTCCCAATAGCAGCTTCGCAAGATGGTGCAAGTCGGTTCGGGCAAACTGCGGGCTATGTTTTCCGCTTGCTGCAACAGTGCCTCGTGTGCGCGGTAACCCTGATTCATTTCCGCACGGGTGGCTTCGATGAGGCGGTCTATGTGTTGCTGTTCCACATTCAAATGCTTCAAGCGGTTGAGGCATCCGTTACGCACGGTGGCATAGAGCCAGGCGCTACGGGTGTTTTCCTTTAGTTGGTCGAACTCCTTCCAGGCTTGTTCCATGGTTTCGCTTACTATGTCCTTGGCTTCTTCCGTATTGCTTATCAGGGTGGTAGCAAAGCAGACGAGGCGTGGGTACATTTCTGCGAACAGTCGTTCGAAGTGCTCTTCTTTATGGTTTCTTCTCCTGAATAAAATCTGCATGTTTCCTTGTCTTCCGTGAACAAAGGTACGGAAATTTCCTTTTCTCCGCTGGGGTTACAGACGATTCTTTTCGCTTTGTCCGGCTCCGGTTCCTTTATATTTGCTCTTGGTTGCATTGAATTTATAGGATACTTGGAGGCCGAAGCGTTGGAAATCCCGGTAAATCCGATTTTCCATATAGGCATCTATGCCGTATAAATCAAAATGGAAATACCCTGTTCTAAGAATATCATTGGCGGTGAATGTTATGGTGAGTGTCTCTTTTAAAAAGGATTTGGAAAGGCGTGCATTGATTTGTCCTTCCGTGCGCGTTACAAAAAATCCTTGCCGGGAAGCGGTGGAGAGATATCCTTCCATATTGAAGAACCAGCCTTTGGGAAGGTTGAAGTTGTTGTCCAGACTGATATAGAAACGGGGTTGGTTCCGGTGTTCGGTGATTCCTATTTTATTCGCATTCATGTCCAAAAAAGCCATATTCACATTGAGTTGTGGTTCCCAACACCCCAGTTTGGGAGAGGCGTTGAAACTAATGCCGTAATTATGGGTTGTAGGAATGGTCTGTGTGGCAAATAAGAGGACGCCCGGATGTGTATCTTCCTTGTAGGGCATAATTATATTGGTATACATATTGAGAATACGGCTGAAATAGGCTGAGAAATAGAGCCAATTCCAAGAGGCGCCGGCCGAAAAGCGATGCGTCTTTTGGGTTTTCAGCAAAGGGTTTCCTTGAGAATACTCATATTTGCTGCGATAGCGGATGGAATTGGTCAATAGGCTATAATCGGGGTTATTTTTACGTAACCGGTAAGAGAGGCTGAAACTTTTGCCATTGTGTGACCAACTGGCGGCCAATATAGGAATAATATCATTATAGGTAGGGCTTTGTGCATCTATCCTTATCCCTTTTTCATAATAATCTGTTTGTTGATGTTCATAACGTATTCCCATATTCAGTTTCCAATGGCGGATGGATCTTGAATAGTCAGCAAATGCGGCATATACGGATTGTTTGATGTGGTCATCGGCATCGGCAGAGAAACCGTTTTGGGTAAAGATATCATGGCGGTTGGTAAAAGTTTCTTCCGTACCGAATGAAAAACGTCCGTTCCATAAAGGGGCACTGACTACCAGCTTGGCGGCATAGAGGGAGCTGCGCATGCGACTGTCTGCTTGCACGGTTGCATCGTCATTATTCATGGCGTTCTGGTCGGAATGCGAGCGTTTGAACAGGTAATCGGCGTTGAAGTCAATATTCCATTTGCCCAGTTCTCCTGCGTAGTAGGCGTTTGCCGCGTGATCCCAACCTGTATGTATTTGTTCTGCTGTAGTAAAGTTTATCCGGTCGGTTTCTTCATCGTTACGTCTGGTGACGGTTTTACCGGATGAATTTCTGTCTGCATTCCCTATTCCGGTTTCGGGCATATAGCGCAGACCGAAAGAATGGTGTTCATCCGGTTCATAATTGAATCCCAGTTCACCGGAAAAACGTTGGCTCTTATGGGTCTGCACATCATTTTTGTTGGTTTGCCAAATGGCGGAACCCTTGATGCGGTTCATATTTGTGGTTTTTCCATACGAGTTTTGCTGTGCCATATATCCCTTTACAAAGAGATCCAGACCGCCGGTGCGATAATTTAATGCCATATATTCGTTGGCGTTGGCGGAATGTCCTTGTGAATAAGTCGTATTGAAGTGGCCGCTCAACCCTTGTCCGCGCCGGCGGATGGTGCGGAGGCGGATGACGGCTGCTACGTCCGAGGCATATTCGGCTCCGGGAGTGGTGATGACTTCTGCGGATAAGATTTCGTTGGCCCGGATACGGTCCAGTTCTGTCATGTCACGTACTTTCTTATTATTTATATAGATTACAGGAGAACCGCATCCCATTACATTGTATTCGCCGTTATGGCCGGTGACGAAAGGAAGATGGGGCAACATTTCTGCGGCAGACCCCATTCGGGCCAGGGAAGTTCCTGCCACGTTGGCTTTTAGTCCGTTGGGACCCACTTCTATCATGGGGCGTCGGGCGCTGATGGTTACTTCCTGCATCAGTTGGGTGTCGGGAAGCAGGTGAAACGTAAGAGTAGGGTGGTAAGGTTGCACTTCCGTCTTATAGCCTATATAAGAAACCCGTATCAAGTAAGGTATCCCTTCTTCCGCTATCATCAGGAAACTTCCGTCTTCACGGGTGACACATCCGTTTACAAAGGTGGAGTCGCCGGGAGTCAATAAGAGTACATTGGAGTAGGGCAGCGGTTCATTCTTTTCATTGGTTACTTGTCCTCGTATTTCGGTAATGCGTATGTCTCTTCCCTTTTTCTGTATGGCGAAGTATTCTTCCCGTTCTTTACAAATGAAAGGAATGCCGTTCAGGACAGTGCCGATGGCTTCAAGTTCGGTTTTTTGCCGGATGGAGGCTGTAACCCGGTAGCTTTCTGTTTCGTTATAGGAGAAGATAATATTCTTTCCGCCTTCCTTTTCGATTAGTTTAAGGGCGGCGGGAAGTGGTTTGTCCTTTAATTCTATAGAGAATTGCCGGGGTGTTTGTGAATGAAGCGGAAGGATGATGCTGAATAATACGGTCATGATCCACGCTGTTTTCAAATAGCCGTCTGGTCTCATTTTACTAGTGTTTAATTGTTCTTTATGAGTAATACAACCGAGGTTTGTAATCGGGTACGGTAAAATAAGGAAAAAGATTCGATGGGTTGCCGGAATGGATTCCCGTGGTTGGTTCATGCGAAGGGAACGGATATAACTTTATGAAGAATTTATGAAGGATTGGAATAAGAATGGTTCATTGTAATGGCTTGAGGTTCAAAGTCTTGCCCGCGTATGAAGAATTTGAAGGAAAAAAGGTGGAAAATGTGTTTTGAAGAGATGGTTGGGGCAGATACTTGTGTGATACTTGTTTTATGAAAATTGTAGATGGCAGTAGCTATGAAGAACAGAGGGAATAAAAACAAGGTGGCTGAAAACAAATCCAGCCACCTTGTTTTTATTGTTTAACCTGTGTTTTATTCTATCTCGACGCTATGTTTTACCGGAGTCAGGATGAAAGTAAATTCATAATCACCGTAGGGCAACATATATTGAGGCAACGGCAGAGCTCCCCAGCTGTTTACACAACCTAATCCCATCTGAGCCTTGTCGATGATCAGGTTGGTCAGGTCTGCTTTCTGTACTTCGGGCGAGTGACGCTGGTCTTTTTGTTCGCCATCATCCAGTGAACAGATGGTATAATGCAAAGCGGATGCAGAGAATGGAGCATCACCTACTACCTTCAGTCCGTTACCGCCGGCATTCAGTTGCTTCCACCAACGGATATCGGTCTTGGTTCCTGTTTCCTGCGGACGGATATAGGAGTAGAATTGTTCATCCACACTCTGGCGATAAATACCCAGGTCGGTGCTGTGGTTGCGGTCACTGTAGTTTTCTACCGGACCACGACCATAATATTCTACGGTTTCAAAACATTTAGGCATCTGCATTTGCATACCGAAGCGGAACATCGGAGATACTTTGGCATTCTTGTCGGCTGTCATCTTTTGGGTCACTTTGATGGCTCCTTCGTTGTTGATGACATAAGTCAGATATAATTTGGCGGAAACATTCTTCATGTCATATTCCGCATTCACTACTATCTGGTCATTTTCTGTCTTGGAATTCAAGGAAACCAGTTTCAATCCCGGGTTTTTCCATGCGGCATATCTGTTTTGCAGGCCGGCTCCCATATCATTGTCTGTCGGGGCACGCCAGAAGTTAGGGGTCAGGGCTGCGCCTTCTTTCAGCATTTCCGTTCCGTCCACTGCATATTTGCTTAAGTAACCGTTCTGTTTGTTGAACTCGGCTACGAAGTTATTGCCTTTTACGATCAGATAATGATATTGGTTGTCGATGATTTGCGGAACAACGGTGGCTACATTGGTCGTTTCCACGTTCTTCAAATCCATAGACGGTGCTTTGTAATCATTCAGTGTCAACTGATTCTTGGCGACGGTGAAACCTGCGGGCAGCAAACCTTCGCGGTTTTTCAGTTTGTAGGAAACGTTCAGCAACCATTCCTTGCAGGTGCAGGTTTTGCCGATATTCAACGTAATCTTGGCTGTTTCCTGAGGAGCGACTTTTAAATCATCCACGCGTCCGGTGCGGATTACTTTTCCATCTTTCAGTACTTGCCATTCCATATAGTAGGCGGACAGGTCACGGAAGAAGTTCTCATTGAACACATTTACTTCCCCTTTGCTTAAATCGGCGGGAGTAGTCCAGATATTCTGGTAAAAGTGACCTACTTCATACATGTGCGGATTAGGAACACGGTCGGGGCTGATCAAACCATTGTCACAGAAGTTATTGTCAGAAGCGTCAAAACGGTTGAAATCTCCTCCGTAAGCATAGATCATCACACCGTCTTTTCCTTTCCAGCGGCAGGACTGGTCAACGAAATCCCAGATAAATCCACCTTGCAGATTCGGATATTTACGGATCAAATCCCAATATTCTTTGAAACCACCCTGCGAGTTACCCATTGCATGGGCATATTCACACTGAATCAATGGTTTGGTAGCATCGGTACGTTGACCATATTTTTCCATGCCGTTATAATCATAGTACATCGGACAGAAGATATCGGTATGTTCTTTCTGGCGTGCTTGTTCATATTGGCAGGCACGGCTGGGGTCTTCTGCTTTAATCCATTTATAGCATTGTTCGAAGTTGGGGCCGTCACCGGCTTCATTACCCAATGACCAGAAGATGATGCTCGGATGGTTGAATCCGCGTTGTACATTGCGCTGGTTACGTTCCAGATGGGCTTTCTTATAAGAGGGGTTCTTGGCCAGCGTCTTGTCGCCGTAGCCCATACCGTGAGATTCTATATTGGCTTCGGCCACGACGTAAATACCATATTGGTCACATAAATCGTACCATAAGTTGTCATCCGGGTAGTGGCAGGTACGTACAGCGTTCAGGTTGAATTGCTTCATTATCTGGATATCCTGTAGCATACGTTCGGGAGATACTACATAGCCTCCGTCCGGATCCATTTCGTGGCGGTCGGCACCCTTGAACAGGACTGCCTTACCGTTAACCAAGATCTGGTCACCTTTCAATTCAATCTTGCGGAAACCTACTTTGACAGGAATCACTTCATTGCTGCCCTGCATGCTGGCACGCAAGGTATATAAATAAGGTGTTTCGGCACTCCACTTTTTGGGGTTCTCTACGTTCATGGTCACCAGACCGGATTTGTTGGCGGTAGCGGTTGCCACTTGCTTGCCTTGTGCATCTACCAGTTCCAAATCGACTTTACCACTGCCTTTCAAATCCAGATTGACAGCCAGACTGCCGTTTTGGTAAGCTGCGTCCAAGTCGGGAGTTACACGGATATCTTGAATGCGTTTTTTGTTGCGGGCATATAGATAGCAGTCACGTCCCACGCCGCTATACCGGAAGAAATCCTGATCTTCCAGATAGGTACCGTCGCACCAGCGGAATACTTGGAAGGCGATCAGGTTTTTCTGACCCGGTTTTAAATATGGAGTCAGGTCAAATTCGGCTTCCAGTTTGCTGTCCTCGCTGTAGCCTACATAACGTCCGTTTACCCACAAATACATATTGGAGGTAACCGAACCGAAATGGGCGATAATATCTTTTCCCTTCCATGAGGCGGGAACTACAATTTCACGGCGGTAAGAACCTACATGGTTATTCTCTGTCGGCACTTCGGGAGGGTTGTTCTGGAACTGGTTACGCCAGGCATAGCCTACGTTCACATAAATAGGATCACCGTATCCGTTCAGCTCCCATACGGCGGGAACTTGCAGGTCATCCCAGCCTTTGTCGTTGAAGCCGGTTTTCCAGAAATCAGTCGGACGGGAGTCTGCATCCTTTACCCGGTTGAACTTCCAAGTTCCGTTCAAAGTCATGTAGTTAGTTGATTGTCTTTTGTCTGCTTTCTTAGCTGCATCTGCATTCTCAAAAGCAAAGTAGTTCGTGTGCATCGGCGCACGGTTTACCGCATTTATTTCCGGGTTGCGCCATTCTTGGAAGGTCTGTGCGCCTGCTGTAAGGGCGAGGACTGTGAACAGACCTGTCATAAGTTGTTTCTTCATGCTATTATTTTATTGGTTTTGTGCAAATATAGTGAAAATAATAGTTACCGATGGGACATAAATCGGGCAATATTTGTTATAATTGTGAATGATTTGTGTTCTATCCTAAAAAATTATGGCATTTCTGAGGCGTATTTGGAATAAATGGCAGAATTTACTGCATGATGAGAAATTAAAGCATAAAATATATGTGATTATTTTTGAAAGCGACACACCGATGGGAAAGTTATTCGATGTGGCGTTGATAGGGTTCATTGTCTTGAGTATTCTGGTGGTTATTGCCGAGAGTATCAAGAGTTGGGATACCGTTATCGGGCCTTATCTGCGGGTGTCGGAGTATGTTTTTACTTTCTTTTTTACGTTAGAGTATGTGTTGAGGCTTTATTGTTCTCCCCAACCGCGGAAGTATGCTCTGAGTTTTTTCGGTATAGTGGATTTGCTGGCTACCTTACCTCTATATATAGGCTGGCTTTTCGGCACGGCACGTTATCTGCTGGTGATCCGCACTTTCCGGTTGATTCGTGTGTTCCGTATCTTTAAACTTTTCAATTATCTGAATGAAGGTAATTTCTTGTTGCGTTCCTTGGTGTTCAGCAGTCGGAAGATTATTGTTTTTTTCTTGTTTGTACTGATATTGGTGACTTCGATCGGTACATTGATGTATATGATTGAGGGACAGCGGCCGGGCACTTCTTTCAATAATATTCCGAATAGTATTTATTGGGCGATAGTGACGATGACGACGGTAGGTTATGGGGATATCACTCCGGAAACTCCGCTAGGGCGCTTCCTTTCGGCCATTGTAATGTTACTGGGCTATACCATCATTGCAGTCCCCACAGGAATTGTTTCTGCGTCTATGATCCAGGAACATAGACGCAGGGTGGCCCTGAAATGTCCGTATTGTGGTAAGGACGGACATGAGGACGGGGCTGCTTATTGTAAATACTGTGGAGGAAAACTGGTAAATTGATTATGGAATGCTGTATGATAGAAAGTTATTCTATCACCCATCGCTTATCATGCGCCACCGTCTTTTTCGGATCATAAGTCATTCCTTCTTTGGTAGGGATTTTTATCACGTAAGTCCGCCCGCTGTGGTTGGACAAGGATGTTTCCCGTAACCAGGGATTCATATTCTTTAATATGGCCAGATTGATTCCTTTGCTGCGTGCGAAACGTGCCAAGTCTGCAATTCCTTTCGTCACAGTGATTTCCGTATAAGGAATAGGCGGATACAAATCCGATGCACGCAGGCGGAAACCGAAAGTAGTGGGGGCATTGAATAATTGTTTGGCGGCAAGAATGCGGTACACATACCGGGCAGTTTCTTCTACCAGTTGCAAATCCAACGAGTCGTCCACATCCTGTTTGGCCAGTTGGCTGGCAATGCGTGCCTGACCGGCATTGTAAGAGGCGGCGACAGCCACCCAGTCCTTATATTTTGCATACGCGTCTTTCAGATAGCGGCAGGCGGCACGGGTCGCTTTCTCAATATGGTAACGCTCGTCCACATTGTTGTTTACCTCCAATCCGTAATCCCGTCCCGTACCTTGCATGAATTGCCATAGTCCGGCAGCTCCGGCAGAAGAACGGGCGGTGGGATTCATATTACTTTCTATTACCATCAGGTACTTAAAATCATCAGGTATTCCGTTTTCTTTCAGTATGGGTTCTACAATGGGGAAATAGCGGTTGGCTTTTTTCAGCATTT
>OHHK01000618.1_pt1 | contig 15997 bp, 10 predicted proteins | sample 1568111 | NCBI WGS metagenome assembly OHHK01 (sample SAMEA3879562, study PRJEB24766) | human gut metagenome | biome: human-associated habitat; feature: feces | place: USA | collected 1985/1987 | reverse complement strand
ATAGCAGCAACGTTATTAAATGGAATAGCGAACCCGAGAAGTGCTATCCGACAAAAAGAACTATCGGTAGCTCGCTATCACTGTTATTTGCACGACAAGCGTCAGAAAAACATTCCTTGGTAATCCAACCCGTTTTCCCTGCTCCCATATCGCAATTTCTCATTTCCGCTATTGTAATTTCACTCGGATTGGTGTATAATAAATAATGTATATTTATATACTGAAATTTCTATCGGAAGGAATGTAAAAACATGACTATCACAAAGGATTCAATAATCGGCGATATTTTAGACGCATACGGAGAAGTAACAGCCCCCTTCTTTCTTGAAATGGGTATGCACTGCTTAGGTTGCCCTGCGTCAAGAGGCGAAACTGTGGCACAGGCGTGCGACGTTCACGGCGTTGATGCGGACGAACTGGTTAAGAAGCTGAACGAGGCTGTCGGCAACTGATGCACGAGCCGATACTCTCGCCGAGACTTGCGGCGGCGGCAGGAATGGTGCGTAAAGGCGGAGAGATTTGCGATGTCGGTACGGATCACGCCCTGCTCCCTTGCAGGCTCTATCTTGACGGTGAAAGAAAGCTCACGGCGGCGGATATAAACGAAGGTCCATTGCTTTCGGCAAAACAGACGGTAATGCACTACATAGGAAAAGAAGATGCTGTGCGTCTTGTGCTGTCGGACGGACTTGAAAAAATAGATTATGCCGACGATGTGATAATCGCAGGTATGGGCGGCGAACTTATAGCAAGAATAGTTCTCGGTTGCCGTTTCTTAAGCCGTGATACGCATTTTATCCTCCAGCCTATGACAAAGGCTGAGATATTAAGAAAAGAACTGTACAAAAACGGCTTTTATATAGAAAAAGAACTTACCGCAAGGGAAAACGACAGAAATTACGTTATTATGTCGGTGTACTATGACGGCGAGAGCCGTGAGATAACCGATGCTTTTGCATATTCCGGAAAGGTAACGGACAAGGAGTATCTGGGCTTGGTGTGCCGTAAACTCAGGCGAGCAGGAGAATGCTGTTCATCGTCCGATACGGCAAAAAGTGAGAAGCTGTGCAATACCGCACAGGAAATAGAAAATATAATAACAACATTATGATTTTTTGGGGTGAAGGTTATGAAAGTAAGCACTATATACGATTTTCTGAATGAATACGCACCGTTTGCGGTGCAGGATAAGTTTGACAACAGCGGATTTCTTGTCGGCGATATGAATGCCGCAGTTAAGGGCATATGCCTTTGCCTTGACATAACCAACGATGTGATAAAAGAGGCAGTGGCGAACAAAGCCAATCTTATAATATCGCATCACCCTGTTATTTTTGATCCGCTGAAAAGCGTGACGGAGGGTATGCCGGTTTACGAGCTTATAAAGAATAAGCTGAACGCCGTATGCGTTCATACCAATGCGGATATGACCAAAAACGGCGTTACCGATATTATGCTCGATCTGCTCGAATTTGAGCGCTCCGACAAGATATTGGAACCCGTTATGCCCGACGGAACAGGCTACGGTAAAATATGCGAACTGCCTATAGCCACTCACGCCAAGGCTCTTGCCGAGTGTTGTAAGAAAGCGTTTGACTGCACGGTGGTACGCTATACCGAAACTGACAGACCGATAAAGCGTGTAGCCGTCTGTTCAGGCGCGGGCGGAAGCACCTTGCCGCTTGCCGTTTTAGCAGGCTGTGATGCTCTTATAACGGGCGATATAAAGCACGATGTGTGGATAGACGCTCTCAACAGGGATTTCTGCCTTATTGATGCAGGTCACTTCTACACGGAAAATATACTTTGCAATTATCTTTGCGGTGTTCTTAGCCGCAAATTCCACAATACACAGATATTTGTCGCACAGAGCAGTAAAGACCCCTGCTCATATATAATTTAACGTGTGACGGAAAGGACTGCCGATGTCACTTGACGGCACTTTTCTTCACTGCGTGGTATCCGAAATGCTGTCGGCAGGGCTTGTGGGCGGAAGAATAGACAAGATTTATCAGCCCTCCCGTGAGGAGATAATTATTTCGATACGCAGTGCAGGAAAGCACAATAAGATACTGATAAGCTCAAATTCAATGTCGGCACGGGTGTGCATGACAGAGCGTGCGGCGGAAAATCCGTCTGCCCCTCCTATGTTCTGTATGCTTCTCAGAAAGCACCTCAGCGGAGGAAAGCTGCTGGATATAACGCAGGACGGACTTGAGCGTATAATAAACTTCGATTTTGAGTGCATGAACGAAATAGGCGATATGGTAGTAAACCGCCTTACCGCCGAAATAATGGGCAGGCACAGCAATATAATACTTATGACAAAAAAGGACGGCGTGTACCGTGTTACCGACAGCATAAAGCGTATCACGGACGATGTTTCCTCAGTAAGACGTATACTTCCGAATATCGTATACGAAACACCGCCGAGAGATCTGACCCGTGTAAACTTCATTACCTGTTCGGACAGCGAGTTTATAAACGCTGTAAAACAGGGCGAAGGAAAACGGCTGTCAAAGCACCTGACCGCCTGTCTTGAGGGCATATCCCCCGTATTTGCGAGGGAGTGCGCTTATTATTCGTGCAGGGATACCGATTTTGCGGTTGACGATATGACGGATGATAACTATGACCGCCTGCTGTTTTTCATAAAACGTGCAAGAGAATATGTGACAGATAAAAACGGGTTTACGATTCTGCGTGATCTGAACGGCGCATACAAGGATTTCTGCTTTATGCCGATAGAGCAATACGGCACGCAGATGCTTGTATCCTCTGCAGACGGCGCAAACGCACTGCTTGATATATTCTACGGCAGTAAAGCGGAAAATGAACGTATGAAACAGCGTTCAAGGGATTTGCTGAAAATGCTGATGAATACCTATGAGCGAATAGCAAGAAAGCTGGAGCTTCAGAAGGGCGAGCTTGCACAGTGCGGAGAAAGGGAGGTATTCCGAGTCCGTGGCGATGTTGTAAGTGCGAACATATACCGTATGGAAAAAGGCATGACCGAGCTTACCGCCGAGGATTACAGCACGGGCGAAACCGTGACCGTTCCGCTTGACGTAAGGCTCACCCCCTCGCAGAATGCCCAGAAATACTATGCGGAATACAAGAAGCTCGAAAAAGCCGAAAGAATGCTTACAAAGCTGATAGCAGACGGCGAAAACGAACTTATATATATCGACAGCGTATTCGATGCCGCATCCCGTGCCACCTCCAATGCGGAGATAAGCGAGATAAAGCAGGAATTAGCGGCAAACGGCTATATCCACACGAATACCGTCAATAAAAAAACACAGGTAAAACCGAAACCTCCTATGCACTTTGTGACCGATGACGGTTACGATGTGTATATAGGCAGGAACAACATACAGAATGACAAGCTGACCGTAAAAACCGCCGAGCCGGACGATATGTGGCTTCATACGAAGAATATAGCAGGCTCGCACGTCATAATAAAGGCGAAGAACGGCGAAATATCGGACAATGCCATTCTGCAGGCGGCAAGCCTTGCGGCATACTGCTCAAAGGCGCAGAACAGCACAAAAGTGCCTGTTGACTACACACGGATAAGATTTGTGAAGAAGCCCAACGGCGCAAAGCCGGGTATGGTCATATTCACAAACAATTACACGGTGCTTGTAGACCCCGATGAACAGCTTTTCGCAAGGGTAGAGGCCTGAAAATAATCTGGTAATCAAAGAAAGGATATAAATAAAATGAAGAAAGAACTCGCAAAGACCTATTCTCCTAAGGATTTTGAGGACAGGCTTTATCACGAATGGGAGGAAAAGAAGTACTTCCACGCAGAAATAGACCCCAAGAAGAAGCCCTATACGATAGTTATCCCCCCTCCGAACATAACCGGACAGCTTCATATGGGACACGCTCTTGACAACACATTGCAGGATATTCTTATCCGCTATAAGAGAATGCAGGGCTACAGCGCACTGTGGCTGCCCGGCACAGACCACGCTTCTATCGCTACAGAGGCAAAGATAGTAAACGCTATGAAGGAAGAAGGTCTTACCAAGGACGATGTAGGCAGAGAAGGCTTCCTTGAGCGTGCGTGGGAATGGAAAAAGGTTTACGGCGGACGTATCGTTCAGCAGTTAAAGAAGCTCGGCTCATCGTGCGACTGGGACAGAGAACGCTTCACTCTTGACGAGGGCTGTTCAAAGGCTGTACAGAAGGTATTCATCGACCTTTACAACAAGGGCCTTATCTATCACGGCGAAAGAATCATCAACTGGTGTCCGAACTGTAAGACATCAATTTCCGATATTGAATGCGAATATGAAGAGCAGGACGGCTTCTTCTGGCATATCAATTATCCCCTTTCAGACGGAAGCGGCAGTGTAGAGATAGCTACAACACGTCCCGAAACACTGCTCGGTGACAGCGCTATAGCTGTTAACCCCGATGACGAAAGATACAAGAGCATAGTAGGCAAAACAGTAAAGCTCCCTCTTACCGACAGAGAGATTCCCGTTATTGCTGATGAATATGTTGATATGGAATTCGGTACAGGCGTAGTTAAGATTACACCTGCACACGACCCTAACGACTTTGAGGTAGGCAAGCGCCACAACTTACCTGTCATTCATATGATGAACGATGATGCTACTATTATGGACGGCATCGGCGGCAAGTACGCAGGTATGGACAGATATGAAGCAAGAAAGGCTATGGTAGCTGACCTTGAGGCACAGGGCTTACTCGTAAAGGTCGAGCCTCATAAGCACAACGTAGGCTGCTGTCAGCGTTGCGGCACTACCGTTGAACCGAGAGCAAGCTATCAGTGGTTCGTATCTATGAAACAGCTTGCACAGCCCGCTATAGACGTAGTAAAGAGCGGCGAGCTTAGATATATCCCTCAGAGATTTGAAAACGGCTATCTTTACTGGATGGAGAATATCCGTGACTGGTGCATTTCACGTCAGCTCTGGTGGGGTCACAGAATCCCTGCTTACTACTGTCAGAATAAAGAGTGCGGACACACAGAGATTACTCTTGACGGCATAGACACCTGCCCCAAGTGCGGCGCACCTATGAAGCAGGACGAGGACACTCTTGACACCTGGTTCTCATCTGCATTATGGCCGTTCTCAACGCTCGGCTGGCCTGAAAAGACAGCAGATCTTGAGTATTTCTATCCTACAAATACGCTTGTTACAGGCTATGATATAATTCCGTTCTGGGTTGCAAGAATGATATTCAGCGGACTTGAGCATACAGGTCAGAAGCCGTTCAAGGATGTACTTATACACGGTCTTGTCCGTGACGAGCTGGGCAGAAAGATGAGTAAGTCGCTCGGCAATGGCGTAGATCCGCTTGAGGTTATCGACAAGTACGGTGCAGACGCACTGCGTCTTACTCTTGTTACAGGTAACGCACCCGGTAACGATATGCGCTGGACAGAAACAAAGGTCACAAATTCCCGTAACTTTGCAAACAAGCTGTGGAATGCATCAAGATATATCCTGATGAATCTTCCCGAAGATATGCAGGGCGCAGTTCTCCCCGAAAATCTTCCAATCGAAGATAAGTGGATATTATCGCTGTACAACGACCTTATAAAGAACGTTACGTCAAATCTCGACAGCTATGAGCTTGGTGTTGCGGTACAGAATCTGTTCGACTTTATCTGGGACGTTTACTGCGACTGGTACATCGAACTTACAAAGCCCCGTATCGCAGAGGGCGGAGAAACAGCCCGTGCCGCTCAGAACGTACTCGTTTACGTTATGCAGGGTATCTTAAAGCTGTTACACCCCTTTATGCCGTTTATAACAGAGGAAATATGGCAGTCAATGCCCATAGTTGCCGATAAGGACAACAACCCCGAAAGCATAATGATTTCGGCTTGGCCGGTATATAATGAAAAGCTTCACTTTGCGGCTGAACAGACAGACTTCACAAAGGTTGTTGACGCTATCCGTGCTATCCGTGTACAGCGTAACGAACTTAACGTACCGCCGTCAAAGAAGGTAACAATGTACATTGAAACCTCCGAAACAGCACTGTTCGAGGGCGCAAAGGCATTCTTCGAGCGTCTTGCAGGCGCAGGCGAGCTGACCGTATCAGAAAAGGCAGAAACAAGCGACGATATGGTAACAATCGTTACCGCAAACGCAAGAATATTCATGCCTATGGGCGAGCTTGTTGATAAGGAAAAAGAGCTTGCAAGGCTTGAAAAGGAACGCAAGGCGGCTCAGAAGGACATCGACTTCCTTTCGGGTAAGCTGAGCAATCAGGGCTTCCTGTCAAAAGCACCCGCACAGCAGATTGAAAACGAGCGTGTAAAGCTTGCTAAGGCACAGGAAAAGATGGAAAAGATAATGCTTTCTATTGAGAAGATGAAGTAATAAGTCGGTTATAGTTTTCACATATCCCCCGGTTTTTATGACCGGGGGATTTTTGTGTATTCGGTAACAATGCACAAAGGCTCAAAGTATTTGTGTGCAAGGTATACAAATTTGTATTTCGGGGGTTGAAAATATAAGTACTGATATGTTATTATCGAGTTAAGGAAATTTTGTCGACAAAATAACTGATTAAAATACGAATGCGAGGTAATATTTATGGCACTATCTAAACGTTTAATTTCTGCTTTAATTGCTTGCTCAATGTCAGCTACAATTGCTACAACGGCATTTGCACAAACAGATAATAGCATTACACTGAATGAAGAACAAAATCAACTACAAACGGTTGAACCGTCGCAGGAGGAAAAGATTTCTATTGAATATGCAAGCATTCCTGAACAACTTGATGTTGAGGAACTTAAAGCACAGGGCTTTTCCACAAGAGTTAAAAGCGAAGAAACCGATTTAAGCGATATTGTTCTTGAAAAAAATGATGGAACGAGAGCGCTCTATATTTTCGATTCACCTGTTAAGTATATATCAGATGACGGGGACGTTATTGATAAATCAAACAAGGTTATAAAAAACGGCAGTGCGTTTAAAAGTGAGAGCAATGATATAGAAGTTACACTTCCGTTATCGCTTTCGTCAGGAATAACAGTCGATGACGAAGAACTCAATTTGTCAATGCGACCTATCAGTAATAACAATTTAGTAAGAGTTTTGTCAGTGGGCAAAAAATCCGGCGAAGAAAGTGTAAAGTATGAAGGTGTATTTGATGAATATACAGATGTTGAATATACATATACTTATGATGGCGTAAAAGAAGATATTATTTTAGAAAAATACAATGGAATTAATAAATTCGATTTTGAGCTTTTAACTAATGGATTAGAATTATGTGAAGATAAAGGGGTGCTTTTGCTCAAAGACAATAACGGAAATGTACAAGCTGTTATCGGTGAAATTGTTGTGTTTTCTGCTGATAATAAGAACAACACAATGGGAAAATACCAAATAATCGAGAAAGAAAAAAATAATTACTATGTGATTTCTGTAACTGTCGATAATGAGTATCTGAAGAGTGAAAAAACCAAATACCCGGTTACTATTGATCCGTCCATAAAATCAAATGTTGACAATAATGGTATTGAAGATATGCAGGTTTTTAAAGGAACAGACGGCAAAGGAGATACAGAAAAATCAGCCGGATTGTCAGGTGTGTCAAGAGTAGGCTGGAGTGACTGGGGTGCTTGTAGAACGCTTTTGAAGTTTAAACAAAAAAATGTGTTGACTAACCATAATATAAAAGCAAAAGGTCAGATAATTTCAGCAAGTATAGAAATGCGTGATCTTATGTGCCAAGGTGATGAAGTGCCGGTGTATTGCACCCAATTTGCAGGAAAAAGTTGGAATGAATCCGGTCAATATACATGGAATGCACTGAATGCTGAAAACACAGGCAAAGGCGGAAGTATGCTGCCGGTTTCGTATGCGAACGGAAAAAAGAAATCAGACACCAATCCTTCAACGGATACAATGTCACATTGGTTTAAATGGAACGTTTCTAATATTGTCAAGAATTGGGTTGGGAATACTTCAGATATAGAAAAAGGTATAGAATTTTACGCATTGCCGATGCTTGAGGGATCTTCTGTATATGCGCCATATATGAAGACGTTCGGTTCAGTTCAGGCTGATTCAAAATATCGACCATATTTTCATATTGAATACGAAAAAGGACTATCCATCAATATAATTTCTGGAAATAATAAATTTTATATCAATCACCCAAAAACATTGTATTGTTCGGTTAATCCTGCAAATATAAAATATAAAATTAAGTGGACTAGTAGTAACCATAAAGTTGCAGTAGTTTCTGATACGGCTGTAGTAACTTTAAAAGATTTTGGAACATCGGATATAACTGCAACTGTAACATCAGAAAACGGACAAGTTGTAAAATCTTCTATCAAAATAAAAGTTGAAGTTGATCCATCAGAAAAAATCGTTTATGATTTTTATTCAACTGCAAAAGAATATGAAATTGTGTTCATGAATAAATTTGCAGAACGATTCACCAACGCAAAAATATCAGAAGTTATAAAATCGACAAAAATTTTTAGAAAAAATAAAGGCACAACAAAAATTGAAAATGTTATTAACGATTTTAAAAAAGAATTAAATTGGGAAATCAATGAGTACGTTGCAAAAATTTTACTTTCAGAATATGAGCTCTATAGCAAAAATAGTAGCTTTGCAGATTTAATGGAAGCTGAATCAAAAAAATGGAGCAACGGTATGCATGTGTTCCTTGGAATGCTGTACTATGGCATTAACGAAAAAATAAATCCATATAACGAATATTTAGGTTGTGAATTTGATAAAAGGTGGTTTACAGCAGATGGAACTTATAAATATCCACCTAATAATGGATTTAAAGGTAAAATATCTGTAACTACTTTGAATAAAAATGTTACAATTGATAGATATGGAGAATCAACTGGTCGTTTTTTATCACCTGTTGGCACACCTTATGAACAGCGCTCATTAGGTCCTTATACTTCAATGAGTCAATATCATAAATATAAAGTTATAAAACCTATACCAAATGTTCAATCAGGAAAAGTGGCTGCTTGGGGCAGCTGGAAAGGTGGGGGAACTCAGTATTTGCTAGAATATAATGTTAATTACTACTTGAATAATGGTTATTTAGAGGAGATTGTATAAATATAATGTCTTTTTACAATATAAAATTCTATTTCAAAGCCCGCTTTCCACGCTTTATTTACTATAAAACCAAGTTTCCTGAGAGAAACAGAAAAACGCTAAAGAAGCGATTTGATGAACTTGATATACCGCGTAACAGATATTGTTTCGGGAAGTGCAGATCAAACGATATGATGGCGATGAGGCGTATACTGTTTTTTTGGATGTGCTATTATTGCGAACGTGGCAAATCGTATGACAGGAGGATATTCATAAACACCGCACAGGCTTGTCACTATATGTTCTGTGCTGTTGTCATGAACTTTATGGATGATAATAAAAATGCGAAATTGCCGCTGAGCGAAGAGGAGCGGGCTGAAATAAATTCTTTCTGTTATGCGGGTTTTAAGAAAGACGGGAATAACGCCGATGATCGCGATGACTGCCGTTATTATATAACCTCTACATATAAAGAACCGAAAGGTCTTGATTTAAGCTATGAAACAATGCTGAATGCGGTCACTGCAAAGCTGTCGGAAAACGGTATAAGTATAAGCGACTTTGCCTATCTTGTTTATGATGAATATTCGATAATACAGCTGACCTGCAAGGACGGCGGAGGACTGGACGAGTTGAGTTTTACCCGGTACGGCGATATGGCGACCGAGAACAAGGACAGCAAAAACGAAACATTCAGTTTTATAAACGATTGCTTTAGAACAGAATTTGAGAAAGAGCTGAATATTACTCCGCCAAATGCGACCAAAATAGTCTTGTGGAAAGAAATGTAAGGATAAAGAAACACCGCCGTGATGTAAATTCATCACGGCGGCGAGTTTTATTATATTGTATTCGATTTTGCTACAGCTTATTTATAATGTCTAAAAAGCATTATTGTTCAATCCCGACCATTCCGCTATCCCACAAAAATCCGCAACATTATCAAAGGTCGGAATTTGCAGCGGCTCACAGCCGCAAGGGCGGAATTTGCTACGGCTCACAGCTATCGGAAAATCTGCATAGCACCATCGTTAAACTCCGACCGTTTCACTATCCTACAAAAATCCGCAACATTATCAAAGGTCGGAACAATCCGTCTACATTTCCGTCCGCCGTCAACGCAACTAAAGCCTATATCCATCTTTTTAAAAGGCGAATTTGCGGCGGCTCACAGCCGCAAGGTCGGAACAGTCAGCGGCGACCCGCCGCAAAACCTGTATAGCACCATCGCTAAACTCCGACCGTTCCGCTATCCATCAAAAATCCGCAACGTTATCAAAGGTCGGAATTTACTGTAGCTTTCAGCTACAGTTGTTCGGCTAAGCTGTAGATGAGCTTTTCTGTCTTTTCCCAGCCAAGACACGGGTCGGTTATTGACTTGCCGTAAACCGCATCGTCTGTGCTTTGGCTTCCGTCCTCGATGTAGCTTTCAATCATAAGTCCCTTGACAAATCCCTCAAGATCCTTGCTGTGACGGCGGCTGTGAAGAATCTCGTTTGCGATTCTTACCTGCTCTAAATACTTCTTGCCCGAATTCGAGTGGTTTGTATCCACTATGACCGCCATATTCTGAAGATTTTTCTTGCAGTACAGCTCGTACAGCAGTGACAGATCCTCATAGTGATAGTTCGGGATAGTCTGACCGTGCTTGTTTACAGCACCTCTCAGTATAGCGTGCGCAAGCGGATTTCCGCTTGTGACGGTTTCCCAGCCTCTGTAGATGAAAGTATGGCTTGCCTGTGCCGCACGGATGGAGTTGAGCATAACGGACATATCGCCTGCTGTGGGGTTCTTCATACCGACAGGAATATCCATTCCGCTTGATGTAAGCCTGTGTTGCTGATCCTCGACCGAGCGTGCGCCGATAGCAACGTAAGACAAAAGATCGGACAGATAACGGTAGTTTTCGGGATACAGCATTTCGTCCGCACAGGTAAAGCCCGTTTGCTCGATAGCCTTAGTGTGAAGACTTCTTACCTTGATAAGTCCCTCAAGCATATCCTCTTTCTTTGTCGGATCGGGCTGATGTATCATGCCCTTGTAGCCTTCTCCTGTTGTACGGGGCTTGTTCGTGTATATTCTGGGAATTATCAGTATCTTGTCCTTTACCTGCTCCTGAACGGGTACCAGCCTTGAAATATAGTCAAGGACAGGTTCCTCCTTATCAGCAGAGCAAGGGCCTATTATCAGCAGGAACTTATTGCTCTTTCCCGTGAATACATCGGCTATTTCCTTGTCACGCTGTTTCTTTGTTTCCACTATCTTGTCCGACAGAGGATACAGCTCCTTTATCTCCTGCGGCGTAGGGAGCTTTCTTATCATGTTCATACTCATTGCTTTTCTTTCCTTCCTATTGCGTATCTTAGTTATACATCACACTCGACGTTTCTTCTTGAGTCTGGATACACTTTATAATGAAATTAAAAACCGCCCTCAGATTATCTGATAATCTGAGGGCGGATATATATCCACGGTACCACCTCAATTCACCGTACAGGTGCATAGCACTGGTATACGGTCTCTAAAGCTGTAACGGGCTTACCCGAATGGCTTACAGGCTCTGCGCTTTCGGCTCATCTCTCCGGAATGAATTCAGACTTTATATTCTGTCGGCTCGCACCTAATCCGACTCTCTGTGAGAAATCTGCCGCCTTACTTTTTTCCATCTGCGATTTGTGGTGTATATTCGGTTTAATACCCGTTTTTCGGGTACAATGTAAGTATACCACGCCACTCGGTATTTGTCAATAGATTTTTACTCAATTTAAAGCGGAAAAGCGTTAAAGCGGAAGATTTTTCTGAAAAATGCGTATAAAACGGAAAAATACGTTAAAACTACAAATGCAGTAAAGCATAACTTGAAAGGAAAAAGCTATGGATAAGATAACTACCGGAAAGATAAAAAAGTTTTTCAAGGGCAAAGGTTTTGCGGGAGCGTTATGTCTGAGCATTGTTGCTATAGGAATATCAACATATCTGACCTACGACAGCACGCTGAAAACAATAGCCGACGAAGAGCCGCAAAAGCCCGATTCTACCGTATCGGCAGAGCAGGTGGACAACACGCAGAGCGGTATACCTAAGGACGAAGCCTCAAAGAGCGAAGCCGACAGCTCAGCCGCACCTGCGAATAACTTTGTCAAAAGCACAGCAAAGCGTGTAATGCCGATTGAGGGCGAGGTGATATGGGAATACAGCAACGGCGAGCTTGTAAAGAGCGAAACTCTCGGCGTATGGAAGACCCACGACGGAATGGACATCGCCGCATCGGTCGGAACGGATGTAAAAGCCGCCTGCACGGGTAAGGTCAAGGAGATAAAGGACGATCCTCTGTGGGGAATATGCGTTGTGATAGATCACGGCGACGGCTACGAAACGCATTACTACGGACTTGACAAGTCGCTTGAAGTAAAAGAGGGAAGCGATGTCGAATCCGGTCAGAAGATAGGCGTTACTGCTACTATCGAATGTGAGTCGAAGCAGGCACCTCATCTTCATTTTGCGGTAAAGCAAAACGGCAAGTGGGTATCCCCTAAAGAGTATATCAACGGTTAAGATTAATCGGGTACGGCACCGTACCCGATTTTTCTTGTTGCAGTGAAAAATATCGACAACAGATAAATCGCCGCCCCAACCCTTCCCAAAACTCGCACCAACCCACTTGCTTTTCGTGTTGTGAGTGCGACAGCCCCACTTCCCACAAAAATAAAATCCGCCCCCGTTTTCACGGGGGCGAACTCATCAAGTCATTAATTTATAAATATTAAGCCCTGAAACTCACGCTGTTCTCAGATTACTGGAGTAACTGGAGAATAGCCTGAGGCTGCTGGTTAGCCTGAGCGAGCATAGCCTGAGATGCCTGCTGAAGAATGTTATTCTTAGTGTAGTTGATCATCTCTGTAGCCATATCTGTATCTCTGATCTGAGATTCAGCTGCTGTCAGGTTCTCGTTTGTTGTTGTCAGGTTGTTAACTGTGTACTCAAGTCTGTTCTGAAGTGCACCAAGACCTGCTCTCTGCATAGATACTGTCTTAACAGCAGCGTCTACCATGTCGATAGCAGCATTTGCAGAATCCTGAGTAGAAACATCAGCATTAGCAACACCTATAGCAGAAGATGACATATCGTTAACGTTCAGCGTAACTCTCTGATCCTCAACGCCGTTAGCACCGATCTGGAATGTAAGACCCTTGCCTGTTGTAGCAACTTCCTCCTTACCGATACCGGCACCGTTTGCCATTGTAAACTGATACTTAGTAGCATCATCGGTTTTAACGTCAAACTTAACAGAAACGTCACCATCGGGTGCATTCTTATCTGTAATAGCGATAGAATAGTCAAGACCTTCAGCCTTTAACAGATCCTGAATGTCACGTTCTGTATATTCCTTACCTGTTGAGAGGTGAATTACAAACTCGCCGTCCTTAGCACCTGCTGTATCAGCTTTAGTTGTTGTAACATTTTCCTTGCCGGCCTGTGCATCTGTTACGATACTGATCTTACGAGTATCTGCACCATAGCTGTTTGATGTTATAGCAATCTGATCGCCAAAACCGGAAATTGCAGAAGTAAGAAGATCTGCAGGAATATCCTTAGCGGCTGCAGAAGCACGTACACCTGCAACTGTTTCATCTGTCGATTCAGCTGTTGTTGCACTCATAACGCCGTTCTTGAGCTTGAGAGATAAGTCAGCAACAATACCGTCTGCCTTGCGGCTGTCAGCGTTAGCGATTAACTTATCAATATCGTCCTGAGAATAAGTTTCATTCTCAACGAGGTTAAGAACGAGTTCCTTACCGTCAGCTGCCCATGTAGCAGCTTCGCCGCCCTTTGTTGCACCTAAAGCTATAGTAACCTTAGCACCTGCAACATTAGAAGTGAGGATTGAACCTGCTAAATCTGTTGATGTAGTATCTACAACACCATACTTAGCGCCGAATTCTGTAACAGCCTTTGAGCCGCCGAGTGAACCATCGAGGAGCTTCATGCCGTTGTACTCTGTAGAAGAAGCGATTCTGTCGATTTCGCTCTTAAGTGCGTCAACTTCGAGCTGGATAGCTTCACGGTCTGTATTATCCTGATATGTACCGTTAGCTGACTGAACTGCAAGCTCTCTCATTCTCTGAAGAATTGAGTGAGTTTCGTTTAAGCCGCCTTCAGCTGTCTGGATAAGAGAGATACCGTCGTTGGCATTCTTTGTAGCCTGTGAAAGACCACGGATCTGTGAACGCATCTTTTCAGATATAGCCAGACCTGCAGCGTTATCGCCTGCACGGTTGATCTGATAACCTGAAGATAACTTCTCAGTTGCCTTCTTTGTACCTGAAACGTTGATGTTCATCTTGTTGTTAGCATTGATCGCATTTAAGTTATGCTGTACTACCATACCTGCCATTTTGTTTTCCTCCTTGAATGTACTCCCGAAATCCTTTTCGGAAGTCGTTGCCCTTATAGGGACTTGTTTTTGTTAGTGTGACCTTGCTTTGCGCTAAGCTAAAGTCATTTGGTGTTTGTTTTGCAAAACACTGCAGAAGTTATCTCCGCCTCCGCACAGGGCTCTGTGACCCTTACATTTATTATATCGGCACTTGTTTTTCTAAACTTTAGCCTTTTTTAAAATTTTTTTATAATTTTTCTGATAAATTTTATAGTGCATTTGTGTAAAATTTACAATATGAACTGTCGGCTTTGCGTAATAGCAAAAACCGCCCTGCATCACAGAGCGGTTTTGCTTGAATAATAGAGAGGTATATATGAAAACTTTCGTTGTACTTAGGCGGAGCGTGTATAGGGCGGCTGTTGCCGTCTTGCCGGCTCCTGTTATGTTAACCGTGCTTGTCGGCACGATATTTTTCAAGCCGAAACCTATCGGCTGATTTCGGTCGTCGGAATCCTTTCCTCTGACTGTGACTATAGTATACCCCCTTTTTATGAATCATATAATAACGGGCGATGAAAGAAATGTGAAAAATCTTGAAACGAAGGTGTTTATATCGTGGGGAATGTTCTTCAAGGACGGGCTAATTTCATTGCAAAAGCAAATCCGAAGCATACATTGCTATCCGCCGGTAACGGAGGCTACGCAAAGCACATACAATCAGAACGGCGAATTTGAAGCGGCACATTGCCGCCGCCCGCCAAAGGGCAGAATTAAACGTTGCTGTATAAATCAGCTATATATTTATCTGACGTTAATCACAATCGCCTTTTCCTATTTCTGTTCAGAAGAAACGTCAAAAGGGTGTGCCGTAAGGCACTCGCCGGTAACGCAACCTCCGTAAATTACAAACATACAGAACGGCGAATTGTCCATGCCGACTCGGCATGGAAAAGCCCCTTGTACCTTAGGGGGTGGTACAAGGGGCTTTCCTTTGGGTTATAATTCAGAGGCTATATAAATAGATGAAATCAAATTTAACAGCTACGATTTCAGAAATATCAGAAATCAACTTCTGTATCGTAGTAGCAGCACTTAAGCAGCTTCTCCATCTCTTCCTGTGTAGGAATACGAGGGTTAGAACCTGTGCAAGCGTCTGCAATAGCGTTCTTAGCGATCTCAGGTAATCTCTCCAGGAATACGTTTTCGGGAACGAAACCGTTTTCTGTAGGATAGCTGTCTGCGCCGTAGTTCTTGATGCAGTGAGGAATCTTCAGATCATCATTCATCTTACGCAGATAAGCGATGAGGAGCTTTACCTTTTCGTCATCATTTGCACCGCCAAGACCCATAAAGTCAGCGATTACGCCGTAACGCTTCTTAGCTGTTTCGTCCTTTGCGTTGAATGCGATAACCTTAGGAAGATACATAGCGTTTGCGGCACCGTGTATGATGTGTGCACCGTAATCAGCGAATGCGGCACCTGTCTTGTGAGCCATTGAGTGAACGATACCGAGCAGAGCATTTGAGAATGCCA
>OHHK01000613.1_pt1 | contig 16227 bp, 19 predicted proteins | sample 1568111 | NCBI WGS metagenome assembly OHHK01 (sample SAMEA3879562, study PRJEB24766) | human gut metagenome | biome: human-associated habitat; feature: feces | place: USA | collected 1985/1987 | reverse complement strand
TGACACTTTAGGAGATTCTATTCATTTTGAAATTACATTTTGCGGAAACTCAAGGAGAGATCTGCCGGAGAACATTCCAATGGATGTGAATCCCCGTGTTCCTAAGATGGGAACCAATGTGGCAAAGAGACTGATTCATGCAGTTGTGGAGCCGGAAACAGATTTTTATGTTAACAACAGGGGAATTGTAATTTCTGCTCAGGCCTTTAGTTTTAACAGTACAGACTCGGAGGTAACTATTGATCTGGGAGAACAGAACGATGAAAATGACAGACTCAGTTATGGAATCCTGGATGGCGGACATACCTATACAGCAATTATGCAGAACCGGGATAAAATTCCGGAAAACATCGAAAAATATGTACGTATTGAAGTAATTATCAATGTGCTTAACATTACACGGCTTTCCGATGCCAGAAACACATCCGTACAGGTTTCAGATATTGCCCTATTTAATTTGGAAGACAGTTTTGAGGATATTCACAGGGTCATTAAAGATGAAACTTATGCAGAAAAAATTGCATATAAGGACAATGAAAACAAGCCGATTAATGTTTCGGAGCTTTTGAGACTTCTGTATGCATTTGATATAAAAAAATATCCGGATGACAGTATGGCGCCTATTCAGAGCTATTCCGGAAAAGCCCAGGTATTTAAGCGATATAAAGAGGCCTACAATACCGGCTTTTATAAAGCTCTGACAAAAGAACTTCCTGTTCTGGTAAAACTGTATGACTATATTGAACAGGATCTTGCCAATAAATATAATGAGTATAAAAAGTCGCTGGGTTTTTCTCATCCACATTTTGGGAATGTAAAAGGTATAGAATATATGGAACGGGGAGGAAAAACAGGATTTTTACAGAAAGAAACCATGTATATGATTTCCAGCGGATATATTTATCCTATATTTGTAGTTTTCAGGCCATTGCTGGAATATTTTAAGGAAACAGAAACAGTAAACTGGCTGTTTGACCCGTTGGAAGTATGGGATGAGGTTGGGGCAAGCCTTGTACAGAATACATTTGAGACAAGCAACAATCCCCAGCTGACAGGTAAAGATAAACAGCTGTGGCTTTCAAATTATCGTATCGTAGAAACCCAAAGTTTAAGAAAACTTTTGAAAAGAAGATAGATCTTTACGAGAGAGCAGTTCTGAAAATAGAGAGGAATGCCTGCTAAAAGGATAGGCGGGAATATATTTTGTGAGTTCTGGGGTTTTTATAGATTGTAGAGCGAATAAAACAAGGAGAAAAGAGTGTATGGTAAAAATAGTGTTTGTATGCCACGGCAATATCTTGAAAAGTCCTGAAAAAGTCTGTAAAATCCATAGATTTATAAAGCAAATAGGCACATACTACACCACTACTACACCATTTGTTCAGTAAGAGCCTTGAATGACAAAAATGTAAATGGAGAAATTTAGCGGCAGCGTCCTTTGAATGGATTGCTGCCGCTTGTGTTAGGGACTAATAATAGAATAGCTACCCTAAGTAAATGCTCATGTGCGATAAAGTAACATGATAACTGAATTGATAGTCAGTCCCATTCCGTAAAATGCAAGTTTCCGAAATGTTTCCGAACTTTCTTCAGCCCATTGCTACAAAAAGCAGGAAATGTTATAATTCAAAACGAACAACTGAATAAAAGTGTCTTCGGGGCAGGGTGAAATTCCCGATTGGCGGTAAAGTCCGCGAGCGTAAAACGCACGATTTGGTGTAATTCCAAAACCAACAGTATAGTCTGGATGAAAGAAGATATGGTTAGATTCCGCAGATTTTGAGAGTGTTACTTTCTTTTCTGTGACCTAATGATAATGCTAACACCTGAAAGACATTTTCTTTTGGGTGTTAATTTTTTGCCACGGAGGGAAGCAATTATGAACAGTAAAATAAAAAGAATCACAGTTATTGGTATGCTATGTGCGATTACTTATGTCACTATGGTTGTTGGCAGGATTCCTATTATTCTATTCTTAAAGTATGACCCATCAGATGTTATTGTAACTTTAGGTGGTTTTATTTGGGGACCGATGACTTCCTGCATTGTATCTGTTATTGTAGCAACCCTTGAAATGATTACAGTAAGCGATACCGGAATATTAGGTTGTATTATGAATATCGTACAAACACTATCTTTTGCGTGTACGGCATCTGTCATTTACAAAAAAAAGCACACTTTATCTGGTGCAGTGATTGGTCTGGCATCGGGATGGCTAATAACGGTTATCGTTATGCTGTTGTGGAACTATTTGGTAACGCCGCTTTATATGGGGTATCCAAGAGAAGCAGTTGTAGAATTGTTACTTCCTGCCTTTCTTCCATTTAACTTATTGAAAGGTGGGTTAAATGCGTCCATTACATTTTTACTGTATAAGCCCATAGTTACCGCTTTGAGAAAAAGCGGATATGTTGCTACTTTGGAAAATGAAGCAAGACAAAAGCATACTGGTCTGCTTATACTGGCAAGTTTTATAATAGTAACTTGTGTTTTGATTATCCTGTCAATGAATGGGATTATATGAGGAGCAAAATGAAAGAAAATATAAATAAGCCTATTTATACACTAACGGGAATTGTTATACATGGTCGAGGTATTGGAAAGCATGTAGGGACACCTACCGCAAACATAGAAATAGCAAAAAATACATTTTTGCCAAAGACAGGGGTGTATGTGGCAGATATTCTTTTAAGTGGCAAGATATATTATGGTGTTACCCATATTGGAACGCGCCCTACGCTTGACAATGATAGCTTTGTTTCAATCGAAACACATATTTTTGATTTTGATAAGGATATATATGGGTGTACGATAACTGTCAACCTATATAAGAAATTGAGGGAAGTTAGAAAATTTAATGAATTATCCCTGCTACTCGAACAAATTACAAATGACCGGATAATGGCACAAGAATTTTGGGGATTAAAGCAAACAAATCACACCTTACACATTGATATTAACCGGCATTGTGTAATATTAGAACAGCAGGAAGTTTATTTATCAACAAATGAATTTGAAGTCCTTTATTTGCTACTGCAATCTCCTCAAACCACATTCACAAAAGAACAGATTTATGAGCAGATTTGGCATGAACCTGCAAATAACCATTTGCACGCAGTAGAAAACACGATTTTTCAAATACGGAAAAGGTTAAAACCATATTGCAAGGGACATGAGTATATAAAAACAGTAATTGGCTATGGTTATAAATTTAATTCCGAGTAACAAACCCAGCCGAGCCAGTCAACGGCAAGTAAATGGGCTTCGCTCACCGTTGACAGCCCCGCCTGTCCTTGCTGGTGGGTAATCAAGGGGCGACAGCAAAAAAGTGCTGCCGCCCTTTCCCATAATCGAAGAAAGGGGGATTTTCCATGATCGAACAGGAAGCCTATCAAGAACATATCCGTTATACCCATGATACCTATTGCCGGATTGTTATTCGCCATGCGTCCTTTGACGCTGCCCGTATGCTGGCGGCGAGGTGGAAACGGGAAATCTCCCTTGAATATCTGACCGAAGAAAAGTTTGTCCCACTAAGCACCACAGACGAGTATTTTAAAGTGCCGGACTATGGCGAAACTTATCCGTTCTCTGTCCGGGGGCAGACGATATTTTTAGATAGCTGCTCCCTTGCGGCGGCTCTTGCCGGGCTGCCGGAACGGACGCAGGAAGAAATCTTTTTGTATTACTTCCAGCATTTGACACAGAAAAAAATCGGGGAACAAAGCGGCAGGGCACGCAGTACAATCGGGCGGCATATCCAGCTTGCTTTGAAGCAACTGAAAGAGGAAATGGAGGTGTTGTCCCATGAGTGACCGGCTTCTTCCCTATGACACGATTGTAAAGGCACATGAGGGCGACCCGGAAGCTATACAAGCTGTCCTTGACCGTTACGCCGGATATATCCGTTACTTCTCAAAAATGAACGGTTATTATAATTCCGATATGGAGGACTATATCAGAACAAAACTGATTGAAAGTCTGTTTAAGTTTCGGTTTGACCGATAGCATAACAAGAGAATATCCTGCCGCCCCATAGCGGCACATGAAGCAGTAAGTCCGAAAAAGATTTGCTGCTTTTTTTGCGCCCATTTTTGGCAAATTTCCAAATGTTCCGTATTAGATAGTGAAAGCAGAAAAAGGCTGCCATTTTTTCAGATAGCGGGCAGAACGCAGCTTTCCAAACGCCTTATTGTCGGGAAAGACTAAACCGCCGGAAAAGTTTCTGCCGGAAAGTCCGTCATTTTCGCCTTTTGTGGGTTTGTAGGGAATGAAAGGAAAAATATCGCTGTCAGAAGTTGGCACAGTTCCCGTCTGCGGCACTAAAGGGATTGAACTCAGCCGGACACAGCAGAAAGCGGCAGTTTCTAAGAGCAAGTTTCTACCACAGTACCAAAATTCGCTTACCGCTCCTTTTGCCCCTGCGGGAAACTTGTTGGGGAGTGCCTTCCCCAAACCCTGCTTATGCGGCTTGCGCCGCCCATTACCGCCGCTTCCATGCGGCAACAGAAAGGAGGTCTTGCACCATGCGAAAGAGATACAACACGCCCCACCGCAGCCATGTTATTAAGACCCGGCTGTCTGATGAAGAATACGCCGACTTCACGAAAAGGCTTGCCCCTTATGGTATCAGCCAGTCAGAGTTTCTGCGGCAGGCAATCCGGCGGGCAGCCATACGCCCCGTTATCCATGTGTCAGCGGTCAATGAGGAACTGCTTTCCTCTATCGGGAAGCTGGCTGCGGAGTACGGGAAAATCGGCGGCAACTTAAATCAGATTGCCCGTTGTCTGAACGAGTACGGCGCACCCTATCCCCAGCTTGCAAAGGAACTAAAAGGGACAGCGGCGGAACTGGCAGCCCTCAAGTATGAAGTCTTGCAGAAAGTAGGTGGAGCGGTTGGCGATACTCAAACATTTCAGCTCTAAAAATGCAGACTACGGGGCAGCCGAAAAGTATCTGCTGTTCCAGCATGACGAGTTTACCATGAAGCCCGTCCTTGATGAAACCGGGCGGCTGATACCGAGGGAGGACTACCGTATTTCTTCCCTTAACTGCGGGGGCGATGATTTCGCTGTTGCCTGTATGCGGGCAAATCTCCGCTATGGGAAAAACCAGAAACGTGAGGACGTAAAGAGCCACCACTATATCATCAGCTTTGACCCAAGGGACAGCACAGATAACGGATTGACACCAGACCGGGCGCAGGTGTTAGGCGAGGAATTTTGCCGGGAACATTTCCACGGACACCAAGCCCTTGTCTGCACCCACCCGGACGGGCATAACGGCAGCGGAAACATTCATGTGCATATCGTTATCAACTCCCTGCGGATAGAGGAAGTGCCGTTCCTGCCCTACATGGAGCGACCCGCCGACACAAGGGAGGGCTGCAAGCACCGCTGTACAGACACCGCCCTGCGCCATTTCAAAGCCGAGGTCATGGAGATGTGCCACCGGGAGGGGCTTTACCAAATCGACCTTTTGAATGGCAGTAAAAACCGCATAACAGACCGGGAATACCGGGCGCAGAAAAAGGGGCAGCTTGCCCTTGATAAAGAAAACGCCGCCCTTGCCGCCGGGGGACAGCCGCCGAAAGCAACCAAGTTTGAAACAGACAAGGAAACGCTGCGCCGGACAATCCGGCAGACTCTTTCCCATGCTTCCAGCTTTGACGAGTTTTCTTCCCTGCTTTTGCGGGAGGGCGTGACCGTCAAGGAAAGCCGGGGGCGGCTGTCCTACCTTTCGCCGGACAGAACCAAGCCTATCACAGCCCGGAAGCTGGGGGACGATTTTGACAAAGCTGCCGTCCTTGCCCTGCTCACACAGAACGCCCACAGAGCAGCCGAGCAGACCACAGCCATACCCGAATATCCCGCCGCTGTCAAAGAGCCGTTACAGAGGGAAAAAGCGGTCAAAACCGCCCCGAACCATGACGGCATACAGCGCATGGTTGATATAGAAGCCAAGAAAGCCGAGGGCAAGGGACGGGGCTATGAAAGGTGGGCGGCACTCCACAACTTGAAGCAGGCGGCAGCTTCCCTTGCCGTTTATGAGCAGTCCGGCTTTTCCTCTCTGGAAGAACTGGAAGCCGCCCTTACAGAAGCCCATGCCGGATTGCAGGACACCACCGCCAAGCTGAAAGCACTGGAAAGCACCTTATCCGGCAAAAAGGAACTGCGGCGGCAGATATTAGCCTTTGCAAAGACCAAGCCTGTCCGGGAGGGGCTAAAGGCGCAGAAATCGGACAAAGCCCGCCAAGCCTACCGGGAACAGCATGAAAGCGATTTTCTCATTGCAGACGCAGCCGCCCGGTATTTCAAGGAGCAGGGCTATACCAAGAAGCTGCCCGCCCGGAAAGACCTGCAAGCCGAGATTGAACAGCTAACCACAGAGAAAAACGCCCTCTACTGCCAGTACCGGGAGAAAAAAGAGCGTGTCCGGCAGCTTCAGACGGTCAAGGGCAATATCGACCAGATTTTACGCCGGAGCGAGCCGCAGCGCAGAAAGGAGCAGAGCCATGAACGCTAAAATTCCCCGTATGGATTACCGCCAGTACCGGGCAGCCCGCCGCCTTGTGCATGAGTGCTGCAACTATGACAGCGGGAACTGCCTGCTGTTGGAGGACGGCGAGCCTTGCGTGTGTGTGCAGAGTATCAGCTATTCGCTGCTCTGCCGCTGGCTTACTGCCGCTGTCCTGCCCCTTGATGAAGCACTGGAAGCCGCCCTCCTGCGCCGGAAACGCTGCGCCGTCTGCGGGGCGTTCTTCTTCCCCAAATCCAACCGGGGGAAATACTGCCCGGACTGCGCCGGACGCATGAAGCGGATAAACGCAGCCAAACGGAAGCGGAAACAAAGGGAGAAATGTCACGCTTTAGGGCATTTCAAACCCGCATAAATCAAGGCTTTTTGGGAGGGTGTCAAAGGGTGCGTGATACATTTATCCTTTTCCCTTAAAAACGCCCTCTAAAAGCGTAACAGAACCCATAGACAGACACCACAAGGAGGTGAACTCTATCGCTGATTATATGACCGCAGGAACGGAACTGCCCGCTTACTTGCCTTACCCCCGTTTCCTGCTGGAAACAGACATATCCCACACCGCAAGAGTGCTATATTCGCTGCTGTTAGACCGTTCCACCCTTTCACAGAAGAACGGCTGGCAGGACAGCGAGGGACGGATATACATTGTCTACCCCATAGCAGAGATAGCGGAAACGATGAAGAAAGGCTGCACCACCATAAAGGGCGCACTGAACGAACTGGACGCTGCGGGGCTGTTGGAGCGCAGGCGGGCGGGCTTTTCTTGCGCCAACCGTCTGTATGTAAAAGTGCCTGCCCCAGTGGTACAGTTTCCCGACCAACTGACGGACAGAAAACCGACCCTCATAGGGGCAGAAAAGCGACCAACTGACAGCCGGAAACCTGACCTTATGACAGTCGGAAAACCGTCCCCTAACCAAACTAATATAAACAACCTAATAGAGAGCCAAACAAAAAGAGCGAGTGAGGGGCAGCCCCCCGCCGCTTATGGCAGATATAAAAACGTATTCCTTTCTGACGCAGACCTTTTGGAGCTGGAAAAGGACTTCCCCGGCAAGTGGGAGTATTACCTTGACCGTCTTTCCTGCCATATCGCTTCCACCGGGAAGCAGTACCACAGCCATGCAGCCACCATTTACAAGTGGGCGCAGGAGGACGCTGCAAAAGAGAAGCCCAAGAAAGGCATACCGGACTATTCATTCAAGGAGGGAGAAAGCCTATGACCGATACAATCCACAACACCATGCTGTCCATGACCGACACCACAGACGAGCCGGAGGATTACACCGGGGAGGACGGGCTGTTATACTGCGGCAAATGCCACAAGCCCAAAGAAGCCTATTTCCCAGAGGGCAAGACCCTTTTCGGGCGTGACCGCCACCCGGCAGAGTGCGGCTGCCAGCGGGCAGCCCGTAAGGAACGGGAAGCCGCCGAGAAGCAGCGCCGCCACCTTGAAACGGTGGAACGGCTGAAACGGCAGGGATTTACAGACAAGACCATGCAGGACTGGACATTTGCCAACGATAACGGAAGCTGTCCGCAGATGAAGAACGCCGCCGGATATGTGGCACGCTGGGAACAGATAAAGGACGGGAACTACGGGCTGCTCTTATGGGGAAAGGTAGGTACTGGAAAAAGCTATTTTGCCGGGTGCATTGCAAACGCCCTCATGGAGCAGGAAGTCCCGGTGTGCATGACAAACTTTGCAGCGATACTGAATGACCTTGCCGCCAGCTTTGCAGGCAGGAACGAATATATTTCCCGCCTTTGCAGCTTCCCCCTGCTCATCATTGATGATTTTGGAATGGAGCGGGGCACAGAGTACGGTCTGGAACAGGTCTACAACGTGATTGACAGCCGATACCGGAGCAGAAAGCCGCTCATTGTGACGACCAACCTTTCGCTGGAGGAATTGCAGCACTCGGAGGACACCGCCCACGCCAGGATTTATGACCGTCTGCTGGAAATGTGTTCCCCTATCTGCTTTACCGGGGAGAATTTGAGGAAAGCCACTGCACAAGGGAAAATGGAACGGCTGAAACGGCTGTTTGCCGGAAAGGAGAACTGTCTATGAAAGAAGTCCCGATTTGGGAAAAGAGTAACTTAAGTTTGGAAGAAGCGGCAGCTTATTCCGGAATCGGTATCAATAAATTACGGGAACTTACCAGCGATAAAAACTGCCATTTTGTTTTATGGGTAGGAAATAAAAGATTGATTAAACGCCGCCTGTTCGACCAGTACATAGAGCAGGAATATTCTATTTGAAATTTAGTGATGTGAAAATGGGGCTTGATATGATACAATAATTGTGTCATATCAAGGCTCTTTCTATTACGGAAAGGAGTTTGACAATGTCCGAGAAACGTAAAGACAATAAAGGACGAATCCTGCGGACAGGAGAGAGCCAGAGAAAAGACCTGATTTATCAATATCGCTATACAGATATTCATGGAAAACGGCAGACAGTTTATTCCTCTGATTTGAAAGAACTGCGGGAAAAAGAGAAAGAAATCCAGAAGCAGCTTGATGAGGGAATAGATTATGCCGCTGGAAATGTGACCGTGATTGCACTTTTGGAGCGGTATATCAGTTTGAAGCAGGGAGTGCGCTACAACACAAAAGTCGGTTATAATTTTGTGTTGAATTTGGTAAGGAAAGAGGATTTCGGTTATCGGCAGATACGGGATATTAAGGTATCAGACGCACAAAAATGGATTATGAAACTGCATGAGGACGGGAAAGGCTACAGTACCATTACCAGTGTCCGGGGCGTTGTCAAACCGGCGTTCCAAATGGCTTACAATGAGGATATTATCCGCAGAAATCCCTTTGACTTCAAACTGGTAGATGTTGTTCCAAACGATTCACAGAAGCGTATTGCCATGACCGAAGAACAGCAGACCCTTTGGATGAGCTTTATCCGGGAGGACAAGACCTATACCAAATATTATGATGAATTTGTTGTGCTGCTGGGAACGGGTATGCGTGTCAGTGAATTTTGTGGATTGACAAAAGGCGATTTGGATTTTGGAAATCGGAGAATCCGGGTAGACCACCAGCTTGTCAGGGAACGGGGCGGCAAATACTATGTGGAGAAAACCAAGACAGAATGCGGCTGCCGTTTTATTCCCATGACGGAGGAAGTTTACCGAAGTCTGAAAAATATTCTTGCTCACCGTAAGCAGCTTAAAACAGAAATGATTGTGGACAGTTACAGCGGTTTTATTTTGCTGGATAAGGACGATAAGCCGAAAGTTGCCCTGCATATTGAAAATGAAATGCGCTGGGCGATGAAAAAGTACAAGAAGCTGTACCCGGATAAGCCGCTGCCGCATATCACGCCCCATGTGTTTCGCCATACTTTCGGCACGAATATGGCAAGTGCCGGTATGGATATTAAAAATTTGCAGTATATTATGGGACACTCTGATGTAGGTGTGACGCTGAATGTTTACACTCATGCAAGCTATGACCGGGCGGCAGAACAGATGTCAAAGATTATTGACTTTAAGGGGATTGACGCACAGGGAAAGCGAAGAAAATCAGGCTGAAAATACACCAAATTACTACACCACTTACTACACCATTTGCCCGTGAATTTATGTAGATTTACACAGAACTGCGTAGGTTTGGGGCAAAACATAAAAATTGAAAAAAGTGCCTGAAAGCCAGTAATATCAAGGTTTGAAGGCTTATGAAGGGATATAATCAAGATGATAAAAGTGCTTTTTATTTGCCACGGCAATATACTGGCAACTCTCTAAAAAGTCTTGATTTATCGGGGAAAGGGAAGCTTCACAGTTCTGTTTTAGACCAGGTTTAGACTATTTGAAATGTGTAGAAAATAACGAAAAAAACATGCAGATGGGGAGCCTTGTTGCAAAATATACTCATATAGAAAATTACACAACGGAGATAACTCATGAGAGGAAAAATCATCCGGTGATGTGTGGAAATGTATCCATACGTCACCGGAATTTTTACGTTTCGGGATTAGATTCCTGATCGCGTTTCATGGCTTCATCGATTGCTCTATTGATAAAGGCAGTAGCACTTTCACCCATCTTTTCTGCGTGGTCTTTTATGATGGCACGCTTCTCTGGGGTGACACGAACCTTAATTTCAACAAAACGATCATTATATTTTTTGTTCGCTCTTCGACGAGCTTCGGTTAAGCCCTTATAGGAACCATTTTTCTCTCCACTCATGACAGCCTCCAGCATGTGTATTGGCAGATATGCCTGTAAAAAGTATAGCACAGATTGATACATAAGACTATGTAAGATTTTCAAAAAATAACATTTGATTAAAAAAGGAGACAAGCTTATGAAAAATCAGAAAATTAGAAGCATGAAGGTTCACGAACAGAGCGGATATAACTACAAGGCAACACCCACCATTATTCTCAAAGGTCAATGGCTCAAGGAAATGGGATTTGAGATTGGTGACTACATCACTGTCAGCTGTGAGGATGGGAAGCTGATTATTACTCCGGATGCAGAAAAGGCTACAATGGCAAAGGCAGAAACGGAATTCATAGAGAAGGAAATGAAGAAACTCCAGAAGCGCTTCCAGGCAGAGAAAGAACAACTCCATGCTCAGTTTGTGGCTGAAAGAAGCGCTGAATATAACGGAAGAGAGGTGCGGTAATTATGGGAAAGATTATTGTTATCGGTTCACAGAAAGGTGGCGTGGGTAAAACCACGACCACACTTAATCTGGCGTATTCCTTGAGGGAAATGGGAAAGAAGGTATTGACGGTGGATTTTGATAGTCAGGCAAATCTGACTACCTGCTATGGAATAGAGGATACCGGTGCTTTGGAGTATACCATTGGTCATCTGATGATGGCTCAAATTGAGGAAGAGTTACCAGAGAACTTTGAAGATTACATCCAGAGTAGAGAAGGCGTGGATTATATTCCATCATCCATTTATTTGTCTGTGGTAGATGCAAAGCTTAGAACGGAAATGGGAGCGGAGAGGATGCTGGCAGAGGTTTTGGAACCGTTGAAGAGCAGATATGATTACATACTGATTGATACCTGCCCATCCTTAGGAATGCTTACTATCAATGCATTGGTAGCAGCAGATGAGGTGATTATTACGGTAAATCCTCAGCTTCTGGCGATGATGGGATTACAGGATTTTCTAAGAACTGTGGCAAAGATTAAAAAGCGAATCAATCCGAAGTTGGAGGTCGCAGGCATTCTCTTAACCATGTGTGAGAGCAGAACCACTCTTTGTAAGGTTCTGACAGAGGAAGTGACCGGAAGCTTCCAGGGGAAAATCAAAGTATTTGATACAAGGATACCGGCAACAGTCAAGGTGGGAGAGAGCATTTATTACAATATGCCGATTGCTCAGTACAGCAAAAATGCATCTGCAGGAATCGCATATAGAAAATTTGCAAAGGAGATAATCGCGTATGAAGGCTAATTCAAAGAGAAAAGTATTTGGTGATGCAGTGGATCTGCTGATGGGAGATATGGAAGAAGTAACAATGCCAAGAGGTGTTCAGATGGTACCGGTGAAGAGTATTCAGCCGTTCCATGACCATCCATTTCATCTGTATGAGGGAGAACGCTTAGAAGATATGATTGCAAGTGTGAAGGAGCACGGAGTGCTCAATCCGGTTATTGTACAGAAGCTTGATACCGGTTATGAAATGCTTTCCGGGCATAATCGCTGGAATGCTGCTAAGTTGGCAGGGATTAAGGAAATTCCGGCCATAGTAAAGACTGGATTATCTGAGGAAGAGGCGTATGTTTATGTGATTGAAACGAATCTGATGCAAAGGTCATTTTCGGATTTGGCAATATCGGAGAAGGCAGCGGTGCTGAAGGCAAGGTATGAAAAGGGTTCCTGCCAGGGAAAGAGAAATGATATCTTGAATGAGATTGCAAGATTAGAGGGAAAGCAGGTTGCAGATGTAACTTGTGGTCACAGTGACCACAAGTTAAAGACCAGAGATTCTATTGGCAAAGAGTATGAATTGTCTGGTAGCTCTGTGGGGAGATTACTTAAGCTGAATGACCTGATAAAACCCTTCAAGGATATGGTGGATAGAGGTACCCTCTATACGAAGGTGGCATTACAACTGGCTTTCCTTCCGGAGAATGAGCAGACGATGGTATATGAGATTATGAAGGAGAAGAAAACTAAAATCACCATTGAGATGGTGATGAAGCTTAGGAGTCATTCTGGTGCTCTGACAGAGGCAATGGTAAAACGATATCTAAGCAGAGAACCTATCAAAAAGAAATGCTACAAGGTTCCTGCCAGAATTGTGGAGAAATACTTTGAGGGAATGGATCCGAACCAGGTGGACTCAATTGTAGAACAGGCATTGGAAGCCTGGTTCAGTAAGGAGGCTGCGAATGTTTGAACAGAAGAGCCTTAATAAGATTGATGGCGATTATTTCAATATCATAATTGCTGATAGTCAGGATGTGACGATACAGAGCAGGAATACCGGTCATTACTGGTACATGCACTGTGCCGGATATCCTACAGAGGAAGCTTTGGTCATATTCCATAAGCATCGTTTTAAGGATGGATATCATCAGCACGGACACGCCAGGAGTCTGAGACAGGCGATTAAGAGTATTGTGAGACACGATGATTATCAGTTGAATGTAAGAAAATGCGTATAACATAAAAGGCAGCGGTATCTTCGAAGTGAGGATACCGCTGTTTTCAAGTTAAGGAGGAAGCTTATTCACCGAAATAGAGTTTCTTTGCAAGAGCCTGTGCTGCTTTGATGTCAGCATATCCCTGGGATTTACCAAGACCTAATTCATCAAGAATCTGTCCTTTGGTGTAATCCTTGCAGATAAGGTCGAGAATACGACCATACTTCGGATTGATTTCGTGGATCTTTTTTAAGAGATCCTGAATAATCATACGGAGCATAACGGTTTCTTCAAGATTCTCCGGTGATGCAGGTTCAAAGCCTTTGCTATCTTCTGATGTGGCTTCGTCCATAAACTGATCAAGAGAGAGAGCATTATCTGACTTAAAAGATGCAAAGTGTTCTCTGACATCAGCATTGAACTGCTTAAGGGCAGCAGGCTTGTTCTCAATTTTTACGGGAGCAAATGCTACCAGAACCTTGTTAGGTCCGATATGCCAGGTCTCAAGGTTGTCCTGGCACATATTGAAGTGTTTCACCATTTCCCAGTCCACACGGATTGGTACGAGGCATTCTCCCGGCTGAAGTGGGAGATTGTTGTAACTTCGACGGTTGTCGTAGTTGTGGTTGTCATTGGTTGACTGCTGATTTTCAGTACTTGTCTGTACATTTACATTGATTTCCATATCGTGCGGCCTCCTGTGTCCGCGGAATGCGAAACGAAGGCTTCGATATGAAATTCAGATAAGCATCGATTGTCTTATTCATGGCACGTCTCCGTTCCGTTAAATAAGCAATCAGGCTTCTTAGCCCCTGATGCGGTTAATAGGTTCATCACGCCACAACTCTAAGAAGAGGCCGCGTCCGGCAGTTGTTTTGTGATGTTCTTATTAAAAAAAGAAAATGTTCATGTTCGTAAAGAAAATATCGATTTTCCTCCAAATGTGTGATATAATGAAATATCATAGCGAAGTTCTTTTCTTTTCTCATTTGGAACACTTTTATTGTAGAAAAAAACATGGAAAAAATCGTTTGGGACGAGTTGGTTGAAAGTTGAGGACGAGTTGCAATTTTTGGAGGTGAAAGCATTGTCAGAATTGGTTTTTGCAACCTATTTAAAAGAACTGAAAAATGCATGGGCAGAAGAAATAGCAGATCCGGATTTGATTAATCTGCTATATGATGCTGTTTCTGAACCTATGGAGTTGGTGAACAAAGAAAATGGCACTATCACGACCGAAAAATCTGCGGCTAGTAAGATTGTGAATCGTCAAAAAGGCGGGAATGCGCTAAAAGTTATACGAACTAATGCCAATAAGGATAAAGTGCGCTCCACCATTGAACAATATTTCGAGAAAAATGTGGTAAAGAGATTACATAGTGACTGTATAGATGATTTGATTTCTAATCTGAAGAAGATAATCGAGGGGGATTCGTCGATATCGGAAGCGAAAAAGGAAGAATTATTAAAGAATGCCTCTAGGAATAAAGTTGCAGCGTTCTTGGGGTTTACTTATCTGTATTCATTGACAAGAGATAATGTTTTGAAAGAGATAAGAATAAAAACAACACAAGAAATTGAAGATTATAAAAGACATCCACTAAGAGAGATACCTACTCCACCAGAAGTAATAGAGGAAGAACGGAAATATGCAGATGCTCTGATGGCCGTATATGGTCAGGCAGAGGGTATTCCTGACTTTGATGAGTCTATGATTGCAGGGTTTCCAAAGCATCAGCAGCATTTTTCAGATCAACGAGGTTACTATTTTGCTGCAGAAGCTGTAAGACGAGGAACGCGCGACATATACAGTGATGAGAGTCAGTTCGATGTATTGAAGAATGAGACTTATGAAGGTGTAAAGGAAGTTTGGGAAGAAGAATACAAAAGTGGATATGCACGATTGCGCAAAGTGATGTCGCAGGCATCTGTTACGAGAGTTGATAAGTGTTGGTTAAGCAGAGATACTGATTGGGTAGGAAATCCACAGAAGAAAGGTGTGTGCCATTTCCTTGTTAAAGAAGGGAAATTGGACGGATGGGTACGAGACGATGATGAACAGACTATTTAATACTGTGTTTGAAAACTCGCTAAGAATGCTTCTTCTTTTGAATTTATACGAGATGCCTCAAACATTGGATATGTTATATGCAGTTGATTTTATGACACAGTACGGAAAAACCTTTGGTATTACAAATGAAGAGTTGAATGGAAGCAATCCATTCAAATTCAGTGAGTTTACCGGTCGAAGAGATTTGGTGAAGGAGAGTCTACGGCAGTTAGTATTAAAAGGATTAGTACAGCCGGTCGAAACAAGTAAGGGAATGTCGTACGTGATTTCATCTGAGGGAGAAGAGTATTGTGCTATGTTGGATAGCGAGTTTGCAATGAAATATAAAGAATATGCAAGCAAAACAATTGCGATGATTGGGAATAAATCTGAAAGGCAAATTATAAGTCAGATAAATAAGTTGTCGACATCACTGTGAAAGGAGATTGGCTGATGAGCAGATTTTTTATAAAGCAAATATCCGTTACTGGAGAAAAGGTTTTATTTTCTGAAGTGTCATTCAATGATGGAGTGAATATTATTTACGGACCTTCAAATGCAGGTAAATCATATATAATCAATTGCATAAACTTTATGTTTGCTGGAGACCCACCTTTCACTAAGTCATCGACTGGGTATGATACGGTTACGATGACAATGGAGTCGGATGATGGATATGCAATATCTATGACCAGAAAGATTATTGATGGAAAAAACGGTGAAGTGGGTGAAAACTCCGTAGAAGTGATCGGTAATTATCCAAATGTAGAGAGCGGGCCATATAGCATTAGTAAAAATGAGTACAGTGATCTTTTATTGAAACTGATGGGAATTAATGAACATCACAAGATTATTTCAACAGAAGGATTTGATTCTCAAAGCTTAGGAATACGTACTTTGATACATTTCTTTTTTATAGATGAAGAACATATTTTTGGAAAAAGAACTGTTCTAGTATAACGAATATTAAATAATTGCTATATCAAACGGATGCCGCTTCCTCTTC
>OHHK01000601.1_pt1 | contig 16715 bp, 15 predicted proteins | sample 1568111 | NCBI WGS metagenome assembly OHHK01 (sample SAMEA3879562, study PRJEB24766) | human gut metagenome | biome: human-associated habitat; feature: feces | place: USA | collected 1985/1987 | reverse complement strand
AGAATGAATGTACCGACGATTTCAGAATAGGCGTACCGTTCGAGCAGAATTTGCAAGCATTCACCAGGAACACTGCCCAATCATGAAAATATCAGAGGAAAGGACTACTATAAGTAAGGGTGACGTACTATGGCATACAGATTAAAAGACTATCTTTATAACGATAAACTCACAAAGGAACAGAACATACTCATGGATCGGCTGTATAAACTTCGCATGTCCGGTATGGCTGAAGCATTTGAAAAGCAGCTGCTGGAACCAAACACAGGTCTCGAACCATTTGAAGTCCGCTTTGCTGCTATTGTAAATCAGGAGTGGGATCAGCGTGAGAGTAAAAAGTTTAAACGTCTCATGAAGAAAGCGACCCTGAAATATCCTGCAGCTGATCTTGACAGTTCAATCTATGATCCAGAACGTCAGCTGAATACACACGTCATAGAACTTCTGGCCAAGTGTGATTGGATCGATGAGCCGAATAACCTGCTGATGACCGGAGGGGCCGGTGCTGGGAAAACGCACATCGCCTGCGCCTTATGTATCACAGCAATGCATCAGAACCGTACTGTTAAATACATACGTGCGAGCACACTCTTAAAGGAATCAGATCATGCCAGGCAGGAAGGTACTTACTTTGAGTATTCGAATGAAATGGCCGCTTATGATCTCATGGTGATAGATGATTTCGGCTTAATGGATCTGGACATCGAGAAATGCCGCGATTTATTTGAAATCATCGAGTCCAGAGACTGCCGCAAGGCAACTATTATTATCTCACAGATTCCAGTATCCGGATGGTATCAGCTTTTTGGGGATTCCACCTACGCAGATGCCTGCTTAAGTCGAATGACATCTAAGGCATATCGCCTTGAATTTCCTGGCAGGGATCGCAGAATAACCAATAGTAATTAATCAACCTGCTGAGCTTTGCTCAGTTTGAAGCGGAATGGCGCTCCGTTCCTCTGGAACGGATGCGCAGTTCTTGCGGAATATGCACTCTCACCTATCATTTCTAGCAACAGAAGATGAAGTAAAGTGCTTGCATTCTCTAATAATTATTATGGACTGAATTTTCGGGCAAAGCAATCCGTTGAATTATTTTGCGCTTACGATCATTCTTCTGTTCTGCTCGTAAAAACGGGCATATATAAAAAAGAGAACCGGCAGGCTTCTCATCTGCTTGTCCTCTGATTTTTCTTTTTCCATCTGTCCAAAACCCGATGTCATCTGTGAAAAGGGCAAAAAACAAGGGGCAAAAACGCCTGTTTTTCGCCCCATTTTTCGCTCGATTTTCGCTCAAAAACCACAACATCTTGTGGTATAACCGTCTTATTTCCTATTATCACCACAATACGTCATCAGAATCACTGTCTCAACTGTCTTTTCGTTGAGCAACCGAATTGCTTCACTCTGATTAATCAGTGCCCAATATAAGCTATGCGTGCCACTGCTTGAGCCTTGGAAATTTTCACAGCATTTTATATTTCCAGCAGTTTTGTAGTAACTCTATTCCTTTATCTAATATTTTTCAGATATTCCCAAAGCATATAAATCTCACCCATATTTTTCTCAACAAACTTCTGGGATTTCCCCGCATATTTGGCAGCATTTTTTTCGACCTCTTTACCATACAACTTTTCCATATCAGGCAGCTCTTCTTCGTATTTTTCAATGAAAACTTTCATTGCTTCCATCTTTTCCGGCACTTCAATGGTCCCTATCCATGCTTTGATATCATCTATTGTCTGTTTACTCTCCTTCATCATATTTTGAATCAGAGCAACTGGATTATTCGACACAAAATACTGCAATTCAATATCCGGCAGATACTTCTGGAATTTCAACATGCTTTCCAAATCCCTTAAACCCCTGTTTCGGTAGGTAATCGCCTCATAATCACTTAGAATCAGTTCTAACTGGCTGTAAGGATTGTAATCCAACCGGACAAAAATCTTTCCGTTATTCTCACTTAATGTCAAACCGTCACAAATGTCGATATAATTGACTTTTTTATTATCCATCTGCGTAATTTTACGGAATTGTTTCCCACAGCAGCACGCATAGGATTTCGAATCGCCGGACATCGGCCGTACAATTCTGCCGCATGACGAACATTGCAGATAATTATGGGTTCTGCCAATAATCACAAGAAAACGCTGCCATTCCTGCATATCATCACAGATTCTCAGCAAGTAAGAGATCGGATCCTGGCTGAAAATCATTCGGTGATTGCCATCAAATCTGTCCGTATGTTTATAAATGGCCACTGCTGCCATCTCAACAATACACCTGTCTTTTGGATTCAGTTGGTATATACTGCCTGAGAAATAAAAATTCATTAAATAGCTGATGGCTGACAAGCACCCGTGATCATTATCATGGTATTTTTTTTTAATCTGATGATTATCAATCGTCCGAAACATCAGACTGTTATTCAACAACGCTCGGATCTCTGTAAATTCTGCTTTCACCGCTGGATTGATAATTTTGAAAAAGGGTGTAAATTCATGAATCTCATCTGCCATGCGAAAATAATATGCCAACGGATATCCGATATCATGGAACAATGCGCTGATCAAATAGCTTTTATAGACAACCTCTCGAATCTGCTCATACAATTTCTTTTCATCCGTATGCACCACCGAATTCACAATATAACAGGCATATTCATTCTCCTCATTCAACAAAGATTCAACAATATACTCGTCAAAATGTAGCCGTTCAAGAAACAACAGACCAAGGTAGGCATTGCGAAACTGATGCTTGTAATGTTCACGGATGCGCTTCGGATTCCCATCTGGAGAATATTCCAGAAAAATGCCGTTCTCAATGGCGGAGTAATTATTAATCAGCAAATGTTCCATGCCCTCAATACCAATATATTGGTCCAAAATATTCAATACATTTTCAATCAGGCACATTTCTTCTTTTACATCATTTGTTTCATAAATAACGGTAAGGCATTTGTAAATGCGGGCAGCTCCATAGGTAGCTAGCTGGTTCCGGTATTTTTTCCTACCCTGGCCCGCGCTACATAATGCCGAAAAAATTTTATCCGCTTCTTCCTCAAAAAACGCATACATTTCTGTATCATTGACATTAATTTCTTTTATGCTCATTACCCATCCTTCCGATCTGTACTAATATAACCATCTCTGTATTCCTGCTGCAGAACATAGGCATCCGTATTATTTGCAAGATGCCGTTCATTCTTGATAATACTGGCTCTCAACTGGTCTTCCTCAAATTTCCTGAAACGAATTCGCACACATTTATTATCTGTCAAATTACGCAATATATATTTGGCCGTATCTTTCCAATCAAAAATAAACGCTCCTTCCGAATCTACTGCCAGTCTCCGGCAATTATGCACATCATTGAGCACAATACTAACCTCCCGGCCATTATCCCGATGTAAAATATCCCTGTAATCATTCAGGCATTCGATTGTTTTTCTGATCTGCGAAGAATCAAAGGTCGTCACATATATCTCCTCGATCGAAGTATCCCACTCTTTCCTTCTCATATAAAACTCTGAAAGCAGATTTTTCTCCATATCTGACAATCCGGGAGAACAGTCTAGTACAAATAAATTCTTTCCCTTTTGACCGACACATTTGTCCATAAAAGATAACAGGTTTTCCATAAAAATACTATTTCCTACAATCTCATGCTGCTGCATACGGCCATGGATATCATAATCCTGTCTCCGTCTTGCCACTGGATTGAGCAAAACTGCAAACAGATTACTGTCGCTGTCCTCATCCAGTCTAACTTCATTGCAAACCTTATCATATGATTTTTCCGGATATTCATCAAAATAATGAATGTTTGCCTTCTCACTTTCCGGTAATAGTATATAAGCCAGACTTGTCCCAAGCCGATCTATATCCAGAAAATAGATATTATCATAAGTATTCTTCGTTCTCCAGTTATGCACACATTGCGCCAGAGCCACAGAAGTTTTACCTGTGCCGCCTTTAAAGGAATTGACCATTATAATTTTGTTCTTTTTCTTATCACTCATACTGTTTCTCCACCTTCAGATATAACTCCTTCATCTTCTGTTTCGTTGTTTTCTCAAGAAATCCCAGGCACTCATCCGCTTTCAGACAATCTGTAAGCATTTCTGCTCTATACAGTGCTTTAAATCTATTCACTGCATATTCATCAATTGTTACATGTTGCTGCCTGATAAAATCCAGCATGCCCTGAAAAGCCAGTACATCCACACTGTCTGGGAGCCTTTCCTCCATGATTAGACATTCCTTTTCCTCATACGGCCACTCCCCCAGCAGAGAAAGCGGATGCCGCCTCATATAATCAATCATCAGAGCTGTCTGATAATTATCCGCATGTTCATACAGCATGGCTATCCATTTTTCCTCAAACAATCTGCTTTTAGAAGACAGTTTCAGAATATCATCAACTAATTGAATGTAATGTTTCTTCCTGTCCTCATTATGATTCAGATCTTCACAAACGCCGCCCAATTCACATTTGAATACAAAACTCCCATTCCTGTATCCAATAGTCAAACATGGTTCTTCTCCTTTATCCTCATCGGCATAGAGAATGGATCGCACTTCCTGAACACCAAGCAGTTCCTCCAAAAAAGGCTTGAGGGAGATAGTAACACTTGCCTCCCCGCCTGTTTTGAGCCGCTTTCTACTGCTGCCCGCATGGAAATTAACCATCAGCATTTCCTTGCCAGACATCACACTTTTTCTGACCTGAAATCCTTCTATATAATACATATGCTGCAATAATTGCTGATTAGAAGACATAATAACAATTGTAAGAGATGGATTTTCCTGAACAAACCGCCGAATATCACTTAATAATACCTGTTTCAGCTCCTGTGTATTCCAGCAAACCATCTTCACCGATTCTTCCTGCTCAATATGATGAATACTGTCCCACAATATTTCCATTTCACAGCATTCATCGGCCAGATAGCGTTCCAACATCTTCTCCAGCGTCATCTCCCCAAAGCGGATTCTCAACCAGTTGGCGTCGCCTTTCCAGACCGTCAGCCTCGGCTTCTGATATAGTACATTGCTATCAGCCAAAAACATCAGATCCGAATCTTTGATGATTCGCGGCAGATCATAGGCTTCACCCACCAAATACAACTCTCTTGTAAAACGGAATAGCACTTGCGGATAATCCAGATCTATCTCCATCCGCTCCTGTAATTGCTCTTTTAACTCTTCCTCCTTACTGCTTACAATATTCAAAACCACTTTATTTACCATGGATCTTCTGGATTCAGCAATCCTGCGCAGCTTTTCCACCAGGAACATGACTTCTTTGATATCATTAATATCAACAATAGTAACTCTAATCTCCGGCAAGAATTTCTCCCGCTCAATATAATCCATTAAGTCCTCATTCAGCAACCGGATATCCACCCAGGAACCTGCTACATGAGCATTCATCTTCGTAAAAATAATCTCTGGTCCCCATTTACGAAGGCTCGTATAGTCGATCTGATACAATTCGTTTTCATAGAGCATATATTGAATAGGAAAATTCAACTGTTCTTTATCCATTAAAGCCTGAACGGCTTCGCTGATAAAATCATCCTCGCAGGGCACAAAATCTTTTTTCATCTGTTCATAATGAGCCATTAATAGCTGGTAATAAATTCCGACCAGAGGATGATAAAATGGCATATGTAATTCATTATCTTTTTTTATACAAAATATGTTCTGAAGCGCATTTAAAAAGCCTGCGCCCACACAAATTTCAGCAATCCCTTCATCCGCAACACATTTCCCCAGAAATCGAAAATAATGATCGACAAAATTTTTCTGGCTGTTTGCATAATGCCAGAGATAAGCCGGTGTATACTCCCGCCCATCCCGAACAGCTTCATGAAATTTCTCCTGCATTAGTCTCAGTTTCTGCAATAAATCCTTTTTCTTCCTGTCGGGAAAATTCATTGACCGAAGTTTATCCCTTAACTGCAAAAAGCAAGACTCAAGCACATTCCTTTCAGGATAACCATACATCTGAACGCTGTCCATCAGCATTTCTTTCTGCTCCTGCCTAAGTTTCTCCTCTAGCCCCTCCATATCCTCTTCTAATTCTTCCTGCAAAGCATATTTGTAAGAATGTTCATAAGTCTGCTCTTCTGTCTTTTCTGGAATACTCTCCTTATTGCTCCTTATACTCCCCGTAAAAAGATTTTCAACCTTGTCATACGGCACGGATTTAAAAATGTCATGAAAATTATTCTTTGACAGCCACCGGACAATCTGAGTCTGGCGTGTTTTTCCTATCGTCAGTCTGCTCTCAGATATGCCGTCCATCAGTTTCTTTTCGACAAGCAGTGAGTCCGAATTTCTCACCACTTTTTGGATATGCTGTTTGCTGACCGGTTTCTTCTCCAGATTTCGGAGCGTCCAAATATCAAAATAATACAGGTTCGCTCCCATATCATGCACGTTAATCTGGCCATTTATATCGGTACAAGCCTGCAGATATTTCAATAAATCCACAATAGAAACCTGCTTGTGCGCCATAACCACTTCAAGAATCTTGCGGCAATCACCGTCCAGTTCCCGTTCAAAGGCCGCCTCGATACACTGCCACAAACGCTCTTTATCCTCTGGAATCACTGGGTATTCTACAAAATCCTTCAAAGAATCAATCATTTTCACGCTATCACTGGATAACAGCACAATTTTCTGAATATCCTTGTCATTACGAATCCGCACCGCTTCCGCATAATCCCGCCGTTCAAACCAGACCAGTGAATAATCCGGTCTAAGGGCTTCATTTTGCCACAATTGTTCGGCCAACAATCGTTCGGCTAACTCCTGCTCGACATCAACAATCGCAATAAAAAAACTATCCCGGTCGTCTGTCAGCAGTTCTATATATTTTTTTAAATATTTTTTAAATAATCTGATCATAGCAGCCGGAATTCCCCCTTTTCTTCAGGAAGCGCAACCACATATCCGCTGTCCGAAAGTCTTACCAGACAATTGATCGCCTCAAGATTTTCAAGCAAAGCCTGTTCATTTAAACGAAACTCCTGAAACGGTACACGAATCTGAAGCTTTTTTAATACATCATCCATATTTTTTGACTTAACAAGGCAGATATAATATACCTCCTCCATATACTGTAAAAAATTATCCAAATAGGCATATGGCCTGTCCTCTTTTGCAAGATATAAACGAATATAAAATTCCAATAGTGAAGGCGACATGGCAAAAAATTTATGTCTGGATTGACTTTTCGGAAACACGAATTCGATATCCTTGCCAACTGTCGGCAGCGTCGATGATATTTTGGTCAACGTGGATCCGCGTCTTGCTTTCGTGGCATCAATATAATACATAGCAAATTCATCGATCGTAAACCGATATCTCTTGCTTTCCTCATGGATCTTAAATACCTTGCGGATCGCCGGGTACAGCGATTGTCCACTTCTGAAGCTTGAATCAAAAGCCTGTCGAACAAACTCAATAAATGTAATATTTAAGGCATTATCTTCGACATAAAGCTCATCTCCATCGTTCCATATTTCAATAATTTTATCCTTGCCAACCATTTCTTCCAGTCGCTTCACATAAAATTCCTTTAGTTTTCTCGGGAACATGGAACGAATTTCCGCGTAATTTTGCACACAGGCCCGGTGGAACTCCCCCCGCCCCAGCAAATGACTCGAAGCAGACCCCTGGCACAAAATATATCCCCGCCCTTTGCCGTCATTTTCAGCGCTTCGTTTTAATATAAATTGTATCACGTAACTGTTCAGTAAGGTTGCCAGATAATCGTAACGTCTATAAAAGTCCAATTCTTTAAAGAACCGATGCGTCAGCAGGCATTGCAAATCCCTCTCAAAATTTTCACATATAATTCTAAACGGCTTCCGGCGCAGATAATCAAATTCCATCTTCCGTCTGCCTGACTCCTGCGTACTGTCTGGTACTGTTTTGTCACCCAATTTTTCACATAATTCACTTAGCAAATAATCAACACCAGAAACTGATCCATATAAATAATCTGCAAGCTGATTCTGCATTTTCTGAAACTGGTCAGGCTTATCAATATCCAGAAGCATATTAAAAAGAAGATGCCGCAAACTCGTTGTCGAACCTCGAAGCATCGAAGGCTTTACCGGGAAATAAAAATACTGATTTTTATAACGTGTTGTACGAATCATATCTTCTCCGGAAAAATGCTGAAAAAAGCGATTAAAAGACGCCTGTAATTGCTGCTTCTTTGATTCATTATCTTCTTCACAGACTAAAATCCCTGCCTTCTGAAAATCTTCATATGTAAATTGTTTTCCTTTATCCGACTGAGCAACCGCAAAAAACTCTGCCAGAAAATTATTAACCAACAAATATTTCGGTGTCTCAGGCCCGGTAATGCCAATATAAGACGCCAAACTTTCTTCATTCTGTTTACTCATAAATACTTTCATCCTTTATTATTCTTAACCATTTAATCGTTATATCACTATATCTATCCTTCTTTTTTCAGCTTGATTACCTTTTCCCCACGGAAAAGAATTCTTTGTTTTTCCTGAATACTTAATGAAAAATTACACAGTCCTTCCTGTTTTTGATTCGTAAACTTTACCATCATTTTACCATAAACACCCCTACGGGTTTTCAGTATTTTCCGGAAGAAAGTATTAATCGTATATTCTTCTACAGATTTGCTGTCATGGCTAAAATAAAAATAATCATCTGCCATCATTATATATCTGAATAGCCTGTAATCAATCACCATCGTAATTGCACGGAGGCACTCATTAGTCCCACTGATATCATTATAAACATAACTCATGCAAAAACAATTTCCGCTCTCGTCTTTGATCTGATCTTTTTCAAGATCATTGAAATCAATGCCATAACGATGCCAGATAATGTCCAAATTCCCCAACTCAAATTCTGTCTGGATGTCATCGCCCAGCATCGCCGGCGTATCCGCCACCGTCATTCCCAAATCACTTTGTCCTTTTCGCGTCAGTTTTCCCAGCCCCCGCTTCAGTGCATACAACACACCATTCTGAACAGAACTTGAATCTATAAACATATTTTTCTGGAAAATGTCTATCACCTGACGGAACTCAGACAGATAATCAATATTCAACAGTTCGTATTTATTACCGGTTGTTTGGAAGAAAAACTCACGTTTACGGCGTATACACTCATCAATGGAATGACAGCTTTCTATTTCACATTTTCTAGAAGCCGGATACTTCCTATAGGCCGGATCCATCTTTCTGACATGCCAAAGCACCTTATCTCCAGTTCCGCTGTCCCCGTTTTGCCCAAAAACATACTCGTATCGGCAGAATACTTGCGAAGTTCCATTTAAGGCCCTTTGTCTCCTGGATTCGCAATCTTCGCCAAAAGTCACTATATACGCCATCAGAGATAGTAATTCCCGAAACGTAATATGCTCTCCCGTCAAATAAATTGCATCACATAAAACCCTGAGACTCTCAATTCCCTGCGGAGAGCTTAAAAAATCAATATTTTCCTTAAAAATGCATTTCGTACAACCACCTGAATCATTACAGGCATTTCCATCATAGCGAAGGAACTCTTTCGCGATCTGTGAGAACACATTTTTATCCTGCGCCAAATTTCTTTTTTCAAAATTGATAATCCTGATCTGCGGATTAGCATCATTCAACTGCTCCATCAAACACTGATTCTGTTGATACGCTAAAACAGATTTTGTAAAAATACCTATATTGGCCGCAATAATAATGCGCTTATCTGACTGTCCTTCTACAATATCAGAAATATCCTGCACCACAATCTGTTTGTCCTTCTCCGGCATGGCCGAAAAATCAGGATGAATCTCAAAACCATTTTTGCACAATTCCTCGCTCAAATTACGCAAAAGACGTGACTTACCATCGCCAGCCTCCCCAGTCAACAAAACAAACCGGAGCCGCCCCATTTCTTCTCGAAGCATCTTCTCCTCTGGAAGCAAAACTTGAAACGTTTCATCACGTCTCCTCTCATCCATCATATAAGTATGACCCTGATACAATGAACAATATTTTAATAAATCCTGTACTTTTTCCTGTATATTCATTGATATTTTTCTCCACGCCATGTTAATCTTAATTCCTACATTCACTCTGTCCAGCCGGGTATCACATTTTCTTTATAAAACAATTATAATTCTAAATAAACATATATGCAAATCTTTCTCCCTAACTAATAAACATTTCTAACAATACAAGTGTTTTTTCTTCGTGACATCGTATCATATCCACTTTTTACAACATAATACTTTCATTCTTAATACTGCAAACTTTTTAATTCAATTCATTATTCTGTTCTTCAAGCAACTGTTTCAGTTCTTCCTTACTTGGAAGAACTGTCTGATACTTACTGGCAAATACCTGTGTATTATTTTCTGGAAGTGTCATTTCTACAATAGCATTATTCTTATCTTTACACAAGACAATGCCGATTGTTGGATTTTCATCCTCCAGTTTTACTTTTCTGTCATAGTAGTTCACATACATCTGCATCTGTCCAATATCTTGATGCTTTAATTCACCAATCTTCAAATCAAAAAGCACAAAACATCTCAATAAACGATTATAAAAGACCAGATCCACCCGAAAATGCTCCTCATTGAATGTAAAACGTACCTGCCGTCCAATAAAAGCAAATCCTGTACCAAGTTCCAGCAAAAACTTTTGTAAGTGATCAATAATTTTGGTCTCCAACTCTGTTTCAGAATATTCCGGTAACTCTGGGAGTCCAAGGAATTCCAATACATATGGGTCCTTCACGGCATCTTCCGGATTTTCAATAATCTGACCTTCCGTTGCCAGACGGGTAGTGTCAAAAACTACCTGTTTTTATTGTTCTAAAATCCTTTAAAACATTGAATTACAGGAGGTTTACAAATAAAAAGAGCATTGACCTCCCTTTTCTGGTATAATGTCAATCGCCAAACCAACATCCCCGAAAGGAGCCAATGCTCATGAACATTATACTTTATTTACTTCAGCTAATTCAATACCAACATCAACAAATCTGCTGGCTTTTAAATTTTATCTGCAGATATATCCCTCTCAAGCAGTGTGCCTTCGATGATTCCCACTCTCCCAAATATCAAAAGTTCAAGATTGATGCACTCCCTCTGATCACGGATTTCCGTCAGGACTGGACTTACAAAGAACTCATCCCTTACTACGAAAAGCGTTATGGTAAAAAGATCCGCCCGATCAGCCACCGGTCAGAGTGTGACATTCCAGATTCCTGCACCTGCCCACGCTGTGATGCTCCCAAACCCTTCCTCTACCGGAATAACGGTTCCAAAGGACAACTCCTGTGTAAAATCTGTGATGCTGGATTTTCTCCTGATGAAAGCAGGTTCTCTTCCGTAAAGCTGCGATGTCCTCATTGCGGCAACACCCTGGTTCCCAAAAAGGACAGGAAACACTTCATTGTCCATAAATGCGTCAATCCCGAATGTCCTTACTACCTTCACAACCTCAAAAAAGTTGACAAGGCAGATCTCGCAGAGGATTATGGTAAAAATAAATATAAGCTCCATTACATCTACCGTGAGTTCACGATGGATTTTTTCAGCATGGGCTTAAATACCCTGCCTAAAAATGCCTCTTCCCTTAAATTCAACAAACACAATGCCCATGTCATGTCCTTATGCCTGACACTGCACGTCAATCTGGGGCTTTCCCTGCGCAAGACGTCACAGGCTTTAAAAGACCTGTATAACATCAGCATTTCCCACCAGCAGATCGCTAACTACTGCAAAACCGCTGCCATCTGTATCAAGCCCTTTGTCGACCAGTATCCTTACGAGAAAGGGGATGTCTTCACTGCTGATGAAACCTATATCAAGATCCGCGGCATCAAAACTTACGTCTGGCTGATCATGAACGCCGCCACACGTTCCATTCTCGGCTATCAGGTATCCGATAACCGTGGGGTTGGTCCCTGCATCCTCGCCATGCGTATGGCTTTCCATGGGCTTGCAAAACTCCCGGAAAACTTTAAATTTGTTGCGGACGGTTACAGTGCATATCCTCTTGCTGCAATGGAATTCGCAAAAAAGTTTGGTAAAGACTTTACCTTCACCGTTACCCAGGTTCTTGGACTTACCAACGACGATGCTGTTTCTAAAGAACACCGCCCTTTCAAACAGATGATTGAACGGCTGAACCGCACGTACAAGGCTTCTTACCGCAGCACGAACGGATTTGATAACATCGACGGTGCCAACTATGACCTGGCTCTCTGGGTGGCTTACTATAACTTCCTGCGACCACATAAACATACGGGATATAAAGTACTCAACCAGGTAGACATGCTCCAGGGAGCGGATAACATGCCAGGCAAGTGGCAGCTTCTGATCTTCCTTGGACAACAGACCATTCTGAATATACAGAAAAACGGGACTGCTGCACCGGAGCGGAACGGTTGTCAATAGAACCGTGGAATACCACAACAGACGGCTATGCCGACTGTGAGGATATGCCGCGAAAGTCTGTTGACAAAAAGTTCCCGGATGATCCTGTCCAGCAGAAAAGGGGCAACTGCACCCTTTTCCTGCCTTCCGGCGAGGATAGATTCGGGCAATGCCCGAAAATGGGTCAAGGGACTGGTCCCTTGTAGGTTCTCAGGGCAACGCCCTGAGCCCTCGGAGAGCTTATCGGAATAAATATCTGCAATTTTCAAGGTTCATTTTGCCTTTTTCTTTAGCTCTGTTTTTCATAGATTATTTGACACTACCGCCAGACGAGTAACTTTATCCTTGTTCGTACTCAATGCAAGCCGTTCATACAAAGCACTGTCAAACTGGCGCTTCATCTCTGATAAACTCCAGTCATTCTTTGCTGCTTCAATCTCGTAGAAATGCCGTTCATCTATATTTGAAATACGCATTAATTTTAAGTAATGCGACCAACTTAGAAAAAACTTTCTCCCACTACTTACTGTTGGCAAATTTTTGAATTGGTCAGAGACTATCTGACCAATTTGATCGTCCACATAAGTCAGATAGAATTTTCGCATCTGTTTCAAGTTTGTAACCGAAAATCCCTTTCCAAATCGCTTTAACAAATACTCCGACAATTCTTTCAAAAGATACTTTCCATAGTCAGCACGTTCTTTCCCTTGCTGTTCTTCCTCATAAATCCGGCGTCCAATCTCATAGTATGCATAAACCATAGACAAATTAACCGCTGTTTTAGCCTGCTTTCTTGCACTGTCAAGCAATTCAGAAATATCTTGCAAAAAATTCTTATTGATTAAATCCACGTTTCCACCTCCCACTATTTTCCTATTGTTTCATATCACATTTGATTATAAAGTAGTCAGAAGCCATCTGACTACTTTATAATCTTTATACTTTTTCAAAACATTCCTGAAAAATTATTCAATCTCTGTGTCCCCTTCTGCATCCTTGATTCTGTAATAGTCTTCCATATCTAAGCTCAATTTCACATAAGAGTCCGGTCTCCATTTTCGGTTGTTCTTCTGCAACAACGTCACGCACTCCACATGCACCGTATTTATAAGATTAAAAAAGTTTAGATTTGTTTGTATGTGTCTAGCCTTTATAATAACGTGAAATCAATGTTTTTTCAATGGTTCACTTTTGAATACTTTCCGTATCTTTTTAGAGTCTCCTTCTGTCGGTGGCAAAATGGTGGCATTGCCACTCATCATAATGCAATCAGATCTCTCCAGGTCTTATCACCACAGATACCGTCTGCTTCCAGAACGCCCTTGCGGCTCTCCTGATACTTTTTCAGGGCGTGAATCGTATTGGTACCTGCAGCTCTGTCCAGGGTAAGAGGCTTGCCATCCTTACCTTTAAAGCCCCTTGCAATCAGGATCTCCTGAAGCAGTAATACAGATAATCCGTTGTCTCCCTTTTTTACTGTTTTCGGCTCAAACATATAATGACCTCCTGTAGTATGATCTCCGGATCCGTTATCCGGGGTGATATTGGTTACAATACTGTAATCCGGGCGGCAGAACTTTGTTCCCGGAAGCTGACTGTTATAATAAGATTTTTCGCACACGCCTCCGCCATTGGCAACAATTCCAGATGCTCCGCTGGTGTTGCCCTCAATGGTCCAGAACCGATCTCCTGATACCTTTGTAACAATTCCAGTATGTGCGAATGTACCGTTGCGGTAAAAAATAACGATGTCTCCCTTTTTCGGGTTTGCATATCTGGTAAACTTATTTCCCAGATCCGGGCAGTATACATAAGGCCAGTGTTTCAAAAGCTTCTTGGCTGCTGCCAGACCAAAGGCTTTGTAAAAGCACCAGGACACAAATCCTGCACACCATGGCCGTGCCTGATAAGACGGAGCAATATCCCTCCAATACTTTGTATAATTTCCGCTGCCTGCATTAGCTGTCTTGCTGTCCAGCTGACTGTTGGATCTCTTTTCCAGATATCCGATCTCTTCTTCCGCGATCCCAATCACTGCATTGATTGCTTCTGCTGCTGTCATACCTGTTCCCTCCTCTACTGCATAAGTCCGAATCATCTCGATCACCTTTTTCTGACGGGTAGTATAATCCCCTACCTGATTATTGTTGCTCTTATCTGCCGGATCCGTACAGAGGGCTGCATAGATCCGCTCAGATGTATAAGGCTTGACCGTCTTTCCTAAGACCCTCTTTAAAGCTGCAGCTCCGCCCTGGTGGATGATGTTAATACATTCCATCATTGCTGTATCCGGCATAGTTCCGTAGGTTTTGGTAATACTCTCTGCATACTCCCTGATCTGGGTATCCATCAGCTTGTCCTGAGACTTAATCCCAACAGGTGAGGAGATGATCTTGATAATACACTTTGCTTTTGCAGACGTAGGAGAGATTGCGTACCTGGACCAGTTTTTATGCAGCAGATCATCTGCGATGCTCTGAGTATCCAGACGTTTAAACTGAGCTGGATCCGCTCTCTGAATCTCCTGCAGGAGCCTCTTTGCTTCTCCTGCGTACCACTGGCCAGCTCCAATGGTGATTGCTTTCTCATTCGGTGTGTTAGCTCCGGCGCCGATAAAAGCATCATATCTCTGTTTTCCGTATACCTGACCACCGGTTTCCACGGCGTACATAATCTTTCTTAACACCTCAATATTCTTTTCAATCATAGGTTTTCCTCCAATCAAAAAGGAGAGCTTGCGCTCTCCCTAAAAACCAAAACTTACAATTATAATTTTACTTTTTCCATCAACGCTTCCTGAAGCACCTGGGAAAAGTTTACCCCCGCTCTGATAGCAGCTTCATTTAACCACTCTGGAATACTCAGTGTTTTCTTTACTGCTTTTGAACAATGTTTTCTCCTATATTCCATCAAATCAAACTCTACCACTACCAGAAATCCATCTTCTACCAGGATTTTTCCAGGAGCTGATGCTTCCGGAATCTTTTCTCCTGCTTCCTCCATGGTTGTAACAGACAGCCCCAGGGCTTCCACTGCCATTTCATAAGCCTGCTGCATATCGTCCCCCTGTGTCAGACATTCCGGAATATCTGGAAATTCTACCCAGAATCCCCCTTCCTCTGCTTCGTGGAAAATAGCAGGATAAAATAATTTATTCATATTGACACCTCCGCGATATTCTGAGGCAGGGGCTTATTTCAGCCCCGCCTGTTTCAGTATTGCCTGCTCCATTCCCTTTTTCAGGTCTTTGGAGTGATAAGGAACGATTACCGTTCTCCCCGTTTCTTTACATATCAGCTTTTTATGAGAACCGTTCTGGCCGATCTCTTCGAAGCCATTCTGTTTAAGAAACTTTAACATCTCTTTCGAGGTCATTGGCATCTTTTGTATCTCCTTTCCTTATCATGATTTTATTTTATCACGTATTATTACGTATGTCAATATATTTTACGTATTTTTATGTATTATTCTTTTTTCCCGTCTTTCTCAAGAAGATTCCGCAGCATTTCATATAATCCTGTACTTGCCAGTCCGGAGATCATGCCTCCCAGAATTACTTCTGCGTTGATTCCTGTCTGGAAATTAATCAGGATCGCAATCAGTGTTCCCATACACAGGGCAGTAAGCGGTATGTACTTGTTGGGGAACCAGTCAAAGGCTGTCTTAAGACAAAAGCCTACTAAAAGGCAGATACCTAAGATCAAAGGGTTTACATAGTCAAATAAAAAATTGATATCCATAGTTATTCCTCTCTTTCCTTCAAATCTTCCGGCATTGCCAGAAGTTTATGATACAGTTCCGTTGCTACATCATTCCCTCCAAGGTTATGATATGCATTATAAATCCTCTTGATGGATTCTTTTGCGTAGATCGGGCAATACTCCCGGTCTGTATACTTGTTGAAATTGTATACCAGGTTTTCCCTGAGCAAAGACTGTACTCCCGCCGCTATGGCATTGCTTTCCTTTTTCTGGTTTCTCAGTCTGCGGATGATATCCCCAAGGATCACTCCCAGGATTGCAAACAGCCATGGTACCCAGTTGGCCTGGATATAATCTATAATCGCTTCCACATCGTTCTCCCTTCTTGCGCCGGCGCAATTTTAAGTATAAAAAAAAGACCTTTACGGTCCTGCCCTGATTCCATATGATCCACCTTTACTCTGCCAGTGGGATCATATCCCACAAAGCCGGTACGGTCTCCGGTGGATACTGTCCGTCCGAAATATGGTCCTGTCTTGCACGGTACAGCATCTCCTGGTATGCAGCCCTCTCCCCGGT
>OHHK01000578.1_pt1 | contig 17569 bp, 16 predicted proteins | sample 1568111 | NCBI WGS metagenome assembly OHHK01 (sample SAMEA3879562, study PRJEB24766) | human gut metagenome | biome: human-associated habitat; feature: feces | place: USA | collected 1985/1987 | reverse complement strand
GAAGCACTCTTCCACCGTATCAAATCCGGAAAATGCTCCGAACATGGAAAAATGCGGTGTCCAGATGTGTGCCGGAACGTACATGCCATCTGGTGTTGTCTCCAGCATGATTTCCAGTAACTCCCGGCAATCCAACCCAAGAATCGGCCGCCCGTCAGAATGCAGATTTCCGATCACTTCCAGTTTCTCCGAAAGATTCTCTGCGTCTTTTAGCCCGGGAAGGATCAAAAGACTGTGAACCTTCCGAACCTTATCGTATTTCTTATAGATAGAACTGATCTCTCCGGTGATCACGAATCGGGGAATCATGTGATCCCGCGTATTCCCATCCTGAATCCTGTATTCTTTTTTCAGCACGTAAAATCCGTCTTCTGCGGGCTTTAATTTTTCTTTTAACTCTTCTCTCCATGCCGGATGCGTAAAATCCCCGCTCCCGATCAGATGGATGCCTTTTCTGCGCGCCCACAGATCCAGATACTCCGGCGTACACTCTTTGCTGGTGGCTCTGGAATATCTGGAATGGGTGTGTAAGTCTGCAATATACATGTCTGATAACCTCTTTTCTATGTCTGTTATTCCTGACTTTTTTCTCTATAAAAAAATATAACACAATCGGGCAATTCCGTCAGCAAAATTGCTTGCATTTTCCATATCCAGGTAATATAATAATTTGGTGCAGATATTCTTATCGGCAATCGTCAGATTTCCGTCCGGGCAGACTGATTTTTTCTTGCCATCTGCTTTTTTTATGTATATTTTTACTCTCTTTCATTCTCTGAAAGGGAGATTCTATAAATCGAAGGAGGTTCTTATGAATTCCCGTACTTACTATGATATTCTCGGTGTTTCCCGGGAAGCTACATTACAGGAAATCACAAGTGCAAAAAATGCGCTTGCTAAAGTATATCACCCGGATGCCAATATGAATCAGGGCATCGACACCACTGCGTGTATGCAGGAAATACTGGAGGCGTACCGGGTACTTTCCAATCCCGAATCCCGGCACGAATATGACAAAGAATTAGGCGGCGGACAAATCCGTGTCTTCCGTACCTTTACCGTTGGTCCCGAGGATGATGAACAGGCTGCTCCGTTTGTCGTGTATTGGAACGCTGCCTGTCGTCTGCAGGAAACCGTAGATCTTGCGATGGAATTTTTGGAGAACAACTCCCAGAAGAAAAAACGTACGTTTCTGTTCTTCCGCCGGAAAGATGCTGCTTCTGAGGCGGAAAAACAAAAACATCTGAACAAACTGTCTGTGCGCGCCATGCAGTATATCACTGTCTTAAAAGAAGCCGGCATCCCATCCCAGTACTGGACCGAAGATGCAATGAACTGGGTACTGATTCGTTGGAGCCACCGTCAGAATATGGACTATCGCGTACTCTTCAATCGTTACGAAAAACATCTGAATCAGGATCTCTCCAATTCCGAACGTCATAAACTTCATGTCCACGGAAAACAATTCCACAACAATCTAAAAAAACTGCTCAGCTGCGCTCTATAGGCGCAGCAGGCAGTCCTGCAGCAAGGCTTCACAGCCTTCTTTCACATCTTCGTATGTCCTGTCAAAATTCCCGGTATACCACGGATCCGCAATATCCTGCCCTGTCCGCTCTGTAAAATCAAGCAGTTTCGACACTTTTCCTTCCGGATCGCCGCCCAGAATCCGCATCATGTTTCGAATATTCATAGAATCCATCCCGATCAGATAATCAAATTCGTCATATTCCCGCTTTTCTAATTGACGTGCGCGGTGATCACCGCATGGAATGCCGACTTCTTTTAATTTCCGCCGGGTGCCATGGTGAACCGGATTACCGATCTCCTCGCGGCTGGTAGCTGCGGAATCAATGTAGAACTGATCGGTGAGGTCGTATCTGTTGATCAGGTTCTGGAAAACGTATTGCGCCATGGTGCTGCGGCAGATGTTGCCGTGGCAAACAAATAGTACTTTTATCATACTCTTCAAATCCCTTCATAACCCTGTAAAGCCCTATGTTTTCAAGACTTTACAGAGTTTATATTTTTGTTTGGTCCTTATACAAGTCTTTATAATCCTATGTAAATCTACATATTTTTTTCGCCAAATGATGTAAAATGTGATGTAAATCAATTTCTATTTTTGCATTTTACATCATCGCTTTTTGAACTTTTTTCTATACATATTTACTCAAATTTCTCATATTTATGGGCTTCTTGATAATTATACCATACATTTAATATTAATCCTCAAAAAATCTGATGCAAATTCAAATGATGTAAATTGTTCAAAATACATCAATTGAGCTTCGTAATTCTTTTTACTTCTGCTCTCGCATCCTCAAATTTTAAGTGAGTATATGTATTCAGAGTTACGGATATATCAGAATGTCCCATCAAATACTGTAACGTTTTTGGGTTCATTCCACTCTTAGCCATATTAGAGCAGTAAGTATGACGGCAAACATGCGGTGTAATAATAGGCATCTGTTCCTTATAAATGCGATTGTATTTTTCTCGGATATGTTGAAAATATTTCTCCCAGTGTAATGCAACCATCGGTTTATTATTTTTGTCTAAATATAAAAATCCAAGTTTACCATCTATAACGGGTTCTACCTTTACTTTTTTCCGCATTTCTACTATTTTTTTAAAGCATTCATATACATCGTCAGTCATAGGTATCGTTCTTTCACCCGCTGTAGTCTTTGTATTGATAACCTTATATACCATCTGGCTATTTCTTTGCAACTGATGATCTATAGTAATGGTTCTGTCTCTCAAGTTGATATCTGACAGCGTCAATCCTACAAATTCGCTGATTCTCATTCCTGTATGGAATAAAATATATATCCCTTCATAATAACGCGAAAAATGTTTATCATTCTTGATGAATTCTAAGAATTTTTTTTGCTGCTTTCTTGTTATGGCATCTCGGGTAACGCTATCATTAATTACTACCGTCGCCAACTGAAATTCAAAAGGGTTTTTTAATAAAATATCATCGTCTACTGCCATTTGAAAAGCAGGTCGAACAACTCCACGCACTGAATGTATCGTACTATATCCTCTGCCATCTACCTGCTGAAGCTTGATTAACCATGCTTTTGCATCTGACTTTTTTACCTCATTTATTTTCAGTTGTCCAAAAGGCTCCTTTTTTATGATATTTATTACAAAATTATAGTTATTTCTGGTATTATCTTTAACACCTGTTTTCTGTCCTATATATTTTTGTACTAGCTGTAGAACCGTCATATTCTGCCCTGTAATAATGAGCTCTTGTTCTAATTTTCGCTCAATTTCTTTTATTTTTTCTCTAAGTGAAACATCCTCTCTCTTTCCCGCTGGAACTTTATCTGTTGTTACCAATTTCCAGCTATAGATTACCTTTCTCTCCCCAAATGAATTCGTATACTGGTAAATGTATTGCCCATTTTTCTTTTGGCTTTCTCCTGTTTTCAGAATTCTTCCTTTATTATCTCTTCTCTTTTCGGACATATATTCTCCTTTCATAATCCAAAAAGAGCCTTGAAATGATATTCAAATATTATCATATCAAAGCCCCTTGTTTCAATGACTCTTATAAACTTTCTGCATGTTCTAAAAATTCTTCTAGCTTCTTACGTTTTATTAATCTTTTAGAACCTATCCAAAGAACATATTCACATCCATCTTCGTCTGTTAACTGCCTCAATTTGTTTATTCCTATATTAGTAAAAGCTGCCGCTTCTTCCAAAGTAAGGTTTGCTTTTTCCCAAATTGGAACATTTTGATGTTTCTGGTTCATACATCCTCCTTTCCTATAAATCTCTACTGACAAATCCTCAAAATACAAGAACCAGAAAAACAAGTATTTTTTATATCTGTCATTGCCACGCTAGGGAGACTTTGCGTACTATTGTGCTAAGTTCTACACTAAATATAAACAGACTTTTAAGCCTATTCTGTATTTTCTAATAAACTTTTCAATACTTTCTCAAAATATATATTGTTCTGCTATAAGCAGAGTAAAAGTATCGTAGTTTGAATTTCTTTGAGTAAAAATTCTGCCATAAATTATCATTACGTATGTTTCTTTTTCAAACACTCTAACTAATTTTTTGTTCGCCCCATTGAATCTGAAGTTTTCCTTCCTGATCCACACTGGTTGTCATCAAAAGGGAAAATATCTGGGGATTGATGCCGAATCTTTCATATAGTTCTCCGTTTTCTAGCAATTGATTTTTCATAAACAGGTTAAGTTTCTCCTTCGCCAGTATCATCTTTAGCAGGTTCACTTCAATGGAATTTTCATAAATTAAAAATACCACCTGCTTAAAATTTCTGGACGTATACCGGATAAACCGAAAATAATACTGTTCCATAGCCGCATGATTGTAATGAAGCTCTGGTAGGATAATTTTATCCACATCATCTATATTCATAGATTCTGACAAGCTTTGCTGCGTAGAAAGTAATATCCCATTTTCTGTCTTTCTTAGTTTTTCTACAATCCTCTGCCGCTGCTTGCATGGAACTTTATCCCCTGTGATATAAAAGATCTGCCTTTCTGGAAATGCCTGCTTTAAATATCGGTAATAGGAATCTGCCACTTCTATTCTGCGTACTCCAATCGCAACCTTCTCATACTTCCACATCTGCAAAAGACGGATTGCTTTTTTTACCTTCGTAGGTATTTCATTGCTATCGTATTCGTATGCAAGAGAAGGATCTGCACATATCTTCAGAAGGAGCAGCAGTTGCTGCAAAATCCGAAACATGGAATCCTTTCGTGCATTGCCGCAAGCTGCAAAATACTTCCTGCGGATTTTATCAAACTCTTTTACTGCTATTCGATACACTTCTTTTTCCCTTTCGCTAAAAGAACAGGTTCCCTGGTAAATCTTATAAATTTTCCTTCCTACCACTTCTTCAAAATTTTTTGTTATGACTGTTTTTTCTAATAATTCATCTAAAAATGATGCATTATAAATATCCTGATTTGCCTTCTCCAGACCAAATACTGTAATCTTCTTGGGTAAATAGGAATAAGAAAACAGTTCATACCCTCTTTTATAAGCTGGAAATGGCTGATTCAAAAAGAAGTTCCTATTTTTTTCCATCTGTCCGTTTTTGAATCGGTAGATCCATTCATTCTTTGCCAGATAATGAATAGAGTTGTTATAAAGCAGTTCTAATTGAGGTGCTGCTTCTACCACGTTATTTCTTGTCAGTGTTCCTGTTGCCAGCACTTTATATCTGCATTTTCGAAAAACAGAAAGCATTGCTTTTGTACGTTTTGAACTTCCGTTGGTAATTGCATCACTTTCATCAAAAATCAACATGACTTTCTGACAGCGGATACGTAACAGTTTTTTCATCTCCCTTTTTAATTCCGTAAGCAGATTGATAGTCAAGAGCACAATCTGTCCTCTCTGTACCCTTTTTATGTCCTCCCTCTTCCGAATACGGTAAAAATCAATCTGATAGTCTTCCAATATTTCTTCCCATGTATTATTGATTGCCAGGGCTGTGCCGACAATGAATATATTCCGGACAGGATTATATTTCATTCTGTACTGCGCCATTGCCAGTGTACAAAGGCTTTTTCCAGTTCCCATAGAAAACTGTAGGGCAGCGTATCGTTTCTGCAGCAGTTTATTCACTTCTTTTTTCTGTACAGCATTCAGATATTTGACCTCCCCTGTCATTTGACTTGTTACATGCCAATTTTCCAGATATTCTGCAATTTTGTCATCCTGCTTCATTTTCTCAAAAGGTGTTTCCTGCAATGCAAATTCTCGCCGTTTCTTCTTTAAGAACTGCTCAAATCCAGGAACTTCTCTTTTGGATAATACAAAAGAATTGATAGAACCCAAATTCATATCGGTCCCATTTTCCCGATAATCCTTTTCTTTAAATCCATAAGTTGTCTTTACAACCCGGATTTCATTTCTGTATGTCATATTCGCAGAAGATAAAATCCCCTTTAATTTCCGTAAAACATCTTCCGGCTGTATTTTAATTTTTTCCCACTCCTGCCAGGAAAGTTCCTCCGGTTTCGTCTGCTTCAGGTATTTCTGCAAAATCGCTTCTGCCAGTCCAGCTTTATGAGCGATATTTCGATTTCTTTTGATATCAAACAAAAGTTTCACCGTTTTTTCCTGAAATACCTGTTTCTGCTTTGCCTCTAAATCTGTATTCTGACATTCAAAATAAATATTTGCAGCATTTTTTCTCCGTTCCTGAAGAACCGGTAACACATGAGTTTGATAAATTTCTTGGGGATGTTTCAGAACCTCTTGCTTTGTGGTATAGGGTCTTTCTGTTACATACTGACTCTTTTTCTGCAAAATCATTGCTTTTGTCCGAAAAGATGTCACACCATACTCTTTGAATGCATCTGCCGGCAAAGAAAATTGTACAATCAAATTAAACATGTGATTGATTTCTTCAATATCCCCTTTATTTGAAAAATCATCTGAAAGGAAACTTTCCGGGACCAGCAAAACCAAAAGACCCCCGTTTTTCAGTACCTGATATGCTTTTTTGCAGTAATACATCTGGGAAGATACCGGTGCTTCTTTTGTTCCCCATTCCAGATGAAAGGGCGGATTTCCAAACACAATATCTCCGCTTAAAACAGGGGAATACTGCCGGATATCGCCATATTGCAGGTTTGCCTTCGGGTAGAGGTACTGGGCAATCTTCACCGCTTTCATATCAATTTCTGTTCCATAGATATTACTTTCTGTAGGAAGATAATTAAAAAAATCTCCTTTACCATAAGTCAAATCATAAATTATATCCTTCGGTTCCGGTTTGACGCAGGCAACAAGAAATTCACATATTTCCGCTGGTGTAAAAAACTGTCCCTGCTCTATTTCTTTTTTCGCTTCTGTATAAGCATGAAAATTTTGAAAGTCTTTCCTGTCCAGTCCATGCAGCCCACCATTTCCCATATATGCATTAAAAATATCCTCTGGTGTGATTCCATATAGTTCTGCTTCATGGTTTTCCACTAGATACAAAATTTTCGCATTCAATCTTTGCCTTTGCTCCATTGGTATTTGAAGTCCCTTATCTCTTTTGTATTTTCCCATTAGGCCGCCTCCTTATAGCCGAGATACTCTTTGGCAAAAGACAATGCATGTACACCACTGGCAAAAACAATATCCCATCTGCCATTTTTAAAATACTTAAATTTAACAACTTTCTTTCCAAGCGCAGGGTGTTCATCAAAAATCCCTTCTTTCTCCTTTTTCCCGCTATATGAAAAACTTACAAATCTTTCCAGCCAGCCATCATAAATAGAAACTTGTTCTTTACTGGAGTCAAAAAAAGTCAATGCCCGTAAAAGTGCTTTATATTTTTCACTATCCAGACAGATTTCGTATTCTCCCCAAAGATCTGTTTTGCTGCATAACAGGTTTTGAATGGACAGTTTTTTACTTTGCAATTTATATTTTGCATAGGTCACCCCTGCTTTTGCGTCTGTTTTAATCTCCTGCTCCACTTTCTCCTGAAAACTAAAACCGCCCAGATAAGAAAAAATATCATCCAAAATCAACGGATACTCAATTCTGGCAAACAAAACTTCATGAAGATTTTCTTCTTTCTGTTTACAGCATTTCTTCCTTTCTTCCCGATAAATTTGCTTCTCTTCTTCTGTTAAAGAACAAATCTGCTTATGTAATACGGGTTCTGCCAGAGTCTGTAAGGAAATATAGCGTCCATACGAATGGAGCTGTATAGCAAGACCATATTTCCGGTTAAAGAAGGAAATAATGGTTCTGATAAAATGATTATGTACCTTTTCCATCAGTTCTGTTTGTTTCTTTTTATCCATACAAATCAGGTTCTGTTGGTACACCCTGTCTGCATATTTCTGTACCTTTCCATAAAAGGTCAGTTCCTGCTGGTGCAGTGTTTCCATATCTACAAACATACTTAAAAAATGATTTCTGGTACTGTCATATAATTTTTGCTGTATCTGACAAAATTGCTGGTCTTCTTTGGACAGCCTGGTCTTATTTTGGATTTTGACACGTTGTAATTTTTCCAATACATCATTCATATCTCTGTTCCTTTCTCTTCATAAGAAAAGGCAGAAGAATGTTCTAATCCTTCTGCCTGTGTTTCTATTCTCTTAAAATTTTTATATTTCTATGCAGCCTTTTTTTCTTCTTCTCCTTTTAGAAGCCTTAATTTTTCTTCTGCATAATGAACAAATTCTACCATTTCCTGCGGATAACGAATCCGCCCTTTCCCCTGACATTGCACAATCTTCCCTCTTCTCCAGTCAACCGTAAAAAAGGGCTTATCCGGATCGGTCTTTTTCCGGATAAAATACACATCACATTCCCGATTGGCAATATGAGGGATATAACTTCCTACACAATGTCCTAACGCCTGTCCTTCTTTTTGGATTTCCTGATAATTTCCAGGAACTTTTAAGATATAGTCCTGATCCTGAATTTGTTTCCCCAGTAGTTTTATATCTTTCTTCAAAAGTTGGTTCACAGTTCTTCTTTCTTTTGCCTGTTTTTTTCTTTCCATCTTATCTTGTTGTTTTTGATACTCCCGGAAAGTCTTGTCGTGAACATCTTTAAAATTTTTTGGAAACAGAACGTATCGGCTTTTCAGATCATATTCCAATTTTTCTGCCCACTCAATATAATCTTTCCAGCTTCTTATATACGTCTGATAACATTTCATTTCTGCATGACTGATACCAGATACATCACCGGACAACTTATATGCCTTTCCTTTTTCTTCTTTTTCAATCTGCTTTGCCAGATAACTCACAATTTTCCGAATAGATGCATACTGGTTTAATTCCAAGAAATCTCTATTACTCTCAAAAATTTTACAATATGCAAAAATTTCCTGTTCCGACAAATGGATTTTTAGTTTTTCCATTTTCTGTAAAACGCCCCATTCTCTTATCCCCATATTATACTTACTTAGGATAGAGCAATATCGTGAATTTATTCCTAAGAAATGTCTTGTATTCGTTTCCTTTGTTTCTTCCCATTCGTTTGGAAGCTGATATAGGCATTCCAAAGCGATATAAAACATATTCTGCTTCACGAACTGTTCAAGCAATGGGAATTTTAAATATGTCTTCAGATAATATACAACCGGCAGCTCTACAAAACGATTATTTTTGACAAAATAATCTAAGGAGCAATATTCAAATGGTGTTCCTTTAAAAACATTTTTCAAATTATATGGATACACCATTCCAGGCATTTGGGTTATCGTCTGATATGCTTTTATCGTATAATTCAAATGATATCTGTAGTGAAAATACGGATCTATATATTTCTCTTTCCATACATTCTTATGAGCCAAACAGCTATAAACCGGGTAATAAAAATGGAATTTTTCCTGAAATACAGCCCGATAGTCTTCATGATAAGATAATGTATATTCTCCCGTACCATGCGCAGCATAAGATTTTCTAACTTCAAAATGACGTAGTATGATTCTATCTGATGCTTTTTCAATTTTAACTGCTTCTGAATAATCAGAAAAATATCCTGATTTTCCTTTTGCTTTAAAAATTGATTTCCGCTTGCAAATGGGACACACATATTCTTTGTTATGCCTTGGTATAGATCTCTCCAATTGATATTCCGATTTACAATGACTACATGTGCAATCTATCATCTTTCTTCTGGAATACTGATAGAAAATATATTGACTTTCTTTTAACACCTCGTATTCCAGCCATTTTTCAAATCTCCCAGTCACTGGTTTCACACTGCGAAATAGAGACTCTATATCTTTTATACTTCTTTTTTTTCTTTTTAACGACTTTTCTGCTTTTCTTTTCTGCTGTTCTATTTGTATCAGTTGTATACTGTCTACGGCATCATCTGTACAATGAAAAAACTGTTGAATACTCCTTTTTTCCTTATATGTTCGTATCGCAATCTGAGATATAAATTTCCCCTTTTCAGCTTCCAAGATATCCAAAGTTTTTATAGACCAACGGTTTTCTTTTATAAAATATGTAATAAAGTCTCTATTAGAAAAAAAGATGCGACAGAACGGCTGATATTGCTCCTTTATAATGTTTTCCGCGTCATAAAGATTTAGGATTAAAGTCCGTTTATGTGCTACCGTAGCCTTTTGTACCTTCATCAGATAGTTTTGTCTGCAAAGTTCCATATATTGTTTATCCTTAATGCCGGCTTCCACAACAGGTATCTTTTTAAGTAGTGCTTTCTTCATTTTCCTTCTCTCCATTATTATGAAATATATCATCTTCCAAATCTTTTTTTACAGGAATTGCTTCTAAAAAACAGGCTGGTATCTTGAAATATTCTGCAATTTTCTGAAGTTCCCTTTTTAATTCTTCTTCTGCACAAGCCATCTGACATAAGTAAGCAGAAACTTCTGCATTTTTCCAGTATCTTTCAAACTCACAGGACTGAAAAATATCGATATCATCTAAGTTCAAAATTTCCTGTTCCGTCATGCTTTCCGGGCAAAACATCTCCGCATTACGTATATAAATGCTTTTTACCGTAATAATATAATTTTCTCTTTTCATCCTTTACTGTTCCTTCCTTTTTCTTCTACAAGTTCTGCTTTTTCTGCATCAAGAAACTTTTTCGCAGAATCGCGGATTGCCTCTTTTAGTGCCACATCATATTCCATATGATAATCCTCATAATATTTTTGGAATAAAGTGATGCTTCTTTCCTTGTAATCTTCATTTGCTTTCAATTTGCTATACATCTCTTTTGGAAGACAGTCTTCCATATTTTCCAGAACGCTTTCTTTTAAGTACAAATACTTCTGTTCTTCATACGCCTGAAATAATTCCCACTCTGTCAACAGAATTTTCTGCCCATTTCGAACAATTTCCATACCTTCTTATTCACCCTCTTCTCTCACTTTACGCTGCGGCACTAAGGTTGACCGGAAGAACCAGATATACATAACTGTCTTTTTCATCTCTTACAGTACATGGCGTTTTTGCACTCGTAAAATACATGAAGACTTCCTCATCATCAATCACTCGCAGCATCTCTAATAAAAATTTTGGATTAAACCCAATTCGTAATTTCTCTCCCTCTTTTACAACGAACATACTTTCATTCATAGAGCCCATGTTTGATGCTGCTTCCAATGACAAAATATTTTCTTCAATATTTAGAATAATTGGCTTTTTTGCATCGTCCTTCAATAACAAACTTGCTCTGTCAATACATTCCTGTAATTCCTTTTTTTGAACTTTGATTTTTGTTCCATAATCTTTTGATAATAACTGCTCCACTTTTAAATATTCTCCCTCAATCAACCGGGAGATTGCCCTGGTATTTTCTACCTCAAACTGAATATGGTTCTCTGTAAAGTAAACTGCAATTTCCTTCTCCGGATCTCCGCCAATAATCTTGATGATTTCTGCCAGTGTTTTTCCTGGAACAATGACCTTTCGCGGTTCATATTCTTTTTTCAGTTTGATTTTTCTAAGTGAAATACGGTGTCCGTCCAGCGCTACAATTTTCAGTTCTTTTCCATTAATTTCCCACAGTTCTCCTGTCATTGCCTTCTTTGAGGAAGTATCTGCTACTGAAAAAATCGTTTGCCGGATTGCCTCTTTTAAGTCAAACTCTGAAATCGTGACATGATTCTTCCGTTCCATATCGGGAATACAGGTGTACTCTTCTGCTGACTTTACAGAAAGATTATACTTCGTCTTCTTACAGCGTACAGTCGCCTGATCTTTTTCCCCTGTTTCCAGTACAACATCTCCCTCTGGAAGTTTTCTTACAATCTCCCCAAATACTTTTGCCTGGATTGCAATACTGCCTTCCTCTTCAATGTTTCCCGGCATTACTGTTTCAATCCCCAATTCCAGGTTATTCCCGGTAAGGGTAATCTCCTCTTTTTCTGCCCGGAGCAAAAGACACTCCAAAATAGAGGTGGTTGCTTTTGCAGGAACTGCCTTTGATACAGTCTGAACTGCCTTTGCTAAATCTGTCTTTTTACAAATAATTTTCATAAAATAGTTCTCCTTTCATACAACGATAATGTCTGCTTCTAAAAACTGAATTTGTCCTCCTTTCCATTTCTGCATACAAAAAAAGACACAAAAAACCATACGATTATTCATGTCTTTCTTTCTATTTCTCAGGATATTCCTTAAAATACTGCTTTTGGCTTCTGCCAAAATGAAATACTAACTACAAATTTTTCCATTTGTAAAAATATATTCAACAATATATTAACACAATATATAGTTTTTTACAATCCATTTTTTCTATATATTGTATGCATAATATTCCCTTATAAAAACTCTTTTTGTCCCATGTTCCAAAGGAACTCTTTAATCGTATCCATCTCCTTTTCTTTACATAAAATGCTTTTATTCTGATATAGGTAAATCATCTGCCCGGTCACATCTATTATAAAATCCTGATTGACAAGATATTCTCCGGAAACGTTTAGAAAAGAGGTCTTTTTTCGTATTGTTTCCAATACTTTCTCTGTCAGTATATAACCCGATTTTTTCTCTCCTTTTTCTGTACAAATATCCCCGGTTTTTAAATCAATATAAACAACTTCGGATAAACACATAGCCCATGCAGAATCCATGCTTTGATCAAACAGGAAAATCGTTTTCTTTGGAAAATACTTTCTGAAAAAATGCTGGTAGATATTTAAACTTTCTACCTGTTCTTTTTCCGTCAAATAATGTGCTGCCTTATATTCATATCCATAAAAAGCCCGATTCGTAGACGTTCCGAAAAAGTAGAGAGAAGTTTTTTGTCCTGTTTCCCGGATATATTTGGCGACTGTCAGTCCACAATTATCTATCGTATCTTCCAAAAACACGATATCCATAGGACTTTGTTCATTGGCTTTGCGCAAAGCCTTTATCGTAGAATATTCATAAATCGCATATATGTTATCTAGCTGACACGCTTCCTTTCGGATCTTCTTTCGTATATCATCCAAAAGCTTGCTTTCTTTCTGGTAAAATATCGCAATTTTCATCATTTGTATTCCCTCCCCTTTTTCTTTTAGAATAGCATGCTCTGGTAAAACCACAAGGTTCTTTGTTTAAATTGCCTTTTTTATTGCGTAATTGGCTGTTCATGGTATTTTTTAGGGGGCATGTCACCGACACACCCCCGCCATCATCAAATTTCTATGCTACAAATGTGAAAAATTTTTCTTCCACATTCACACGACAGACTCTGTCATTTTCCAGTTCACGATACAGTATGGAAAATACTTCCACTACTTCCTGAATGCTCAATCCTTGAATTTCTATGTTTCGAAAAATCTCTCCCAAACATACATCGGAATCTCTATATGCTTGCCGTACAAGGTTACAGGCATCTTCTATCGTCTTCACCGTAATACAGATTTCTTCCACTATATGCTCACCCTTTCTTTTTACTGCCAGCTCTGTTTTAGGGCCTTTTAGTAAAATGCCCATTTTCAGCATATCCTGTTTCCAGTCCTGATAGAAAGGATATTCCTGTTTATTAACATATTTGCGAAACAATCTGTATACCCCTCTTTCTGTATACATTCCTTCCAGGTTCTCCTCATAACAACCATACTGGTTTCTCTGCCGGATATGTTTTAATTTCTGCAAATTCTTATCCGGTATATTTTTTGTCACTATTTGATATTCTTTTTCCATATTTCTCCTTTTCTTCTAAGCAGCTGCTTCCTGTTCTGCTTTCAGCACATCTGACAGATACTGGCCCTGATATTTTCCACCTCTCATCACCACATGATCCTTATAAGCAGCAGAAAGCTCCGCAGTCCATAGTGTAACCTGCGTTTTTGTAGGATCTTTTTCCTGGTTCCTTATCTTTTTCAATACATTCTTTTTCCATTTCTTTAAAAATGGTTCTGCCTCTTCATAGTCCTCTCCCGTTCTGTTATAGTCCTTACTTTTTTGTACAATGTTTCCATCTGGTTCAATTTCCATCGTATAAAATTCCTTTTCCAATTCTTCCTGTCTGCGTAAGAAAACAATATAAGAGGTTTTTCTGCTGATCCGGTCAAAATAGCATTCCTGAGTACCTACACAATGATGCAATGCTTTTCCTTCTTTTATAATATCTTCAATCTTTTGAGGAACCAGCACTGCATATTTTTCATCTTTCAGTGACTGATAAATGGGCGTGATTTCCCTACAAACCTTTTCCAGATTTGGAAATTTCTCCCGTAGTTCCTCTGCTCTCTGCTTTGTGTCTATTTCCTGCAGGGCTATTACCGCCTCAACGGTATTACCTCTTTCCCACAAAACCTTCCTTACCTCCTTGCCGTCAATATAAATCGGGAAGTTAAACTCTATCGACTTCAACGGCATTTCTGACTCCCCATTCGGGTATATCTGAATTTCTTTAATGAGGTATGTGATAAGGCTTTTCTTTTCCTCGTCACTCATTATAGCATATAACTTGCCAAAATTCTGCATGATTTTGTAAACATTGTCCAGAGTGATTGCTTCCATCTCAATGGAGCCTTTTCTTAATTTGGCGTCCTCAATGCGTTCCTCCAACTCCACCATCGTATCATACAGAGCGTCAAGCCTTAACGTCATATCATGGATTTTTCTCTCACGGTATCGGGCATCCGCAGGAAGATTGTCAATCTCATTTTCCAGACGAGCCTTGTTCAAGTCTACTTCTTTCAGTTTGTTTTCATAATTGGAAAGCTCCTTATCTACCGTACTGGTATCTGTCTGAACACCTATCCGCTTTTCAATCTCTTTAGCAAAATAGGCATCGCTTACCAACTCTTTTACAGCTTCGACTACAAGCGGCTCAATATCAGTTTTCCGTAGGGATGCTTTATAATCACAATGATGACCTCGCTCCTGCTTATTTCTTCCGCATATATAATAGTAGACTTCCTTATATGTGCCGTCTTTGTTTGTCCATGCGTGTTTATTCGTGTACATTGAACTGCCACAAATGGGGCATTTCAAAACGCCAGTCAGAAGATGCGACCTGTCTTTTCCAACCTTTGACGGCTGCTTAATTCCCGTTGCTTTCCGCTTTGCATGAACTTTCTGCCAGAGTTCCTCGCTGACAATCCCCTCATGCTGTCCGTCCTCTAAAATATAATCATCGGTATGAACCTGTTTATATTCGTTTTTTGTTCCCTTAACTTTTTCCCTTGTTCTCCTGCCATAAGCAATTTTTCCGCAGTAAACGGGGTTATCTAATATCTGCCGTATTAAATGGCTGCTCCATGTTTCTAACTTTCCATTCTGGCGGGGTATTTTCTTTATTCCTTGCAGGTTGAGATATTTTGCGACACCGCCAAGTCCTATATCTGAATTTCCGAACTTATCAAAAATAATTCGGATTGCTTCAGCTTCGGTTTCTTCTATCAAAAGCTGATTATCCTTCAGATAATATCCATACGGAGCAAAACCGCCGTTCCAACCGCCCTGTCTTGCTTTTTCCCTGCGTCCGTTCATCGTCTGCTCAATGATATTTTCTCTCTCAATCTCCGCAACTGCTGACAGAACAGATATTAAGAGCTTTCCGCTTGTCTGGGATGAATCAATCCCTTCCTCTATGCAGATTAAATTTATGCCATAAGACTGCACAAATTCTAATGAGTTTAAGATGTCAGCAGCATTTCTCCCAAAACGGGAAAGCTTATAGACCAGAATATACTCTATCTCCAGTCCGTTTTTTATGTCGGAGAGCATTTTCTTAAATGCAGGTCGCCCCTCGATTGATTTTCCAGACTTTCCTGCATCCTCATAAATGCCGACAATCTCCATTTCCTCACGGTCTGCAAACCGTTTTAAGCTGTTTTTCTGACCTTCAAGACTGTATCCGTCAACCTGCATCTCGGTACTTACTCTCGGATACAGAACACATTTCTTTCCTTCTCTGTTCATTCTATCACCTCCGATATTTGGGAAAATGTGATATGTAAGGTTGCGTAAAACTACGCAACACAATCCAATTCCTGCAAAACAAATCTTCCATACTTCTCAACAATCTGCACCATAGCTTTCATAAAAGTATCGAAGTTTTCGGCTTCATCAACCTTGCTTTCGTGCTGCTGTTCTGCATTTGTGGACGCTTTGACATTTTCCATTTGGCTACCTCCGCAAAACAAAGCGGCTGTATGCCCTAAATTATAGAGATACAGCCGCCGCTTGACCAATGTGCAAATCCCTCTGTTTCCTCTGATTTGCACATTTCCTTTCGAGTTTGTTATTGAGTGAAATACTAATGGCAAGAGCCTTATCAACTCTTGCCATTATGTTATCGGGCATCATTCCCATATACTGTTTTAACCTCCGCTTATCAATCGTCCGTATCTGCTCAAGCAGAATGATTGAATCTTTGTCGAGCTTATCAAAATCTGTTACCTCGGTGTGTGTCGGGAGCTTCGCTTTCGTGTGTGTACGGCTCGTTATCGGAGCAATAATAACTGTCGGGCTGTGCCTGTTTCCCGTATTGTTGGAGATAACAAGAACAGGTCTTGTGCCGCCCTGTTCCGAGCCGATAACAGGATTAAGCTCTGCATAATAAATGTCGCCACGCTTAACAATTCTTTCCATAAGTGTCTGACCTCCCATCAGAATTTAGGCAGGCGTGACCTGCCTATGTAACAGCCAGACACAAGGAAGTAATTAAGGTCGGGAGAGCATTAACAAAATCTCTGTTCTTATGACCGCCTTATATCTGGCTTTATGATAGGAGCATCTCTATTTGTCCTCGACACCCCGAAATGCAGGTGCGTCCGTAAACGCAGGGAAGTCGCCAAACGGTCAGCAGCGAACTGACGCCACGGGAGTTCCACCCCAACTGTCGGTCTGACAGAGCCGCCCTCATTGCCTGCGACGGGTTGGATACCGTTCGGGCTGTGACTGGACGGGAGTACCATTGTTCTCTTTGCGGGTCATGGCGAAATCGGGAGCTGCCCGATATTTTCAGTCGGTAAAGTTAGGCTCACCACCACCTTTCTGTCGCTCGCTGCCGCTTGGCAGGTCTTGGCGTACCGCTGCACACGCTTATGCTCATCACAATCACAAAGAGGAAGTATTTGGCGAATGGGTATTCACTTTTCAAGGAACATTCCCATTCTCGCCACACAAGGAAAATGGGATGAGAGATTTTTGCCTCTCATCCCATAGCCCGTGGCAACGCCCGTTTTTGGACACTATTTCAAAATTTTTTTCATTTTTTTCTTGAACCGCTGCATCCGCTTATAAACAGTCTGTTCAGATAAGCCGAGCAGATCAGCTATTTCACTAGACTTATAGCCCTGCAACCGCATCAGAACAATCTGCAGGGTCGGCTTGTCCACCATGATAAGAGCCTTATGGAGCTTCTGGTTTTCAATACTGTTAAGCAGGTCGTCAACACTTCTTATTTCGGGCAGTTCGGTATTCACTTCCAGTTCTTCGAGATATGTACCTGCATCATTTAACCTTTGATAAAACCGTCTGTCTTATCTGAATTGGAAAGGTCGGCAGAGCTGACGATCATATTTTCAACTTCCTGTGCCAGTGTAACCAATACATCGGCTGAAGCCTGACGGGTTGCTATATTGGCTTTGTGTGCAATAGCTTTATAATCGATAGCAG
>OHHK01000548.1_pt1 | contig 18564 bp, 14 predicted proteins | sample 1568111 | NCBI WGS metagenome assembly OHHK01 (sample SAMEA3879562, study PRJEB24766) | human gut metagenome | biome: human-associated habitat; feature: feces | place: USA | collected 1985/1987 | reverse complement strand
TCATTCCGCGCGCTGGCAGACGGCCTCCGTCCCGGACAGGAACGCTTTACCCGCTGCAAGACCTTGGGGGAGGATTACACCGAGGAACGGATCACCCAGCGAATCAAGGGCATTGCCATCGACCGGGGGCCGCGCAGAAGAAGCGCCGGGGAAATCTCCCTGCGGATCGCCTTGGAGGACAGTATCAAGGCCCAGCAGTCGGCGGGCTATGCGCGGTGGGCGAAGCTGCACAACTTGAAACAGGCCGCCAACTCCTTAAACTTCATCACGGAACACCAGATTGACAGCTACGAGGGCTTGGAAAGCAGGCTGGCCGAGATCAGCGTGGCAAACGACGCGGCAGCCTCCGCCTTGAAAGACGCAGAACGCCGCCTTGGGGATATGGCGCTGCTGATAAAAAACCTCTCCGCCTACAAGCAGCTCCGGCCTGTGGCGCTGGAACTGCGAAACGCCAAAGACAAGGCCGCGTTCCGGCGGCAGCATGAAAGCCAGCTTATGTTGTATGAGGCGGCGGCAAAGGCGCTCAAAGAGGCCGGGGTCACAAAGCTCCCCAACCTGTATGCCCTCAAAACCGAGTATAAAAAGCTGGACGCAGAACGGGAACGGCTGTCCGCACAGTACAGCGAAGCGAAACAGAAATTGAAAGAATACGGCATTGTCAAACAGAATGTAGACAGCATTTTGCGGACAGCGCCGGGAAAGGAGCATACGCAGGAACGATGAACATACCGAGAATGAGTTACCCCCAATACCGCAAGGCCCGCAGGCTCACCCATGAGTGCTGCAACTACTGTAACGGAAACTGCCTCCTGCTGGACGATGGGGAGGAATGCGTCTGCGTCCAGTCCATTTCCTACTCCCTGCAATCGGGACCCCGCAAAGTCCTGTAGACTTTGTGGGGAGAGGAGGAGCAGTGAAACGAGTGAGCTTTGCTGCTTGCGGCAAAGCGAAGGATGTGCAACTTGCGACAACGAGGTTTCGGGCGGAGGTATTGCCGCAGGATAAGGAACTGGAAACGGCGTTGTTCCACCGGCTAAATGCTGAGAAATGCGCCGTATGCGGGGCGCTGTTTACCCCCGGTTCCAACAGGGCTAAATACTGCCCGGAATGTGCCGCACGCATGAAGCGGATCAACGCCGCAAAGCGCAAGCGGAAACAACGGGAGAAATGTCACGCTTTAGGGGCTGAAAAACCCTTGTAAATGGGCGTTTTCAAGGGCTTTTTGCAGTTTGGGAGAAATTCATAAATCATCATAAAATACCGTATTTTATCATCGGATTTGGGACGAAAAAAGGCTGTAAAGGTATTGATCCTTTTTCAGAAATGCTCATACAGGCAGTCCCTTACTCCGGCAGTTTGTTTTTTAGATTCCGAATATGCATGTAAACGGTATTCTTGGAGATATTCAGGCGGCCGGCCACCTTGATCACACTGTCTTTCAGGTTAAAAATTCCTTTTTTGTAGAGAGCGGTTACAATTTCTTTATTTTTGTTGTTGGTGGAAATGGACGTGTCGTTTAAAATCTGGTCTTTTACGTCGGCAAGGGCCGCCTCGATCAGATCGTCCACATTTTCGGTAAAGGTTTCTGTTGTGTGCGGGAAGCTCTGCAGGGAATTAAGGTCTTCCGGGATCATCTGCTGGATTACAGTTGAGAGTGGAATATTCGTATAAAAATTGATGCAGATCATTCCGATAATACGGTTTCCTTCACCGGGAATGGGGATCGTTGTGGACTTCAGTATCACTCCGTCCTGCCTGCGGTTAAAATAAGAAATGGCAGAATGATCTTTTGAGTTTTCAATTTGTGAGAGCATGCCAAGAGCAAGATCTGTGATGGGAGCTCCGATTTTTCTGCCGGAATGGTGACCGTTTACAATCTGCATAACAGAGTGTTCCAGAGACTCCAGATTGTGCAGTATGACTTCATAGCCTTCTCCAAGATATTGTCCCAGTCCCTGGACAACAGGGATATAAGACTGCAGTATCATTCGTTCATTTTGAGTTAAAGTAATATATTCTTTTTTCATAGGGTTCCTTTTTTAATTATCCATTTTTTTTAATTATAATCTTCTTTCGTGCAATATGCAATAAAAACTGAAATAAAATTCAGTAAAAATGACATATAAAAAGAAACTTAATTTCATTGACTAAAAAATAATTTAGTGATATTATCAAATTGAACAAAAAAATAATGTGGGAGGAAGAGAAAATGTTAAAAGTGGTGAACACATCGAAAGCACCGGCAGCTATTGGACCATATTCACAGGGAATTATACTGAAAAATATTTTATTCAGTTCCGGACAAATTCCGGCAAGCCCTGAGACAGGTAAGATTGTAGGAACTGATATTACGGCTCAGGCAGAGCAGGTAATGGAAAATGTGAAAGCGATTTTGGATGAAGCAGGAACCTGCTTTGAGAACGTGGTAAAAACCACCTGCTTTTTAAGCGATATGGCAGATTTCGCAGAATTTAACAAAGTATATGAAAAATATTTTGTGTCAAAGCCTGCAAGATCCTGTGTTGCAGTAAAAGCTTTACCGAAAAACGTTCTCTGTGAAGTAGAAGTAATTGCAGAAATTCAGTAAACCTGCTTTGCAGATTGTGGAATGAATTTATTTTGGAGGAATACTTATGAGTGGGAAAGCAAAAAAAGTAAGAGAGAAAAAAGAGACCACCCTGTTTCTGGCAGTAATTCCGATTCTGGCAATGATCGTACTGCTGGGAGTGGGATATGCGGTTATGGGCTTAAGTCCGGAGGTTCTGATGCTGGTATCAGCAGCAATTGCAGGTGTGATCGCAATTTATCTTGGTTATACCTGGGATGAGATTATGGACTCTATAGTAGCCAAGCTCAGTAAAACAATGCCGGCAATTTTTATTTTGATCATTGTTGGATTCATGATCGGTTCCTGGATGATCGGCGGAACCATTCCGATGATGGTATTTTATGGACTGAAGCTGATCAGCCCGAAATATCTGGTTGTTACTTCGTTTCTGGTTACTGCGTTTGTATCTGTATGTACCGGAACATCCTGGGGCTCTGCGGGAACGATCGGTGTTGCTCTGATGGGCGTAGCGGCAGGTATGGGAGCTCCTCTTCCGATCGTGGCAGGCGCCATTGTATCCGGTGCATATTTCGGAGACAAAATGTCACCTCTGTCTGATACAACAAACCTTGCCCCTATTGCGGCAGGCGGAAAGCTTTATGATCATATTCAGCATATGTTCTGGACAACAGGCCCCGGATTTATTATCTGCTGCATTGTTTACACGATCGTAGGCTTTACATTTGGCGGAGATCTTGCGGCAGCAGGAACACCGGAAAAGGTTACTATTATTTTTGAGACACTTTCTCAGATCTTCAAATTTAATCCGTTGATCATTCTTCCGCCGCTTATTGTGCTTTACGGATCTGTTGCCAAAAAGCCGACCATTCCGATTATGCTGGCGTCCAGTGCGGTTGCAATTTTCAATGCTGTTACTTTCCAGAACTTCAGCCTTCAGGACTGCTTTACCGCTGCGATCAGCGGATTTAATATGGATATGATCCATGTTGCAGGATTTACCACAGAGGGACTGATTGAAGATATTCCCAAGCTTCTGCAGCGAGGCGGTATGATTTCCATGCTGAATACGGTACTGATCGCATTTTGTGCTTATGGTTTTGCAGGAACACTGGCAGTAACCGGTTCTCTGAATATTGTATTGAATAAGCTTATGACTATTGTGAAGTCTACCGGCGGATTGATTGTTTCTACAATTATCTCCTGTATTACAGCAGTGTTTGTTACTTCCAATGGTCAGCTGTCTATCCTGATTCCAGGTGAGATGTTTAAAGATACTTACCTGAAAAAAGGTCTGGAACCCAGAAACCTTTCCAGAACACTGGAAGATTCTGCTACGGTTGTAGAGCCAATTACTCCATGGACGGCAGCCGGTGTTTACATGGCTACAACTCTGGGAGTTTCCACTCTGGAATACCTGCCATGGGCGATTATCTGTTATACTGGCGTTATCTTTGCCGTAATCTGGGGATTCACTGGAATCGGTATTAAAAAGATCACAAAAGACAGTGAATACTATGATGAATATGTGGCTTTAAATAAAGCTGACGGAATTGATGTAGAGTAAGAAGATCGTGTGAGATGTGCGATTGAATAGGAAAAGGGGATGCTGAAGGGAAACGTCTGGATGCATGTTCTGTGTGTTTTTGGTAAACAACGGAGCAGGCTGATCGGAATGCAGGCGGCATCCCCTGTTTTATAAAAAGAGCCTGATGAAAAGAATATGGGCCCGGAAAGGACAAAGAATATGAAAATTAATTTTGACGAATGGAATGAGAGAAGAAACACCAACTGTGGAAAATGGGATACCATGGATAAAAAATATCAGAAAGAAGGAATGCTGCATCTTGGTGTTGCGGATATGGATTTCCGGTCTCCAAAACAGATCATTGATGCTTTTCAGGATATTCTTGACAAAGGAATTTTTGGCTATACAGATTTAAGCGACAGATTCTATGAAAATATCCGGGAATGGATGAGACAGAAGCATCAGGCTGAGGTATCCAGAGAGGAGATTGTATTTTGTCCCCGTATCAATGTTTCTTCCAGTATCTGTGTGGAAACATTTACCGAAGAAATGGATGAAGTGATCATCAATACTCCTGCCTATGGTCCTCTGTATCAGGCTGTTGTAAAGAATCACCGTAAAGTAGTGGAAAGCCCTCTGATACTGGAAAACGGCAGTTATAAGATCGACTTTGCACATCTGGAATCTGTTGTGACGGATAAAACAAAAATGTTTATTCTCTGCAGTCCGCACAATCCGGTGGGAAGAGTATGGACTAGAGAAGAACTGGAAGAAGTTGGAGCATTCTGCAAAAAACATGATCTTCTTTTATTTGTAGATGAGATTCACGGTGATATTGTGGCAGAGGGAGTTACTTTTACAACGGCTCTTACTTTATCCGAGACAGTGAGAGAGCGGCTGATCGTTGCCACATCTCTGACAAAGACCTTTAATGTTCCGGGAGTGATCGTTTCTTACATGATCGTTCCAAATGAGGAGATCAGAAGCCGTATTGCTCAGACCATTGACCGCATTGGTATGCATAATCCCACTATTTTTGCAGTGGCAGCCGTAGAACACGGATATATGGAATGTGAAGAATGGTACCAGCAGATGCTTGACTATGTAAATGAAAATGAAAAATTCACACGTGAGTTTTTTGCAGAACATTTTCCGGAATTTGAGATTCTTGAAAGGCAGGGAACATATCTTCTCTGGATCAGTTATGAGAAGCTTGGAATCACAGAGGAAGAGCTGGAAAAATGGTTTCTGGAAAAAGCCAATGTTTCTGTTTATATGGGAAGTGTTTTTGGAAACCAGGGAAGAGGCTTTATCCGTCTGAATATTGCAAGTCCAAGAACAATGTTGAAAGAAGCTTATGAGAGAATGGCTGCAGTTTATTCAGAATTAAAGTAAGAGGTTTGAGACAGATAAATTAAGAGATTGGAAGATTTACCGTCTGGTTTCGCAGATAAAACTGTGAGCCCAGGCGGTTTTTCTGTACATTTTTCATTGATTATTTATATAAAAAGATATTGACATATGTTCAAAACAGAGGTATTGTTAGGGTGTAAAAAGTAAACCAATACTGTAAGAGCTGTGAAGCTGGCTGGGATGCAGCGACAGTATGTGAGAGTGCAGGTGTCGGAGAAAGGGGGACAAATGGCAAGACCGCAAAAGTGCAGATGTATCTGTTCGAAACCAAAAGTTACTGAATTTTCCGCAAAGGGAGCTTCAGAACAGAACTGTGTAAATCTTACCCTGGACGAGTATGAAGTTATGAGACTTCTGGATTTTGTAAATCTGAACCAGGAGCAGTGCGCTGTAAAAATGGATATTTCACGTCCGACAGTAACAAGGATTTATAACAGTGCAAGGCAGAAAATTGCAGATGCTCTGGTAAACGGACGAAGCATCACTATCAGTGGAGGGGATGTCACTGTATGTGAGGCAATACGCCCGGAGTGTGTAAATGAAAAGTATTGCTGCCACAGGCAGCTGGAAGAAGAGGCTGACATAAGAGGAAGAAGGATACAATACACAAACCCATTTTAAAAACAGGAGAGATTAAAATGAAAGTATTAATCGTAGGCGGTGTTGCTGCAGGAACAAAAACAGCAGCCAAATTAAAAAGAGAAGACAGAAATGCGGAAGTTGTTGTAATCACAAAAGACAAAGATATTTCTTATGCAGGATGTGGTCTGCCTTATTATGTGGGAGGGTTGATTGAAAGTCGTGATGAGCTGATTGTAAACACTCCTCAGAAATATGCGGGACTGACTGGCGTGGAAGTAAAGACAGGAAAAGAGGCTGTTGGTTTAAATGCAGACAGGAAAGAAATTACCGTACGTGACACGGAGACAGGAACAGAAGAAATCTGTTCTTATGACAAACTGGTTCTGGCAGTAGGAGCATCTCCGGCAGTTCTTCCTGTTCCGGGAACAGATAAACAGGGTGTATTTAAAATGCGTACACCGGATGACGCCATTCAGATCCGCTCTTATGCAGAAGAGCATCAGGTAAAAAAAGCAGTGGTGATCGGAGCAGGATTTATTGGCCTGGAGGCAGCGGAAAATCTGAAAGCAAAAGGAATCCAGGTAACTGTTATTGACTTTGCATCCCAGATCCTTCCAAATATACTGGATGAGGAAATGGCAGCCTATGCAAAAAAGCATCTGCTGAAAGAAGGCATTCGTGTCATTACCGGAACAAAGGCAGAAGAAATCCTCGGAGACAGTGAAGTGACAGGAGTAAAAACATCCGCAGGTGTCCTTGGATGTGAACTTCTGATCATGGCAGCAGGGATCAGACCAAATACAGATTTTCTGACAGACAGCGGAATTGAAATGTTCAGAGGAACGATTTTGGTGGATCATACCATGAAAACAAGTCTGGAGGATGTTTATGCGGCAGGAGACTGTGTTATGGTCACAAACCGGATCACAGGAAAACCTCAGTGGTCTCCGATGGGCTCATCTGCCAATATGGAAGGAAGAACACTGGCGCAGATTCTTTCCGGCAAAGAAAAAACTTATCCGGGTGTCCTGGGAACCGGAGTGGTTAAGCTTCCCGGATTAAACATTGGACGTACCGGCCTTACAGAAGAGCAGGCAAAAGAAGCAGGATATGATGTGATCACTGTTCTTGCCCCAACAGATGACAAAGCTCATTATTATCCGGATTCCAGTTTCTTTATCACAAAAATGATTGCAGATAAAACAACTCACAAGCTTCTCGGGGTTCAGGTATTCGGTCCGGGAGCAGTTGACAAAATGGTTGATATTGCAGTAATGGGAATCAATATGGGGGCAGTTCTGGAAGACTTTGAAAATGCTGATTTTGCTTATGCGCCGCCGTTTTCCACCGCAATCCATCCATTTGTCCAGGTTGTTTACATACTTTTAAATAAGATCAACGGTACAATGGAAAGTATGACGCCGGCAGAATATGCTGCAGGCAAGGCAAAGGATTATAAGATCGTTGATGCAGGCCCGGCGCCGGTCATCAGGGGAGCTGTGTATGTGGATCTGGCAAAAGTCAATGGAGAGGTTGAGGGTCTGGATAAGGAAGAAAAACTTCTTCTCGTGTGCGCAAAAGGCAAGAGAGCATATTTCCTTCAGAATCGTCTCCGTCATTATGGATACAAAAATACAAAAGTTCTGGAAGGTTCTCTGTTCTTTAATGATGTGAAGGTGCAGAATGCGCAGGCTGCCGTGACTCCGGAAGAGGAAACAAGAGTAAAGGCCCTTGGATTTTTAAGAGATAAGACAACTGCAGATAAATTTAATGGCCGTGTGATCACAAGAAACGGAAAGATCACTGCAGAAGAGACCAGAACCATTGCAGAAGCAGCAGAGCGGTTTGGAAGCGGAGAAGTAACCATGACTTCCAGACTGACTATGGAAATCCAGGGAGTGCCTTTTGATAATATTGAACCGCTTCGTGAATATCTGATGCAGGCAGGACTGGAAACAGGCGGAACCGGTTCAAAGGTACGCCCGGTAGTGTCCTGTAAGGGAACAACCTGCCAGTATGGTCTGATAGATACCTTTGCTCTGTCAGAGGAAATCCATGAAAGATTTTTCCACGGATATGCAGACGTTAAGCTTCCTCATAAATTTAAGATCGCAGTAGGCGGATGCCCAAATAACTGTGTAAAACCGGATCTCAACGATCTTGGTATTATCGGACAGAGAATTCCTCTGGTAGATATGGAAAAATGCCGTGGATGCAAAATCTGCCGTGTTGAGAACAACTGTCCTATCAAGGTGGCAAAGGTAGAAAACGGAAAGATTGTGATTGATGAAAATGCATGTAATCACTGTGGACGCTGCATTGGAAAATGTCCGTTCCATGCTTTTGAGAACTATACCAACGGATTCCGTGTATACATTGGCGGAAGATGGGGCAAACGAGTTGCTCAGGGCCGTTATCTGGACAAAGTATTTACAGATAAGGAAGAGGTTCTTTCTGTAGTGGAAAAGGCAATTCTTCTGTTCCGTGAGCAGGGTATCACAGGAGAGCGTTTTGCAGATACAGTGGCAAGACTGGGATTTGAAAATGTACAGGAGCAGCTTCTTGCAGATGATCTTCTCAGCAGAAAAGAAGAGAATATCAAAGCTCAGAAACACCTGAAAGGCGGAGCAACCTGCTAAAATCGGCAAGTGGGAAACACGCAGCATAAAGATAGTTTTTCAGGAATCAGCCAAATAAAAAAGAGGATCTTCAGCTGACAGCAGTCGGCTGAAGATCCTCTTTTTGTTATATGGATTCAGTTGTTAAGAAGCATAAAACAGAATGTTATTTCTGTGAGACAGTTATGCATCCTTTTCCATGTTTTTTACAGCAGTAGAAAGCATAAGCTTGATACGGTTCAGCTGATTTACCTCGCTGGCGCCCGGATCGTAGTCAATGGCGACAATATTTGCTTCCGGATGTCTGCGGCGGATTTCTTTGATAACACCTTTGCCCACAATATGGTTTGGCAGGCAGCCAAAGGGCTGAATGCACACAATGTTGGGAACACCGCCGTTGATCAGCTCCAGCATTTCTCCGGTCAGGAACCAGCCTTCCCCGGTCTGATTTCCCGGAGACACAATAGGAGAAGCCATTTCTGCAAGCTGGCGGATATCCGCAGAAGAGGAAAAATGACGGCTCTGCTCAAGAGCTTCGTCCGCGGCTTTGCGGAGCCAGTCGATTCCTTTGATTCCCCAGTTTGCAACTGTTGCCTTTGATTTTTTAAATCCAAGGTAATCGGACTTGAAATTCTGGTTAAAGAAACAGTAGCTGATAAAGTCGATCAGGTCAGGGCACACTGCCTCGGCGCCTTCTGCTTCCAGAAGCTCAGCCAGATGATTGTTTGCAGCAGGAAGGAATTTTACCAGGATCTCTCCTACGATTCCTACCCGGGGTCTGCGTTCTCCGGTAACCGGGATCATATCAAACTCGTGAACCAGATCACGGCACATTTTTTTGAACTGGCTGTGGCTGATGCTTCCTCCCTGAAGGAAAGAGATCACCCGCTGTTCCCATATTTTGTGTTTCCGGTTGACAATTCCTTTTTCCTGTTCATAAGGACGCATGCGGTAAACACATTTCATAAGAAGATCTCCGAACACAGCTCCATAGCATATTTTTTTCACCAGAGGGAGAGTCAGCTTAAAGCCAGGATTGCTTTCCAGACCGCTGAGGTTCAAAGAGATTACAGGAACCTGCTCCATATCGGCTTTTTTCAGCGCACGGCGGATAAATCCGATATAGTTGGAAGCCCGGCATCCGCCTCCTGTCTGAGTCATAATAACCGCTGTTTTATCCAGATCATATTTGCCGGATAAAAGCGCATCCATGATCTGTCCCACAACGATCAGCGAAGGATAGCAGGCGTCGTTGTTTACATATTTCAGTCCCACATCCACAGCGCCTTTGTTGTCGTTTGGCAGAACCTCCAGATTGTATCCGCAGGAATTAAAAGCTGCCTGGAGAATACTGAAATGGAAAGGAGACATCTGTGGGCAGAGGATGGTGTAATCCTTTTTCATTTCTTTTGTAAAAACAACTTTTTCAATGGCAGAGGACTGGATATTCCGTTTCCTGTTCTGCTTTTCTTTGGCGCGGATGGCTGCCAGAAGAGAACGGATACGGATACGGGCTGCGCCGAGATTGTTTACCTCGTCAATCTTCAGGCAGGTATAGATCTTGCCGCTTCCGTCCAGGATTTCATACACTTCATCGGTTGTAACGGCATCCAGACCGCAGCCAAAGGAATTCAGCTGGATCAGATCAAGATCCTCCCTTGTTTTTACAAAGCTTGCGGCAGCATAAAGCCGGGAATGATACATCCACTGGTCATTGACGCGGATCGGACGCTCAATGTCTGCCAGATGGGAAATGGAATCCTCTGTGAGAACAGCAAGTCCGTAGCTGTTAATAAGATCCGGGATGCCGTGATGGATTTCCGGGTCAATGTGATAGGGACGTCCTGCCAGGACAATGCCCCTGCGCCCTGTTTTTTTCAGGTATTCCAGAGTTTCTTCACCCTTTTTCTCAATATCTCTGCGGGCTGCTGCCAGTTCTTCCCAGGCAGCGTGAACAGCGTCTTTTACCTCCTGGGCGGGCAGTTCTTTAAAGACCTCTACAAGACGGTCAGTAAGCACTGCCTCTGAGGTAAAGGCAAGAAAAGGATTACGAAAATCAATTTCCGGGTTATGAAGCTCGTCCACATTGTTTTTGATATTTTCCGCATAGGAAGTGACAATAGGGCAGTTGTAATGGTTTACAGCATCCGGGAACTCGTTGCGCTCATAGGGGATGCAGGGATAAAAAATAAATTTTATGCCCTTTTTCAAAAGCCAGCTGACATGTCCGTGAGCCATTTTTGCCGGATAACATTCGGATTCACTGGGAATGGATTCAATTCCAAGCTCATAAATCTTTCTGGTGGAAGTAGGTGAAAGAACTACTTCATAATTCAGCTTTGTAAAGAAAGTAAACCAGAAAGGATAATTCTCAAACATGTTGAGAACCCGGGGGATTCCCACCTTGCCCCGGACTGCTTTGTCCGCAGACAGTGGCTCGTAGGAAAAAATTCTTTTATATTTGTATTCATAAAGGTTCGGAATATGTTCTTTGTTCTTCTCCTTGCCGATTCCGCGCTCGCATCGGTTTCCGCTGACAAACTGACGTCCTCCGCTGAATTTGTTGATGGTAAGACGGCAGTTATTGGTACAGCCCCGGCAGTTTGCCATAGAGGTTGTATATTTCAGGGAATTGATTTTTTCAATAGGAAGCATGGTGGTTTCTTTGCCTTCCTCATAGCGCTCTCTGGCGATCAGAGCAGCGCCAAAGGCGCCCATGATTCCTGCAATATCCGGACGGATTGCATGACAGTCGGCAATTTTTTCGAAGCTTCTGAGAACCGCGTCATTATAAAAGGTTCCGCCCTGTACCACAATGTGTTTTCCAAGCTCAGAGGCATCGGAAACCTTGATTACCTTATAAAGAGCGTTTTTGATAACCGAATAGGCAAGTCCGGCAGAAATATCAGAAACCTCTGCGCCTTCCTTCTGGGCCTGCTTTACCTTGGAGTTCATAAATACCGTGCATCTTGTGCCGAGATCTATAGGATGTTGTGCAAAAAGGGCTGCTTTTGCGAAGTCCTGCACACTGTAGTTCAGAGATTTTGCAAAGGTTTCAATAAAGGAACCGCACCCGGAAGAGCAGGCTTCATTAAGCTGCACACTGTCTACAGTCTGATTTTTGATCTTGATGCACTTCATATCCTGTCCGCCGATATCAAGGATGCAGTCTACCTCAGGGTCAAAAAAGGCGGCGGCATAATAATGGGAAACTGTTTCCACTTCTCCCTCGTCAAGGAGAAGGGCTGCTTTGATCAGAGCTTCTCCGTATCCTGTGGAACAGGCATAGGCAATATGGACATCCTCTGGCAGCTGTGAATAAATTTCCTGAATAGAGCGGATGGCAGTATTCAGAGGGCTTCCGTTATTGCTGCTGTAAAAAGAATAAAGAAGGCTGCCGTCTTCGCCTACAAGAGCGGTTTTTGTGGTGGTGCTTCCGGCGTCAATGCCAAGATAACAGTTTCCGCTGTAAGTGGAGAGATCACCGGTGGCTACCCGGTAAGAGCTCTGGCGTTCTGTAAATTCCCTGTAATCCTCTTCTGAAGAAAAAAGAGGCTCCATACGCTCTACTTCAAAATCAAGCTTAATGGAATGGCGGAGACGGTCTTTTAAGTCAGTGAGAGAAACTGCCACTTCCTTCTTTGCATTGAGAGCAGAGCCGATGGCTGCAAAAAGATGAGAATTTTCCGGCACAATGGTGTGTTCCTCATCCAGCTTCAGAGTACGGATAAAGGCAGCTTTCAGCTCTGATAAAAAGTGCAGCGGACCTCCCAGAAAAGCCACATGACCTCTGATGGGCTTGCCGCAGGCAAGACCGGAAATAGTCTGGTTGACAACTGCCTGAAAAATAGAGGCAGAAAGATCTTCCTTGGTGGCGCCCTCATTGATCAGAGGCTGAATATCTGTTTTTGCAAAAACACCGCAGCGGGCTGCAATGGGATAGAGAGCCTTATAATTTTTTGCATACTCATTCAGACCAGGGGCGTCTGTCTGAAGCAGAGATGCCATCTGATCGATAAAAGAGCCTGTACCTCCGGCACAGATTCCATTCATACGCTGTTCGATATTTCCGCCTTCAAAATAAATGATCTTGGCATCCTCACCGCCAAGCTCAATGGCAACATCTGTCTGTGGAGCCATTGTCTGCAGGGAGGAGGAAACAGCGATTACTTCCTGGACAAACGGGATCTCCAGATGATTGGCAAGAGTCAGACCTCCGGAACCGGTGATCACCGGATGAAGGGTACACTCGCCAAGCTTATCATATGCCTTCTGGAGAAGATCGGCCAGAGTTTCCTGAATGTTTGCAAAATGTCTCTGATAATCGGCAAACAACAGGGTTTGATTTTCATCAAGAATCGCAATCTTTACGGTGGTAGATCCGATATCAATTCCTAATGTATATGTATTCATAAAATGTGAGTCAGCCTCCTCGTGTCGTATCTGTTGTAGATCTGTCAAATATTCTTTCTTATTATAAGTAAACGATAAGATAAAGATTCCGTAACATTATACGACAAAGTTTTTAAAATGACAATGTATAACTTTCACAATTTGTAAGGGTAAACAGGCATGGGATTCTGAAAAACAGATAAAAATAATCTGATTTTGATATGTGAAAATATATCGGTCGTTTATAGGGCGCGATCTATCACAGTACAAACAGCAGGATTTCCTCCGGCTGCGTACTTTACTTTTTATGCAATACAAGTTATACTGAAAAACAGTAAAAATATTACCGCAGAAAGAGGAAGCAGAACTATGGCAGAATATAAGTTGCTGAAAACAGAGGGGCGTGCAAAAAGAGCAGAGTTTCATACGGTCCACGGTACCATACAGACCCCTGTATTTATGAATGTAGGAACCATCGGCGCCATTAAAGGCGCGGTGTCCACCATGGATCTTCATGAGATTGGAACTCAGGTAGAGCTTTCCAATACCTATCATCTTCATGTGCGCCCTGGTGATAAAGTGGTAAAACAGCTTGGCGGGCTTCACAAGTTTATGGTATGGGACAAACCGATCCTGACAGATTCCGGTGGTTTCCAGGTGTTTTCCCTTGCCAAGCTCCGCAAGATCAAGGAGGAGGGCGTTCATTTCCAGTCCCATATTGACGGACATAAAATCTTTATGGGTCCGGAGGAAAGTATGCAGATCCAGTCCAATCTTGCATCCACCATTGCCATGGCCTTTGACGAATGTCCAAGCAGTGTTGCAGACAGAGATTATGTGCAGAAATCCGTAGAGAGGACTACCCGCTGGCTTGCCAGATGCAAAACAGAAATGGCAAGGCTGAACAGTCTGCCGGATACCATCAATAAGAATCAGCTTCTTTTTGGCATCAATCAGGGCGCCATTTATGAAGATATCCGTATTGAGCATGCAAAAGAAATTGCAAAAATGGATCTGGACGGTTATGCAGTAGGCGGACTTGCAGTAGGAGAAACTCATGAAGAAATGTATCGGATCCTGGATGCAGTGGTTCCGTATCTGCCTCAGAACAAACCTACCTATCTTATGGGGGTGGGAACACCTGCCAATATCATTGAAGGCGTAGACAGAGGCGTGGATTTCTTTGACTGCGTATATCCAAGCCGAAACGGACGTCATGGCCATGTGTATACCAATCATGGAAAAATGAATATGTTCAATGCAAAATATGAACTGGATACAAGACCGATAGAAGAGGGCTGCCAGTGTCCGGCCTGCCGCCATTACAGCAGAGCCTATATCCGTCATCTTCTGAAAGCCAAGGAAATGCTGGGAATGCGTCTCTGCGTTCTTCACAATCTGTATTTTTATAATCACATGATGGAGGAGATCAGAGAAGCTCTTGACGAGGGAAGATTTGCGGAATATAAGAAAATGCGTCTGGAAGGCTTCCTCAGAGGAGAATAAAGCTGTATAAATAAAATACAGAAATAGAAAAAAAGCAACAAAAACACTTGAAGAAATTCTTATTTTTGTGTATGATGTGTTATAATGCTTCCGGACAGGGAAGCAGGTAAGACAGTCAGGAAACAGGAGGAAACAAAATGGAAGCAAGCGGAGCTGCAAGTATGGGCATGATGATCATTTGGATGGTAATCATCTTTGGAATTATGTATTTCCTGATGATCCGCCCTCAGAAAAAAGAGCAGAAAAGACTTCAGGCTATGCTGAACAGTATGGAAGTAGGCGACAGCGTTGTAACAACAAGCGGTTTCTACGGTGTTGTTATTGACATGACAGAAGAAGACGTTATTGTAGAGTTTGGAAACAACAAAAACTGCCGTATTCCTATGAGAAAACAGGCAATTGCAGAAGTAGAGAAAGCTGAGCAGGCAACTGCATAACGAAAAAATAGGCACCGGGTGACCGGTGCTTATTTTTTTGGGAAATTTCCTGATACATATATGTGAGTATTTGGTGTTATCTTCGTCATAAAGAATTTTAATTTAGTCTTTTCTTTAAAAATGACTAAATTAAATTGTAAATGATAAAAAGATATCCCATCTTTTACAATTTGAGAAATAAAAAAGCTACAGCCAGTAGTTTATAAGGCTTAGTGAAGGATTATTTATTTTACAACTGTCAAACCTTCTGTGTTTTGCGTAGATTGAAAAATTCACTTTTTCGTGATATATTTTATCTATATTTATTAAAAATAGTGGAGGGATGGCATGGCGGTCAGCTACAAAAAATTATTTCATTTACTGATAGAAAAAAATATGACAAACGCACAGTTGCAGCAGGAGGCTGGATTTTCAGCCAATATCATCACACGGCTGAAACGCAATGGGTATGTTTCTCTCGAAAGTATAGAAAGTATATGTCGTGTTCTGAACTGTGGCGTTGACGATATTCTGGAATTTTTACCAGAGGATAACGGAGGAAAAGAGAATGGTTGATACCAAAAAGGAACAGGAACGTGATGAATTGCATCGTGCAATATGGGCGATTGCAGATGAGTTGCGTGGAGCAGTCGATGGTTGGGACTTTAAAAATTATGTTCTTGGCACAATGTTCTATCGTTATATTTCCGAGAACTTGTGTAATTATATAAACAGTGGTGAGGCTGATGCAGGTAACATAGGATTTGATTTTGCAAAAATATCAGATGAGGATGCAGAAGAAGCAAGAGAAGGATTGGTAGAAGAAAAAGGATTCTTCATTCTGCCCAGTGAGCTGTTCTGCAATGTACGTGCGGATGCTGCGAATGATGAAAATTTAAATGAAACATTGGAGCGTGTGTTCCGACATATAGAGGAATCTGCACAAGGAAGTGAGTCGGAAAGCGATTTTGCCGGATTGTTTGATGATTATGATGTAAACAGTAATAAATTAGGTGCTACAGTTGCAAAACGTAATGAAAAACTTGTAAAGCTTCTGAATGGCGTGGGTGAAATGAATCTGGGAGATGTGAAAGACCATTCCATTGATGCCTTTGGTGATGCATATGAGTACCTTATGACCATGTATGCCTCGAATGCCGGAAAATCTGGTGGGGAATTCTTTACTCCGGCAGATGTGTCTGAATTACTCACACGACTTGGTACTGTAGGAAAAACAGAAATCAATAAAGTATATGATCCGGCGTGTGGATCTGGTTCACTACTTTTGAAAGCTGAGAAAATTCTTGGCAAGGACGCTATTCGTAATGGATTTTACGGTCAGGAAATCAATATCACAACTTACAACCTGTGTCGTATAAATATGTTTTTGCATGATGTTGGATTCGATAAATTTAATATTGCTTGCGAAGATACATTGCTTGCACCACAGCACTGGGATGATGAACCGTTTGAATTAATAGTATCCAATCCACCATATTCTATAAAATGGGCAGGAACAGATAATCCATTGTTGATTAATGACCCAAGATTTTCTCCTGCCGGAGTGCTTGCACCGAAAAGTAAGGCAGATATGGCATTTATCATGCACAGTTTGTCGTGGCTTTCGTCTAATGGAACTGCTGCCATCGTATGCTTTCCGGGAATTATGTATCGTGGTGGCGCAGAGCAGAAAATCCGTAAATATCTTGTGGACAATAACTATGTGGATTGCATTATTCAGTTGCCGAGTAATCTGTTCTTTGGCACTTCAATTGCAACTTGTATTATGGTGATGAAAAAGAACAAAACAGATAATAAGACTCTGTTTATTGATGCTACAAGCGAGTGCGTGAAAGTTACCAACAATAATAAGCTGACACCAGAGAATATCGACCGACTCGTGGATGCGTTTGCAAAGCGTGAAGAAGTGAAGCATTTTGCACATCTTGCAAGTTATGAGGAAGTATCTGGTAATGATTATAATTTGTCTGTGTCTACATATGTTGAAGCCGAAGATACCAGAGAGAAAATTGATATTGTGAAGCTGAATGCAGAAATTAAGGAAATTGTTGCTCGTGAGCAGGTACTCCGTGATGAGATTGATAAGATTATCGCAGAAATTGAGGTGTAACCAATGAATAAATGGGAGCTAATGCGATATGTTTTAGATGCAAAAAAAACTATTGATACATTGCTTTATCTTTCTGAATACGGCAAGAAGTTATCGATGATTGATATAAGAGAGGAAGTTAATGGAGTAAAACTAAAATTTTATGTTAATGCCTGTATTGTATTGGATAAATGTTTTCCAAAACAAAAGAAAGAAATTTGCAAAGACGAGATGATTAAATCTATTTATTATGAGCGTGATAAAAATTATGCTCACAAAGATGATAACTATGATTCGAAAGAATATTCTTCAATATATGAAATTGTAAATGAAATGAGAAAACAGCTTGAATGTGTTGTGTATACGTGTAAAGATTTTTTGCCGGAACAAATATCATTAGATTATGTTGTATTTGATAGCAAATTGTTTAGGATAGCAAATGGAATTACCAAAGATATTGAGGAACAAGTTCTTAATTTTAAGCATCCGAACCGTGGAAAAAAGATGGATATACCGGAAGAGTACACAAAAACATTTAGAGTTTTCTCAGATACGGAAGACATTAAAAAAATATCGGAGGATGTAAGAAAACAATATGCAACTGTTTTTTCGGTAGGCATTTGTATGGAAGAAACAATGCAACATCTTCAAGATAGTGCGGTAAGGACAAATGTTTTGTATGGATTGGATATGTGGGTGTCGATAAATCAACTGCAATTGGAGAAAATAAAAAAATTGAGAGAGCTGGGTTTATTAGATGTCTGTGATATACCTTATATGCCCAAAAACAAAAAAGATGAATTGAGAATTATTGAGTTGATGAAAAAGGAAGGTCTTATGGATGAGTAAAATAGATGAATTGGTTCGGGAACTTTGTCCAGATGGAGTGTAATATAAGACACTTGGAGAAATTGCTACTATATCACGAGGAGGTAATTTTCAGAAGAAAAATTTTTGTGCGGAAGGAGTTCCATGTATACATTATGGACAAATTTATACAAAATATGGATTATTCGCAGATGAAACATTAACTTTCATAGATAGTGAATGTGCAAAAAAGCAAAAATTTGCTAAAATGAATGATATAGTAATGGCCGTGACTAGCGAAAATATAGAAGATGTTTGTAAATGCCTCGCATGGTTAGGAAATGAAGATGTGGCGGTAAGTGGTCATTCTGCAATTATTAGTCATAATCAAAATCCTAAGTATTTAGTGTATTATTTTCATTCACAAATGTTTTTTGCTCAAAAAAGAAAGCTTGCGCATGGTACGAAAGTAATTGAGGTAACGCCAGATACATTAAAAAGCATTAAGCTTCCTGTACCTCCTCTGGAGGTACAACGTGAAATAGTCCATATTTTGGACTCTTTCACGTTACTTACAGCCGAGCTTACAGCCGAGCTTACAGCCGAGCTTACAGCCGAGCTTACAG
>OHHK01000543.1_pt1 | contig 18780 bp, 11 predicted proteins | sample 1568111 | NCBI WGS metagenome assembly OHHK01 (sample SAMEA3879562, study PRJEB24766) | human gut metagenome | biome: human-associated habitat; feature: feces | place: USA | collected 1985/1987 | reverse complement strand
TCAGTGGTGCGATTTAGAACCTTTGCATAAGAAGAAAGTACGCAAAGATGACCCATTAGAGAAAGAAATTGCAAAGATTGTTTCTCGTAAGAAGAAAAAAGTAAAGCCAGGTTATAAGAAAAAGCGTCAGCAGGAAGTAGAAAAATTAAAACGGAAAGCCAAACGTGCTATGATTCAAGAAGATATTCAGCGTCAAAAGAAAGAACGTGCTAAACAAAAGATGTTAGAGAAGAGGAATAGCGAATGAAAATAGGTAGTCATGTATCTATGTCTGCTCCTGAATATGTATTAGGAGCCGTAAAAGAAGCTATTTCATATGGTGCAAATGCATTTATGTTATATACAGGTGCACCTCAAAATACACGCAGAAAGCCAATGGAAGAACTGCGCATAAAAGAAGCACATGAGATCATGAAGTTACATGGTATAGAAAAAAGCAGCATGATCGTACATGCACCATATATCATCAATTTAGCAAATTGTGCGAAAGCAGAAACATTTGAACTCGGTGTTGATTTTTTGGCAAAGGAAATTGAACGTGTCAAACAATTAGAAGCAAGCATTTTGGTCTTACATCCTGGCAGTCATGTAAAACAGGGAGCAGAGCAGGGAATAATCATGATAGCAGAATTGCTGAATGAAATCCTGCGTCCTCAGCAGCAGACAATGGTGCTGCTGGAGACTATGGCTGGTAAAGGCAGTGAAGTTGGGCGAAACTTTACGGAACTGCGTTCGATTATCGACAGAGTGGAGCTGCAGGGAAAACTGGGGGTATGTCTGGATACCTGTCATGTTTTTGACGGCGGCTATGATATAGTTAATGATTTGGAAAATGTTTTGGAGGAATTTGATAAAATTATTGGTTTGAAACGTCTTTTAGCTGTTCATATCAATGACAGCCTGAATATTTTGGGCAGCCATAAGGACCGGCATGCAAAAATAGGTCAGGGGAACATTGGATTGGAAGCGCTCAGCGCTGTCACTAATCATCCTCAGCTGAAAGACTTGCCCTTTTATTTAGAAACACCGAATGAATTGCCTGGATATAAAGTTGAGATAGCTTTATTGAGATCATTGTACAAGTGGTAATAAAAAACAGTCTGACGTTTAAACGTCAGACTGTTTTTTATTAAGAAGATCATTTTGCAGCAGCAACAGCCTTGTTGATGTCGGCAATAAGCGCTTCAACATCAATGCCGTGAGCGCCTGCTCCCTGGCCGATGGTTTCGTAATGAGCTGCCATGCAGCCAACACAGCCCAGACCATATTTAGCAAACACTTCCAAAATTTCAGGATGTTGTTGAACAGCATCGATGATGCCGGTATCTTTAGTAATGATATCCATGGATAAACCTCCTTTAACAGGTACTTTGATTTGTCAGAGAGACTTGTCTGTGTTAAAATTACAACAGATGCCTGTATGACTTCATGTATGGATATATTATAGCACAGAAAGTATAAAAATAAAGCTGTTAGTTGTGGCAGAATTGCAAAAGAAATGTGAGGGATGGATGATGGAACTGGAAGAGCATGCAGAAGAATATGAAACAAGTTTGAAAAGAGTACAGGAAAGCCTGCAGGCTTATCCGGAACTGGAAATAAAAATATTGCCGGGATCAACACATACTGCGGAATTGGCGGCTCAGGCTTTGGGCACAACGCCGGGACAGATAGCCAAAACCTTGTGTTTTTTAGCTGATGGCAAGCCGATTTTGATTGTTGCCTGCGGCGATAAGAAAATAGACACAAAAAAATGGGGCCGTGCCATCGAAGCGAAAAAAATCAAAATGGCAGATGCGGAAACTGTAATGCAAATCACAGGTTTTGCGCCCGGAGGAGTATGTCCGTTTGCCTTGCGTCAGCAGGTTTCAGTTTATCTGGATAATAGTTTGAAAGAGTATGACATTACTTTTATTGCTGCAGGGACACCTCATTCAGCTTTGCCGATCAGTGCTGAAATGCTGGAAAAGGTAACTGGAGGTAGTTGGGTAGATGCAACTAAATAATAGCTGATTATTTTGGCAGAAGGTGAAAAAGTTCGCTTTTCTGCCATTTTATTTAAACTGTAAAATGAAGAAACTGTATAGATTTGTGGTATAATTTAGTTGTTGAAAATTTAATTTAGGAGAATTTTATGAGCGTTGATAATAAATTTTTAGTGCGTGATAAAATAACTTTAAAAGTAACAGGATTAGGAAGCAGCGGTGAAGGTGTGGGCAAGACTGATGGATTTACGGTCTTTGCACATGGCGCCTTAGCAGATGAGACAGTAGAAGTAGAGCTGGAACAGGTGAAGAAAAATTATGCGTCAGGGAAAGTAACGGCCATTCTGGAAGCATCACCTGAGCGGGTAGAACCATTATGTCCTGTTTATGAAGCCTGCGGCGGTTGTCAGCTGCAGCATTTAAACTATACGGGGCAATTAAAGGCTAAAGAACAGCAGGTTCGCGATGCGCTTTTTCGGATCGGGCATTTACAGGAAGTCAAAGTTCTGCCGATCATCGGTGAAGAAGATCCATGGCATTATCGTAACAAAATGCAGTTCCCGGTTGCATTTGAAAATGGAATTTTGGAAATCGGATGTTATGCTGCGGCTACACATAAAGTAGTCGGCGTTGAAAACTGTCTGATCCAGAAGCAGCGTAACAATGACATTATTGCTGTTGTCCGTCAATGGATGCGGCAGTATGAAATCTCTGCTTATGATGAAAAAACAGGTAAGGGCGTAGTCCGCCATGTTATGGGCAGGGTTGGTGTTAACACTGGTGAGGTTATGGCAGTTATCATTACTGCCGGTTACGATATTCCACATGGCAAAGAGCTGGTCAAAATGCTGCGTGATGCTGTTCCGGGCTTGAAAAGTGTAGTGCAGAATATCAACAAAAAACAGACCAATATCGTGATGGGTAATAAAACACGCTTATTATATGGTAAAACGACGATCAAAGACCGTTTGGGAACTTTAAAATTCAATATTTCTGCGCAGTCGTTTTTTCAGGTAAACAGTGCCCAGGCTGAAAAGCTTTATAACAAAGCGATTGAATTTGCGGCTTTGAGCGGTGGTGAAACCGTTGTTGACTGTTACTGCGGAACCGGTACAATTTCTCTGTATTTGGCAAAACATGCCCAAAAAGTTTATGGAATTGAGATTATAGCTTCTGCTATTGAAGATGCAAAACGTAATGCTGAAGATAATCGCTGTGATAATGCTGAATTTATTTTAGGGGATGCTGCTGTTAAAATGCAGGAACTGGTAGAACAGGGTGTGCGTCCCGAAGTTGTGCTGCTTGATCCGCCTCGTGCTGGCTGCGAAGAAAAAGTGCTGGCTGCTATTGCGCAGGTCATGCCACAGCGTATAGTTTATGTTTCCTGTAATCCGGCTTCGCTTGCCCGCGATTTGGCTTATCTGGAACAGAACGGTTATCAGGCTGAAGTTGCCCAGCCGGTAGATATGTTCCCGATGACGCATCATGTAGAGACTGTTGTATTGATGACAATAGTAAAAAAATAAAATTATGGAGCCCGGTTGCCAGGCACTGCAATTTACGCAGAGCGGAGAGCAATGGATTGATTAAGTAGATTGTATTGTAGACAAGGAGCAGTAACAGATATGAAGATTTCTAAGAAGGATGCTTTGTCATGGTTTGAATTTTTTGCACAATTGCCTGCAGGGGAACAGCTTCTGGTTAAACAGCAGGAAATTGTTTATGCCACATTCGCACAGATTGAGGCAGTTGTTATAAAAAGAAAAGAAGAGCTTATGGAACAAATTCCCGGTTTGAAAACATTAAAGGACAGAACACTTTTTGTGGGACCAGATGAAAAATTTCCTGATGGGTGCCGTTCATGTCTGTTGGGCAGCGGGCTGACAGCTATCAGAAAAACCAATAAATGCAATCTGCAGTGCAGGTTTTGCTATAATTATGGCGAGCTGGATGCTATTGAACCGGTAGGAGAGGGGATTTGGGTCATTGGCGGGACCAAGTTTTATGAAAATGACATTGATCTGTTGTTGGAAATCCATAAAAAACCTACAGGGGTTGCCTATGTATATTTAGAACCTTTTATGGAAATCGAGAAATATTATAATATTATTCAAAAATTTAACAAGGCTGGTATTTATCAGCATCTATATACTAACGGCACTCTGGCTACGGAAACAACGCTTAAAGCATTGGGGGAGGCTGGCCTGAATGAGCTTAGATTTAATTTAGGAGCTTCCGGTTGTGCTGATAAGGTCATTGAAAATATTGGCATAGCAAAAAAGTATATCAAAAAAGTCGGCATTGAAACGCCTATGACCAATGAGTTTTTTGAAAAATTCTTTTTGAAAAAACAGGCTGTTTTGGACACGGGATTAGATTTTATTAATTGTGCGGAGCTGCATTTGAATCCCAATAATATTGAGAATTATTGGGGTGAAAAAATGTATATTGCCCGCCATGGATATATATCACCAATCTGGAGTCGCGAACTGACACTCAGATTTATGGCAGCCGCAGCAAAAGAGAAATGGAATTTGGTTGTACATGATTGCTCTAATGATACCAAGTTTGCCAGAGATTTGAATTTAGGTGCCAAAGAGGGTAAATGGTTCGGGGCCAGCAGTTATACGTCTGAATTTTTAGAGATCCCCTATGCCGTATTTTTGCCGGTCCTGCGTGATGAAGAATTTCATTTTTTAGTTGAAGAAGAGCTGCCAAGCGGCTATAACCCGGGAGAGATGCTTTTCTAAGAAAGAGTGGCATAATGGCAAATATTATAATTACAGGTGCTAATCAAGGGATAGGATATTATTTAGTCGAGCAAGCACTAAAAGATGGAAATCATATTTCTGTACTGGATTTAGAGACAAGCGGCAAAGTCATAGAGTTGGCGCTTGCTGCTGGCTGTGAGCCGATTTCCTTGTTGATGGAGCGCAGACATATCACGGGACAGGCCCAAAATATTCTTTCTCGGTATGAGGATGTTACAGTCTATACCGGGGACAGGGATGTGCTGGCTGGACTGACAGGATATAAGCTGACCCGCGGTATCCTGTGTGCTATGCGTAGGCCCAGGCTGCCTTCAGTACAGCAGATATGTTTTCAAGCCAGGCGGGTGGCGGTATTGGATAATATCACGGATGCAGCCAACATAGGAGGAATATTCCGATCGGCAGCGGCGTTAGGTGTTGATGCGGTACTTGTGATGCGCTCCTGCTGTGATCCTTTATGCAGAAAAGCAGTACGTGTCAGTATGGGAACGGTATTTCAGATACCTTGGACTTATATAGAAAACAATGTCAAAGAGCTGGGAGAATGGGGCTTTAAAACAGCTGCAATGGCTTTGTGTGAGCATGCTGTCAGTATAGATGATCAGGCGCTGATGGCAGAGGGCAGGCTAGCTTTGGTTTTTGGTACAGAGGGCTACGGCTTATCTCAGGCTGCGATTGATGAGTGCGATTATGTTGTGAAGATCCCTATGGAGTACAATGTGGACTCACTTAATGTAGCTGCTGCAAGCGCTGTGGCGTTTTGGCAATTGCGATGTCAACAATAAATTGGAAAAAAGATTCTTTGGAATTATTTGAATACTTAATTTATGCAAACTTGTTAAACGGCCAAAGTTGATTTGTGTTGTGTAAAAGGTGGTAATTATGGATTATAAAGTTTTAGATATGGAAAAGTATTATCGTAAGGATATTTACAGGCATTTTACGATGGACTGTAAATGTTCGGTTATGATTACATCCAAGATCGATGTTAGTGAACTTGTTGCATATTCAAAACAAACTGGAACTAAATTTTATATCAATTTTCTGTATGTCCTGACCAAGGCGCTGAATACCAGAGATGACTACAAAATGCGGTATTTGTATCAGGAAGATAAGTTAGTCGTATTTAATAAAATCAACACTGCGCATTATGTTTTCCACGAGGATACGGAGACTTTTACAGTAGTTTATACAGAGTTCAGCGAAGATTACCGGGCTTTTTATGACAGATGCTGCGCTGATATGGAAAAGGCTAAACAGACCCGCAGTTATGGTCTGGACGGCAGTAAATTAAACTATTTTGATGCTTCCTATATTCCCTGGTTGTCATATGAAGCACTGCATGTAGAACTGCCTGACGGACATCTGCATTTCCCTCCGATTATAAACTGGGGAAAATATCACAGTGAAAATGGCAGATTGCTGATGCCTGTGACGGTGAGAATGAATCATGCGATTGCTGATGGTTATGTAGTTTCCAAAGCATTTTTATTGCTTGAGAAAGAAATTGAAAGATTGGTCGAAGACTGAACTAATGGATTAGAACCATCGTTTCACATTGCTTTTAGAGTTATGTTATTTTAAAGCGCTGTAGCTTGGCGCTGCTTCGAAAGTAGTTCCGGTGGATAAATTCAGTATAGTCATCACTTTGGTGATGGCAGCGGTATTTTTACATGAACAATTTACTGTAAAAACAATTATCGGTTCTGTCCTTATTACTTTTGGGGACTTTTATTATGCTTTTATAAAGAGTCACAGGTCAGATGTATAGAATAATTAAGAATAAATCATAAATACAGAGGGGTAAGCAGATGATAACAAGGCAAAAATACCAGGATTATATCAATGTGCTGAAAGAGGAATTGATTCCGGCGATGGGGTGTACTGAGCCTATTGCTATTGCTTATGCCGGAGCTATTGCCAGAGAGCATTTAGGCTGTTTGCCTGAACGTGTAGAAATTGAGGTCAGCGGTAATATCATCAAGAATGTAAAAAGTGTTATTGTACCTAATACAGGGGGACTGCGCGGTATTGAAGTGGCAGCGGCAGCAGGAAGTGAGTACAGAAGCAGTTGCCGTAATTCATAAATTTTTAGAAAGCACACCAATAACAGTTAATTTTTCTGATAGTAAAAAAATCTTTGATATAATGATCACTGTTTATGGTAATGGCCATTCTGCTTATGTACGCATCTGTGAGTTTCATACAAATATAGTGGAAATAAGAGAAGATGATAAATATGTGCTGCAGAAAGATATTGCAGTCGAAGACAGTTTGGGCTTTACAGATCGTGGATTTATGAATGTACAGGAGATTATTGAATTTGCTGATACTGCAAGAATAGAAGATGTTAAGGATATTCTTGATCTTCAGATCGAATGTAATGTTAATATTTCAGAGGAAGGCTTGGCTGGCGATTATGGAGCTAATATCGGTAAGGTCCTTTTAAAGACTTATGGAACGGATGACGTAAAAATAAGAGCTAAAGCCAAAGCAGCTGCCGGTTCTGACGCCAGAATGAACGGCTGCGAGATGCCAGTCGTGATCAATTCCGGCAGCGGTAATCAGGGGATTACTGCCTCCATACCAGTTATAGAGTATGCTAAGGAGTTGGGTGTTTCTGACGAGAAACGTTATAGGGCCTTGCTGGTATCTAATCTGATCACGATCCATTTGAAGTCAGGTATCGGCAGGCTGTCGGCTTACTGCGGTGCAGTAAGTGCCGGCTGTGCCAGCGGTGCCGGTATTGCGTATCTGTATGGAGGCGGTGTTGATGAAGTTTCTCACACGATCGTCAATTCCCTGGCAATAACTTCCGGTATTATCTGCGACGGAGCTAAAGCTTCGTGCGCTGCTAAAATAGCTACGGCTATCGACGCAGGCATTTTGGGCTATCATATGTATAAAGAAGGTCAGCAATTTTACGGAGGCGATGGTATCGTCAGTAAAGGTGTGGAGAACACCATTAAAAATGTGGGGCAGCTGGCTAAAGAGGGAATGGCTACTACTGATCAGGAAATTTTAAAGATTATGACTAAAACACAAAGTAATTAAGCGCAGCTGAAACAGTCCGCTCAAAGGATAGTGATAATATGCAGATAAAAAAGAAATATATTTATATCGTTTTGGGACTGTGGGCGCTTCTGACAGTTACTTATTTTACTTTGTGTAAAATAGCCAGTGATCAGGCTATGCTTATTTTTAATAAAACTATGTCTGGCTCGGTGACACTTGGCAGTATTGATGCCGATATTTGGGGGCGGGTAGCATTCCAGAATCTTGTCTGGCTTGATACCGACGGTCAGCCTATCGTACATGTGCCGCAGGGTCGTTTTAAGGTGAGTACATGGGACATTATTACCAGGACTATCAGTACCTCTACCATTAAAGAGCTGGAGCTGGACAACGCTTTGTTTGCCGTAAGATTCAACCGCAAGATGCAGTTGGATATTTTTGAGCAGGCACAGGCCAAAAGAGTGATTGACCGGGCTGAGCAAAAGGAAGCAGTTTTGTCTGGAAACGAAACTGCAGCTGAACTTGAAGATATGGTTCAGGAAAGGAGCAGAGGACAGGAAAGGCAGCCCAGAGTCAGGCATGAGTTGAATCTTGACTTAGATAACAAGCGCCTGAAAATGCAGGTTGTTCTTAATAACTGTACCTTAACTGCTGGTTATCGCAGCCGTTATTTTGTACTGAATGAAGTCAATGCGACTCTGGATATTGATACGCAGAAAAAAATTGCGATCGATCTTGTAACTGGAAAATTTGGCGGCACTATGGTTGGCGATGGGCTGGAAATAAAAGGTGATATCGGTCTAGCGCAGCAGATTCCGCATTACGATCTGCATTTGGAACTGTATAATGTGTTACCTGCCTCATTGGGGATCGCAGATATCAAAGATACGGTTTCTATCACTGCTGCCGTCACCGGCGAGCTTCCAAGCCCTGTTATCGATGGTCATTTGGATTTTAAAGAACTGAATATTCCCGGACTGCATTTTTCTAAGGTCAGAGGCGATTTGCATTACGAAGATGCTCTGCTGAAATTTACTAATGTAAAAGGAAATGTTTTTGGAGGCACAGTTGAAGCTTTCGGAGATTATCATCTGGATACAAAATATTACAATATTGACGCGCTGGGACACGAATTGTTGGGAAGCATTGCCGCACGTAACGGTAAAATAAAATGCAAGGTCGAACTGGATTTTAAGATTCGCTCCAAGGGAGATCCTAAAACTGCGTTGACCTATGGCAGCTTTAAATCAGGAAAAGGATCGTACTATATTATTCCTTTTGACAGTATCAGCGGCGAGTTTTCCAATCAAAATAAACATCTGGAATTTAAAAATGTTGTCATTGAAACCAAGATGGGGACAATCAAAACAGATGCTTTTGATATAGTAAACGGCAAGCTGCATATTGGCGAGATATATTTGGAAGAGCCGGAAAACGGACAAACTATTAAAATAATCTGACAAAAAATGCTTCAGAAATCGGAGGAAGACAGCGATGGGCAAATATAAAAAACTTTATGGCACGCTTTTGCTGGGTCTGATTGCCATTATAATTTTGCTGACGGCTGTTTTTTCCTATAGCAGAAGTATCGAAGAGAGTTACAAAGAAGAAAATATCAACTCACTGAAAGAACTTTCTAATCAGGGAGCTTTGATGCTGCATAATGAAATCAAAAATAAACAAAATCTTTTAGCTGAACTTTCGCACGATGTCAGTCGGATTTTTGTAAATGATCCGCAGGCGGCCGCCGCTTATTTGGAGGAAGCCGCTGAGCGCAACAGTTTTAAACGAATTGGCGTAGCATTGACGGATGGACGTGCTTATACAACAGATGGTGTTGAATTGAATATCTCAGAGCGAGAGTATTTTAGTAAGGCGATTCTCGGGCACACGGCTGTTTCACGTAATCTTGATGATTATACGGATGGCGGCAGGATCGCAGTTTATGCGGTACCGATTTTTGAAGATGGAAGCGATAAGAGGATTGGAGTTTTGTTCGCTACTTACAGCCTGGATACATTTAGAAAAACTATTGAAGTATCGTTTTTTGGCGGTGCTGGATATTCTTATGTGGTACAGGAAAATGGCGACGTTGTAGTAGATTCGCAGCATTCAGAAAGCTTTAAAAACTTTAAAAATGTTTATGCGGCCCTGCTGACGGCAGATCCGGTAAATAATAAAGACAGTGCTGAAAAACTCTGGCAGATGATCAACAGTAAAAAAGGCGGTTATATTGAATTTTATAACGGCAGTCAGAAATATATGTACTGTTCGCCGATTGGCGTAAATAACTGGATGCTGCTGACGGTAACTCCAGCCAGTGTTATCGAAGATAAAATCAATATGGTGCTGAATAAAACTTATTTACTGGGTATTTTGTTGATTGCGATTTTTTTATTGTTTATCTGGCACATTATGCGTATCCATACCCGCAATCAAAAGGAACTGATGGATATTGCTTATGTTGATGAAGTTACTGGTGGTTATTCTTTTGCCAAGTTTTTTAAAGAAGCAGAACTGTTGTTACCTGAAACAGATAAAAAGACAGCAATCGTAAGTATGGATATCGACGGTTTTAAATATTTCAACGATATGTTTGGCTATGGAGAAGGCAATGACCTTTTGCGTTATATTTGGCAGGAAGTAAAAGCAAGCCTGAATGAAGGCGAAATATTAGCGCATGGTGTTGCCGATACATTTATTTTTTTGCTGCGATTTGATACGAGAGAAGAACTGCTTTGGTGTATCAATGATTTATGTCTGCATTTGAATAACTATATTACAAAAAGCGGACAGGTCTATAAACTATCCCTTTCTATGGGTATATACGAGGTTGACGGCGAAACTGATGATATCGTCAGTATGGCAGACAGAGCTTATATTGCCCGGCAGACAATAAAAAATAAAGGTGACACAGCCTGGGCTTTTTATGACGGAGCCGTACGTGATAAGCTGTTGCACGAAAAAGAAATTGAAAGTCAGATGGAAAAAGCTTTGGCTGAAGGCGAATTTATTGCTTACTATCAGCCCAAGTACAGTACCAAAGAGCAGAAACTTATCGGTGCAGAAGCTTTAGTACGCTGGCGCAGAAGTGACGGTATTATTGTTCCGCCCTATCAATTTGTGCCGCTTTTTGAACGTAATGGATTTATCAATAAGGTTGACCGTTATATGTTCGAACTCGTCTGTCGCCAGCAGATGCGTTGGCTTAAACAGGGGCTTATACCTGTGCCAATATCAGTCAATATGTCGCGGATGTGCCTGTATGATCCGCATATTGTTGACGAATATATCGGTGTTTTGAATGGAAGCGGTTTGTCTGCTGCTTATATAAAGCTGGAGCTGACGGAAAGTGCCTTTTTTGAAAATATCAGTATTATGAATAATGTTATCGAAGCATTGCATAAAGTTGGCATCAAAGTCTTGATGGATGATTTTGGAACCGGTTATTCTTCGATGATGATGCTTAAAAATGTAGCTATCGACGTTTTGAAGCTGGACAAAAGCTTTGTCGACGATATTGGGGATGACCGCAGTGAAAAAATCATTTCAAATATCATTTATCTGGCTCATTCTCTGCAAATAGAAGTGACTGCCGAAGGAGTAGAGACTGCAGCGCAGTTTGAATTTTTGAAAAGTGTTGGCTGTGATTATATTCAGGGGTATTATTTTGGTAAACCGCAGCCGGCTGAAGATTTTGCGGCGTTGCTGCAAAAAGAATTTTATGATGGAAGTGATGCGGGTGCTGATAAGAAAGGCTGAATTACAGGATGTAAGAGCTGTGTACGCTCTGATTTGTGAATTAGAGGAGCAGGATTTGCCGCTGCTGGAATTTGAAAATATCTTCGGAAGTTTATTGAAGCTGCCGGAACATTTTCTCATGATTGGTGAAATTGAGGGCAGAACCGTTGCATTTTTACATTTGCGCGTAGAAGGACAGCTGCATCATGCCGCAAAAATAGCAGAGATTTTAGAATTTGATGTGGAGCGATCCCATCGCGGCAGGAACTTAGGGCAGCAGTTTTTTGCTTATGCGGAGAAGCTGGCCCGGGACAATGGTTGTATTCAGTTTGAACTAAGCAGTAATATGCTGCGGGAAAAGGCGCATTGTTTCTATGAACGGCAAGGCATGCATAAATTTCACTATAAATTTACGCTCCCTCTGTCTGGAAAAACAGTAAATGAAAATAAGTTAGGTGTTTAAAAGCAACGGCTCTGGCAGCTGTTGCTTCTTGTCTGTGCTTAATACTGGAAACTGCTGTTTTGTGGTACAATAAATATATAATTTTATTGAGCGGAGAAGAAAAATGATCGATTTATATACAGTACCGTTAGGTGCTACGGCCAGGGATTTTTTTTCGGCAGAGGCAGAAAACAAATATAGCTATGATGAAGCGTTGCTGGTGCTTCCAAGCAGATTGCTTGTGAATCATGCCCGCCGGTCAGGCAGGGCGCAGGCAGTTAATTTTGAATATCTGCCCAACCGTATCGTAGCATTAAACAGGCAGCTGCTGGATTTGCCTCCGGAAGTTAAATTAGAAATGATTTCCCGGAGGACACAGGAACTGCTTGTGGGTGATTTGCTGCACCAGCTGGCTAAATTGCAGGGCCTGGACTATTTTAGTAAACTGGCAGATAAAGAAGGTTTCGTTAAAGCTGTTACCGGGCTTTTGGGTCAGCTTTCACGCAGTGGGTCGACACAGGAAGAAATTACTACGGCGCTGCTGGAATGGGAACAGCGCAATCCTGCCTATGTGATGAAGGACCGTGAAGTAGCGGCACTTTATAACCTTTATCGCAATAAGCTAAAACAAAAAAACTGGTATGATGTAGAGGGTTTATACCGGTTAGCAATAGCGGTTTTAGAAAGACTGCAGGCCAAGCTGCCTTGGCAGCAGTTATATTTCAGCGAATTTTATCATTTTGATGCTTTGCAGCGTTTGCTTATAAAATCTTTGTCACGGCATTGTCAGATCAGTATCGGTTTGATGTACGAGCCCAAACGACCGGAAATATTTGCTGCTGTAGAGCGGAGTTTCGGTTATTTAAGCGGTTTTGCTCAGCTGCATGATCTGCATATGGAAGGTTCAGTACGAAAGCCTGATCTGCAGCATTTAACGGCTAAGTTAGGTGCTGGAAGCTACCAGACGCTGGCTGTTGCTGACAGTATAAATTTTATTGAAGCAGGAGATTGTGAAGGTGAACTGCGGGCAGTGATGCGTTCTATAAAAGCTAAGCTGCAGCATGGCGCCGCTTATAATGATTTTTTGGTTGCTGTACGTGATTTTAAGACTTACAGCGGTATCAGAGCTGTTTGTGATGAATATGGTATACCTGTTACTTTACCTAAGATCGCTTCTCTGAGTGCTCAGCCTGTCTGTGAATTTTTACGTTTACTTTTGAACGTAGCTGCCGGCGGCAGTGAAGCTATCGCTGCTTACTGGCGTCTGTTAAAATGCGGCGTTGTAAAGCTGGTCTATAGCTTTGACGGAGAGCAGCTCAACAGATTGAAACAGGAATATTTATATAATGATCTGCGGCAACTGCGTAAGGCAGTTCGTGATAAGGCTGATGCCAATGAAAATAAGCAGTGGTCAGCTGATTTAGGCGAACTTGAGTTGCTGCTGGACAAGGTGCAGCGGCGAGATACGGCGGCTGCTTATGGAGAAACATTTAAAACAATATTAGAAGCTTTGGCGCTGCCTGTTAAGGCTGGCGAAAATTATAAAAATGGCAGGGCAGATCTGCTTGAGGTTAAAAATATAGTAGAGACAGTACGGCAATTATCCGAAGTTTTGGATACACTGAGTGAAGATTATCAGAATGGCGGTTTGGAAAGTGTGCCTTTAAAAGCGGAGGAATACAGCCAGCTGCTGATTTCTGCCTGTTCCGAACGGCAAATCATTTTAACAGCGGCCGACAGTGAAGGTATTTTATTCGGAGAAGCTGCTAATCTGCAGGGGCTGCTGTTCAAGCATGTTTACATTATGGGACTGCGCGAAGGTGAGTTTCCGCGCAGTAAAAATGAAAACTGGATCTACAATGACAGAGAACGGGCCGAATTGAGCGGTGTTGGTGTGGAATTAGATAATACTGCGTGTGCTTATGCTGAGGATAAATTCTTTTTTGCCGCAGTGGCAGCAATGGCAACAGAAACTCTGACTTTGAGCTGGTACAGCGACGATACAGCTGGCGCTTCCGCATATATTGAAGATGTGGAACGATTATATGCAGCCGGGTGTATAACCAGAAGCAGAGCTGGACGTATAGGCTGGCAGGAGGCTTTGTCTGAGCAGGAGCTGCTACTGGGGATTACCCAAAAAGATACCTGCCATAATTGGTTGTTGGAGCGGTTGGGAGCAGACTGGACACTGCGCAGCAGTATCGAAAGAATTCGTGAGCAAGGCGATAGTGTTTATAAGGGAGTTTTTGAAGACGTACAGCTGCAGCGGGCTATTAATGAAGCTGTTGGCGGTTTCTTCAGTGCGTCGCATTTAGAAACCTATGCTCAATGCCCATACAGGTTTTTACTAAGCTATGTCTGGAAACAGCAGCAATATGAAGAACTTACAGAAACGGTGGAGCCTGCTGTTGAAGGCAGCCTGCTGCATGATGTTTTAGCACGCTTTATGGCGGGACATTTGCACGAAAAGCTTACCAAATATCCGCCGACTGAGCTTATAAGTCAGCTTGATGACATTATGACATCAGTTTGTGATGAATATATTACTGGGAAAAAGATTGCCGTTACAGATTTCTGGCCTTCGCAGCGTCGGAAGCTGAATTTGCTGCTGCGCCGCTGGCTGCAGCGGGAGCTTGTATACCAGAAAGAATGGGAACCTTTTGTACCGGTAAAAATAGAATGGGATTTTGGGCGCAACGGCAGTGCTCCGTTGGTGCTGGAGGTCAACGGCGGAAAAATTTATTTGAACGGACGTATCGACCGTATCGACAGTGACGGTAATGGTATTTTTGTTACGGATTATAAACGCAGCCAAACTCCGTCGGGCAGTGAGCTGACAGAAGGACTGGATTTGCAGATTCCGGTATATCTTATGGCGCTTGCAGCCTTAGAGCCTCAGAGTAAAGTGCTTGGCGGCGGTTACTATTCACTAAAGGAAGCGAAACGCAAAGGCGGTTTTGCCATGCAGACTTTAGGAAAAACGCCTTTTACAACAAATAATAAACCGTTCAGTGATGCAGAAGATCAATGGCTGGCTTTTGCAGATTTTTGCCGTACGACTGTCAGAGGATATATCAATACCTTGCGGCAGGGGAATTTCCCGCCGGCGCCGCGTAAAAACTGCCCTGAGTATTGTCCTGGGAAGGATATTTGCCGGGCCTACGGCGAACTGGCAGCAGAAGGCGGTGAAGAAAATGTTTGATTTTACTAAAGCCCAGCAGGAAGCGATAGAGACGCTGGATAGAAATGTATCTGTGTCTGCCGGCGCCGGCAGTGGTAAAACACGTGTTCTCGTAGAACGTTTTGTCAACATTCTTCGACAGAGCCTCAGGCAGGGCGGCAAACAGGTAAGTGCTGCCGATATTCTGGCTATTACCTTTACGCGCAAAGCCGCGGGTGAAATGAAAGAAAGGGTTCGCAGACGTTTGGCGGAATTGGAGCAGGAGGATGCTTTGCATGCATCTTTCTGGCAGCAGCAGCTGGAACTGCTGGAACAGGCGCGTATCAATACTATACATGGTTTTTGTAACAGTCTGTTGAAAGAAAATCCCGTGGAAGCAGGTCTTGATCCTGCTTTTCAGGTAGCTGAAGAAGTAGAAATGGATGAATTTTTACTGCGCACTGTGCAGCAGTTTGTAAAACAGGGACTGCGCCGCGGTGACAGTGATATTTTACGTCTGGCTGATGAATATACCGCAGCTGATGTTGTAAAACAGCTATTGCTTGCCATACCTAAAATGGATGCGATTTTGAACTTTGGTGATTTGTTACAGCCATATCAGGCAAAGATGAACGAGAAAAACGTATTACAGGTACAACTGCAGGAGCTGCTATTGGAACTGGCAGAAGACAAAATGAAGGTGAAAGCCTCAGCTCATAGGCAAAAGCTGGAATTGCTGCGCGAACACCTTCCGGAACTTTTAAAGGCGGCAGCAGACAGCAGCAAGCCTGAAAATATGACGCTTTTAGACAGCTATGTGGGTACTCTAGCTGCAACAAGCAGTGATAAAGCAGTGGTCAAAGCGGCTAAAGAAATTCTGCAGCAGCTGCATTTGCTGGCGGCAGACGCAGCTGCACTGAAATTGATACCCTGCTGGCAGCAGGCTCTGGTGAATTGCAGTGCTTATCTGCGTGAACAGCAGGAGCTTAATAATATGCTGGGCTTCGACGACTTGGAAAGCAGGGCCTTGGAGCTTTTAAAAAATAACCGCCAGGTTTGCAGTAAAAACAGCAGCCGCTATCAGTATATTATGGTCGACGAATTTCAGGATACTAACGAACGCCAAAGAGAACTTGTTTATTTGCTGTGCGGCGGTGATAAAGACAGGCTGCTGGGACATAAGCTGTTCGTAGTAGGTGATGCCAAGCAATCAATTTATCGTTTCCGCGGCGCTGACGTAAGTGTATTTGCCAGTGTCAGGCGCGATATAGAAGCTGCTGGCGGCAGTAATATCGTTTTAGATGATAACTTCCGTACAGTTGATAAAGTGCTTGATTTATGCAATTTGGCCTTTGCGGCATTATTAGGTGAAGACAGACAGCAGGACGTTTATTTTGAAGCATTGAATGCCAATCGTGCGACTGATATTTTGCCGGAAATGCTGGTAATCGCATACGATAAAGAAAGCAAAGCCATCCGCAGGGAAGCGGAGGCAGCAGTTATAGCAGAACGGATACTGCAGCTGCATACCGAAGAACAAATATCCTACAAAGATATGGTAATACTACTCGGTGCATTAACATCGGCTAAAAGTTTTGCCTCTGCTCTGCAGCAGGCGGGTATACCTTATACTATCGTTGATGGTAAAGGTTTTTATGAACGACGGGAAATTATTGATTTGATCAATTTACTGGTATTTTTGGAAGACAGCAGCCGCAGTCTGGAGCTTGCTGGTGTGCTGAGGTCGCCATATTTTGCTGTTGATGATGAAAGCTTGACAGCACTTTTTCTGGAGCTGAACAAGCAGAAGGAGCAGACAGTTACCTTATGGCAGCTGCTGCAGAAGGATGAATGGCCGTTGATCGATTATCAGAAGCGTTGCCATCTATTGACTGCTGCGGAGAAACTTCGGCAGCTGCGGCAATATGCGGAGACGATGCCATTGCCGGAATTGCTGCATACTATTGTTGACGTCTTGCAACTGGAACCGCTTCTGACAGCGCAGGAATTTGGTTTGGAAAAGCTTGCTAATATAAAAAAAATGATTGCTTTGGCTGAGGCCTATACCATAGAAAAACATGGGACGCTGGCAGAATATCTGCTGCGGCTGCAGCAGCTGCGCCAGGCCGGAGCAAGAGAGGCTGCTGCTGCAGATACGACTGGCTGCGATTTCGTGACGATTATGACGATCCATAAATCCAAAGGCTTGGAATTCCCTGTAGTTTTTGTACCCGCGCTTGATGCCAAGGGCAAAGGCGATACGGATATGCTGAGATTTAATGCAGACGCAGGTTTAGGCATTAAAGTTGATATCGGCGGTGAATTGCAGGATACAAGCGTCATGCTGGCAATCAAAGACATAGAAAAGCAGTTGGATAGCGCTGAAAAACAGAGGCAATTATATGTTGCAATGACAAGGGCGCAGGACAGGCTGATCCTATCAGGGACTTATGACAGCAGCAGCAAAAGCAGAAGTGAGACATGGTTCAGCAGCCTGCGCAATATTTTACAGGAATATGATCATTTCCTGTTAAAGGAATATGCAGCTGATAAAAAAGAAATTTCTGTTAACGCAGCAGCAGAGTTGGAGAAGGTTATTGTAACAGATGAATTGCTGCAGCGGATCAAACCGCTGCCGGAATACGGGTTGGAGTGGCAGCGCAGCTTGTCAGCAACAGCGTTGCAGACGTATCTTGATTGCCCCCGCTGTTATTATTATCAATATATTTTGCAGATGCCGGGGTATGAAGCTGTAAAGGTAACTGATTCAGACGGTTATCTGCCGGCGGCACTGCAGGGGACTGTGATCCATAAGGCTTTGGAATTACTGACGAACGGTTACGAACCGGAACAGGCTTTCAGATCAGCGCTGCAGATAAATAAGGTACAGGGAAGCGCTGCACGGACATATGATATATATATGCAGTATATTAATGGACCTCTTTATCAAAAGTTGCAGAATGCTGAACGTAAGGCTGAAATTAGCTTTGAACTACCGCTGCTGCAGGAATATGGGAGTGCTGCTGCTTTCAGCGGTTATATTGACTGTACTGTTTTTAACAGTGACGGTACGCTGAGGATCGTTGACTATAAGACAGGCGTGCCGCCGGAAGCAGGCGAACCTGCACCGGGTTATATTTATCAGTTGGCACTGTATCAAAAGGCAGCTGCAGAATTATGGCAGCGTCCGGTGACATTGGCCGAGTTGCACTTTTTACAAAATAATTCCTGCTGGCAGCTGCAGGATTGCAGTGATAGATTGCAGGAAGTTGCTGAGTTATGCAGGGATATTTTTTCTAAACGCAGAGAAAGTGAATTTACTGTGAAAACGAAATATTGTAAAAACTGTCCGTTTGCCTACTTCTGCGCAGGCCAAGAATAAATAGTTGAAAATTAATAAATAAAAAACACCTGTGAATACAGGTGTTTTTTATTTATCTGTAGTTGTTCAAATTTAATATTTTCATAGGTTAAAGAAGCGCAACAATGACGATACATACAGTATTTTTAATAATTCTATTCACTTGTATCTATAAATCACAAACATTCCTTATAGTTAACAAGAATGGCAAAATATCACAATAAATTAAATCTGAAATTAATTATGTAAATAAAGATATCTTGCATACTCAAAACAAATATGTTATTATACCTAAAAATATCTAT
>OHHK01000523.1_pt1 | contig 19552 bp, 17 predicted proteins | sample 1568111 | NCBI WGS metagenome assembly OHHK01 (sample SAMEA3879562, study PRJEB24766) | human gut metagenome | biome: human-associated habitat; feature: feces | place: USA | collected 1985/1987 | reverse complement strand
GACAGATGTTCGGAGCAGAAGGATATGAAGTAGTTGCAATCAACGACTTAACATCTCCAAAAATGTTAGCACACCTGTTAAAATATGATTCTACACAGGGAAAATATGAACTGGCTGACAAAGTAGAAGCTGGTGAAGATTCTATCACAGTAGACGGAAAAGAAATCAAAATCTATGCAAAAGCTGACGCTAAAGAACTTCCATGGGGAGAAATCGGCGTAGACGTAGTTCTGGAGTGTACAGGATTCTACACATCTAAAGCAAAAGCTCAGGCACACATCGATGCAGGTGCTAAGAAAGTAGTTATCTCTGCTCCAGCAGGAAACGATCTTCCAACAATCGTATACAATGTAAACCACGAGCAGCTGACAAAAGATGATCACATCATTTCTGCAGCTTCTTGTACAACAAACTGCTTGGCTCCAATGGCAAAAGCTCTGAACGACCTTGCAGCAGTTAAATCTGGTATCATGTGCACAATCCACGCTTACACAGGAGATCAGATGACACTTGACGGACCACAGAGAAAAGGTGACTTAAGAAGATCTCGTGCAGCAGCTTGCAACATCGTTCCAAACAGCACAGGTGCAGCAAAAGCAATCGGTCTGGTTATCCCAGAACTGAACGGAAAACTCATCGGATCTGCTCAGCGTGTTCCAACACCAACAGGATCTACAACAATCCTTACAGCAGTAGTTGAAGGAAACGTAACAGTTGATCAGATCAACGAAGCTATGAAAGCAGCATCTAACGAATCTTTCGGATACAACACAGATGAGATCGTATCCAGCGATATCGTAGGAATGAGATTTGGATCTTTATTCGATGCTACACAGACAATGGCTCTTCCATTAGACAATGGAACAACAGAAGTACAGGTTGTTTCTTGGTATGACAACGAAAATTCTTACACAAGCCAGATGGTAAGAACAATCAAACACTTCGGAACATTACTGTAAGTCGAAATATAGAAAAATTTAATCAGTTAGATTATATTTTTGAAAAATAGGCTCACAAAGGGTCCGGTCTTATTTGGACCGGACCTTTTTGTCTGACAGAAAATAAACACAGGGAGGCAATCAAAATGCTTAACAAAAAATCAGTAGATGATATCAATGTAAAAGGAAAAAGAGTGCTTGTAAGATGCGACTTCAACGTGCCGTTGATCGATGGAAAGATCACAGACGAAAACCGCCTGGTGGCTGCACTTCCAACAATTAAAAAATTAGTTGCGGACGGAGGAAAAGTGATTCTTTGCTCACATCTTGGAAAGCCGAAGGGAGAACCAAAACCGGAATTATCTCTGGCACCGGTAGCAGTAAGATTGTCAGAACTTCTTGGACAGGAAGTAAAATTTGCAGCAGACGCTGAAGTTGTTGGAGAAAATGCAAAAGCTGCAGTGGAAGCAATGAACGATGGAGATATCGTACTTCTTGAAAACACACGTTACAGAGCAGAAGAGACAAAGAATGGAGAAGCATTCTCCAAAGAACTGGCTTCTTTATGTGATGTATTTGTAAATGATGCATTTGGAACAGCTCATAGAGCACACTGTTCAAATGTTGGTGTAACACAGTTCGTAGATACAGCAGTTGTTGGATACTTAATGCAGAAAGAAATCGATTTTCTTGGAAATGCAGTAGAAAATCCAGAGAGACCGTTCGTTGCAATTCTTGGAGGATCTAAAGTTTCCAGCAAGATTTCTGTAATCAACAACCTGCTTGAAAAAGTAGATACACTGATCATCGGTGGTGGAATGTGCTTCACATTTACAAAAGCTCAGGGCGGAAATGTCGGAAAATCTCTTCTGGAAGAAGATTACTTACAGTACGCACTGGATATGATTGAAAAAGCAAAAGAAAAAGGTGTAAAATTACTCCTTCCTGTAGATGCAGTTGCAGCAGATGAATTCTCTAATGATGCAAACATCAAGGTTGTTCCTCAGAATGAAATCCCGGAAGGATGGATGGGACTGGATATCGGACCTGAGACAGCAAAATTATATGCTGAAGCAGTAAAATCTGCAAAAACAGTTGTATGGAACGGACCAATGGGATGTTTCGAAATGCCAAACTTTGCAAACGGAACAGAAACAGTTGCAAAAGCACTTTCTGAGACAGATGCTGTGACAATCATCGGTGGTGGAGATTCCGCAGCAGCTGTAAACCAGTTAGGATACGGAGACAAGATGACACACATCTCTACAGGTGGTGGAGCATCTCTGGAATTCCTTGAAGGAAAAGAACTCCCGGGAGTAGCAGCAGCTAACGATAAGTAAAAAGCTTAGCGTTTACTTAGTTCTCCGCACTTGGCGAGGTATTTTCGAGCCTAGTAAGGAGAACATCCCGTAAAGGAAGCTTAGCGAAAACAAGCAAAGCTTAGTGAAAACAAGCCGCAGGCGCAGTTTGGAATAAACAGTGTACATAACAGTACAGGAAAGAGTGAAGAGTATGTCAAGAAAGAAAATTATCGCAGGAAACTGGAAAATGAACAAAACTCCAAGCGAAGCAGTTGCATTAGTAGAAGAGTTAAAACCACTGGTAGCAAATGAAGAAGTAGATGTTGTATTCTGTGTACCGGCTATCGATATCGTACCGGTTGTAGAAGCCGTAAAAGGAACAAACATCCAGGTTGGAGCAGAAAACATGTACTTCGAAGAGAGCGGAGCTTACACAGGAGAGATCTCTCCGGCTATGCTCGTAGATGCAGGAGTAAAATACGTTGTACTTGGACATTCTGAGAGAAGAGATTACTTCGGTGAGACAAACGAAGATGTCAACAAAAAAGTCCTGAAAGCATTTGAGCACGGTATTACACCGATCATGTGCTGTGGAGAGACTCTGGAGCAGAGAGAACAGGGCGTAACAATGGATTTCATTCGCCAGCAGGTAAAAGTTGGATTCCAGAATGTAACAGCTGATCAGGCAAAAACTGCAGTGATCGCTTATGAGCCAATCTGGGCAATCGGAACAGGAAAAACAGCTACAACAGAGCAGGCTCAGGAAGTTTGCAAAGGAATCCGTGAGTGCATCGCTGAAGTTTATGATGAAGCTACAGCAGAAGCAATTCGCATTCAGTACGGCGGATCTGTAAACGCTGCAACAGCTCCTGAATTATTTGCACAGCCGGATATTGATGGAGGACTCGTAGGTGGAGCTTCTCTTAAAGCTGATTTCGGACAGATTGTCAACTACAAATAGAAATCGCATTTGCCGATCATTTACAAATTAAGGTGTGGGCATGACCTTTTGGTTGCGCCTGCACCTCTTTCATTTCCTGTTCGAGAGAGTAAATTTTGAGGAGGTACAAATTTCATGAATCAGAAAGAAGCGGTTCACGAACGATTAAAAGAATATGCGTGTGTCGCACCTGATCAGATGATGCAGAAGCTTCAGATCAATGCAGAGGGGATTACGCAGGAGGAGGCAATCATCCGGCGACAGAAATATGGAAATAATGCGCCGTCTGCAAAGAATAAGGATACGATGTTTTATTGTATTCGAAGAGCTTTTGTGAATCCATTTTCTACGATCCTGTTTTTCCTTGGTTTAATCTCTTTGGTAACAGATGTATTTTTGTCCAGTGATTATCAGAAGAATCTGACAGCGGTCCTGATCATTTTTTCCATGCTGATTCTCAGTGGAATTGTCCGGCTGACTCAGGAGCTGCATTCTAAACGAGTTGCAGATGAACTGTTTCAGTTGGTGCATACAACGGTTCAGGTATTGAGAGATGGACAATGGGTGGAGTTATCTTCTTCTGAATTGGTAGTTGGCGATCAGATCCGCTTAGAGGCAGGCGACAGGGTTCCGGCAGATTTGCGGTTAACAGGCGCGACGGATTTGTTTGTTTCGCAATCAGTGATCACCGGTGAAAGTGCCATACTCGAAAAATTTCCGGAGGCTTTGCCCAAAGAACCGCAGAAACTGACAGATTACAGCAATATACTGTTCGGAGGCACGACAGTTGCAGGAGGAACGGGAACTGGGATTGTCCTGACAGTTGGTCAGGAGACAGTTTACGGTGGTCTGACTCCGTCTGTGGAGGCACGCAAGCAGGGATTTGACCGTGGTGCCAATTCGATCGCATGGGTGTTGATCCGATTTATGACAGTTTTAGTCCCGGTTGTGTTTCTTGCAAGCGGACTGACGAAGGGAGACTGGTTAGAAGCGTTTTTATTTGCACTTTCTGTTGCAGTCGGAATCACACCGGAGCTGCTTCCGATGGTGGTCAACGCCTGTCTGGCAAAAGGCAGTCATTCGATGGGAAAGAAACAGACAATCGTAAAAAATATCAATGCGATGCAGAGTTTTGGAAGCATGGATGTCCTGTGTGTGGATAAAACAGGAACATTGACCCAGGATACAGTCCTGCTGGAGTATTACATGGATATTCTCGGGAATGAGAGTCAGAAGGTGCTGGATTATGCATATCTGGCAAGTCATTATTCTACCGGAGTGGGAAATCATCTGGACGAGGCGATCTGCAAGGCGGAGAAAATGCAGGGAAAAGCAGATTACTACAGGCAGCTGACAGAAAAATATCAAAAGACAGATGAACTTCCTTTCGACTATAACCGACGTTTTTCCAGTGTATTATTGAATACGGGAGAAGAAAATATCTGGATCATCAAGGGAAGTATTGAGGAAGTTGCAGAGCAGTGCAGCATGATAGAATACCGTGGAGAGAAAACAGCGGCAGGTGCGGATATCCTGCAAAATGTTCACGCTGTGGTTGATGAAATGCTGGAAGACGGGATGAAGGTAATTGCAGTTGCCTATAAAACAATGAGCAGAGCAGCCCTTGTTCCCGAGGAAGAGCATGACTTTATTCTGTTGGGGTATCTGGCATTTTTTGATGCGCCAAAGAAGAGTGCCGCAAGTGCAATTCAGAAGCTTCACAGTCTTCATGTGAATGTAAAGGTGCTGACAGGAGATCAAAAACAAGTGGCACGATCCATTTGCAGGCGTATCGGAATTCCAACAGAGAGTTGTCTGACAGGAGCACAGCTGGATGCTCTTTCTGAAAATGAATTGCCCATAGCGGTTGAGAAAACAAATATTTTTGCAGAACTCTCGCCAAAACAGAAAGCCATGCTGGTGGAAACGCTGCAGACAAACGGGCATACAGTTGGATTTCTGGGAGACGGTCTGAATGATCTGCCGGCTGTTATCCGGGCAGATGTGGGGATTTCCGTTGAAAATGCAACAGAAGCGGTGCGGGAGAGTGCGAATGTCATCCTGATGAAAAAGGATCTGAATGTGCTGGAAGAAGGTGTTTTAGAGGGAAGAGAAGCATTTGCCAATATGCTCAAATACATTAAGATTACGGCATCTTCTAATTTTGGCAATATTTGTGCGATTGTTGCAGCCAGCGTGTTACTGCCGTTTTTCCCGATGACTTCCATACAGCTGCTGCTTCTGAACCTGCTGTATGATATCCTTTGTCTGATTTTACCGTGGGATCATGTAGATGCAGATCTGTTGACAAAACCGTTGGAGTGGTCTGGCAGGACACTGGGAAAATTCATGACCTTTTTTGGACCGGTCAGTTCGCTGTTTGATCTGCTGACCTTTGTGTTTTTGTATTTTGTTCTTTGTCCGGGAGTGTGCGGCGGCTCTTTTGGAAGTCTTTCGGCGGAGAAGCAGAGCTTGTTTATTTCCATGTTTCAGACAGGGTGGTTTTTAGAATCCATGTGGACACAGGTATTGATTCTGCAGCTTCTGCGTACAAAACAGCTTCCGCTGATACAAAGCAGACCGGGGCGTATGGTCACGGGAGTTACGATTCTGGGGATTGTATTATTTACACTGCTGCCGGTTACTCCGGTAGGGAAGATGCTTGGAATGACTGCGATGCCTCCTGTCTATTTTCTGTTTTTGCGTATCTTCTGTTGGTCACACTGGCAAAAGCATTCTATATCAAAAAGAATCAGGATCTGATCTGAGAAAGGAGGAGCCGGAATATGAAAAAAAATATTGGTTATGTGAATCTGGATTCCTCCATTGCTCTGTGGCTTATGGAGCATCTGCCACCCGGTGAATTGAAAAACGGAATCGAAGATTTGCTGAATAAAGAATGCAGTTCTCTTATATTGGAATCAGATACGGATGAATTATCTGTGTGGGATCATTCGGTCATCCGCTGCGGTACGCTGGAAATTTATCCGAAATCTCGCAAGGTGGAGCAAAACGGAACAGAGATTTCTCTCACGCCGAAGGAATTTGATATCCTTTTGTTTCTTGCGCGCAATCGTGGGGAAGTCTTTACAAAGGAACAGATCTATCAGGCTGTGTGGGATGGAGAATATTTGATGGATGACAGCAATATTATGGCTTTTATTCGTAAGATCCGTAAAAAGATCGAACCCAATCCGGATGCTCCGGAGTATATAGTAACGATATGGGGAATCGGATACAAATTCAGTGGCAGGCTGTAACAGTAACAATTCTTGCTAAATCGCAAGAAAATCGCAAGGTTTTGACTATGTGATTTTCTATGCGATTTTTTTATACTTTAATTAAACCCGTATTTGCGGGTTCTTATCGATATATTACATGAATGGATGGAGGTGAGAAAAATGGATTCTGACGGTAGTACGCAGATTTACAGGCAGATGTTTATAGAAAGAGAGAGGGCAGAATCTGTTTTTCTCCCTGAAATATAAGGATCTTGCCTCAAAAAGAAGGAGGTATAGACCGATGAATAAGAAAATAAATCGTATAGAAGTTCGTCAGACAGCACAGAAAGCTGCCATTCGAGATGAGCAGAATCGCCGCATTCAGTTTGCGGCAACACATCCTACACAGGAAACGTTAGGATATCTGAACACAACACTCTGTGGACTGGAACCGGGAAAAGTAGAGGAAAACCGTTCAGAATATGGTTCCAATAAAGTGACTCGTGAAAAAAAGAAAACTCTGCCGCAGAGACTGGCTGGTGCATTTATCAACCCGTTCACTGCGATTTTGTTTTGTCTGGCGCTGGTTTCATCCTTTACGGATATGATTTTTCCACATTTCTCTCTGTTTGGCTGTGTGCCAAAGGATTTTGACTGTCTGACGGTCGTCATTATTTTGACGATGGTATTTTTATCCGGAACGCTTCGTTTTGTACAGGAAAGCAGAAGCGGCAATGCGGCTGAAAAACTGCTTGCAATGATCACAACGACTTGTACTGTAACCCGCAAAGGTCAGGAAATGGCAGAAATTCCGCTGGATGAGGTGGTAGTGGGGGATATTGTTCACCTGTCTGCAGGGGACATGCTGCCTGCAGATGTGCGGATTCTGGATGCAAAGGATTTATTTGTCAGCCAGGCAAGCCTGACAGGAGAGAGCGAGCCCATTGAAAAGATACCGATGGTCAATGAGACCAGGGATGCAATTACGGATTACACTAATATTGCGTTTATGGGCAGCAATGTCATTTCCGGAAGTGCGTCAGCAGTCGTTGTTACAGTCGGGGATCATACACTGTTTGGTTCCATGGCCTCAGAAGTGGCGCATGAAGCAGTGGAAACAAGCTTCAGCAAAGGAGTCAACGCGGTATCGTGGGTGCTGATCCGGTTTATGCTGGTTATGGTTCCGTTGGTATTTGTGGCAAATGGTATTACAAAAGGCGACTGGCTCTCTGCCTTTTTATTTGGAATTTCCATTGCAGTGGGACTGACGCCGGAAATGCTGCCGATGATCGTAACTACTTGTCTTGCGAAAGGTGCTGTGTCCATGAGCAAGAAGCAGACGATCGTCAAAAATCTGAATTCTATTCAAAATTTTGGTGCGATCGACATTCTGTGTACAGACAAAACAGGAACACTGACACAGGATAAAGTTGTTCTCGAATATCATTTAAATGTAAATGGAGAGGATGACCTTCGTGTGCTCAGGCATGCGTATCTGAACAGTTACTTCCAGACAGGATATAAGAATCTGATGGATGTGGCGATCATCCAGAAAACAGAAGAGGAAGAAGCGGATGATCCACAGCTTGTTGATCTGTCCGAGCACTATGTAAAAGTGGATGAGATTCCCTTTGATTTCGCTCGCCGCAGACTGACGACGGTTGTACAGAATCAGGATGGAAAGACGCAGATGGTGACAAAGGGAGCGGTAGAAGAGATGCTTTCTATCTGCTCTTTTGCGGAGTGTGACGGAAAAGTGCGGCCAATGACAAAGGAATTAAAAAGCCGTATCCTTGCAACAGTAGATGATCTCAATGAGAAAGGATTTCGTGTGCTGGCAATCGCACAGAAAAGCAATCCGTCTCCGGCGGGTGCATTCGGTGTAACGGATGAGTGTGATATGGTGCTTATGGGATATCTTGCATTTCTTGATCCGCCGAAAGAGTCTACTGCGGATGCGATCAAGGCTTTAAAAGCCCATGGTGTGACAACGAAGATTTTGACCGGGGACAACGATAAAGTCACTCGTACAATCTGTAAGCAGGTAGGGCTTAAGGTAAGAAATATGCTGCTTGGTTCCGATCTGGAGAACATGAGTGATCAGGAATTGGCAAAAGCAGCAGAAACTACAGATGTTTTTGCAAAGCTGACACCGGATCAGAAAGCGAGAGTGGTGTCTGTATTTCGTGAAAATGGCCATACAGTCGGCTTTATGGGAGATGGTATTAACGATGCTTCGGCAATGAAATCCGCAGACATTGGAATTTCTGTTGATACAGCAGTAGATGTGGCGAAAGAATCCGCAGATATTGTGCTGCTGGAAAAAGATCTGATGGTTCTGGAAGAAGGAATTATTGAAGGACGCAAGACATATGCAAATATGATCAAGTACATCAAGATGACGGCAAGCTCTAACTTTGGAAACATGTTTTCCGTATTGGCGGCATCGGCACTGCTTCCGTTTTTGCCGATGGAGAGCCTGCAGCTGATCTTTTTGAATCTGATCTATGACCTTTCCTGTACTGCAATTCCATGGGATAATGTGGACGAAGAGTTTATTTCTGTACCCCGCAAATGGGATGCGTCCAGTGTGGGCAGCTTTATGATGTGGATCGGACCGACAAGTTCGGTTTTTGACTGGATGACTTATATTTTTATGTACTTTGTATTTTGTCCACTCTTTGTTTCCAGGGGAGTGCTGTACAATGATCTTGCCAGTCATTTTGCCGGCGCAGATTTGGTACGGATGCAGACGGCTTATGTTGCAATGTTTCAGACGGGATGGTTTATCGAATCTATGTGGAGCCAGACTCTGGTCATCCATATGATCCGCACACCAAAACTTCCGTTTATTCAAAGCCATGCATCTGCACCACTGACGCTGATGACATTTACAGGAATCGGAGTGCTGACGATCATTCCATTTACTACATTTGGCAGAATGTTGGGATTTGTGGCACTGCCGACGGCATATTTTGCGTATCTGATTCCGTGCATCCTGCTTTATATGGTGCTGGCAACAAGTTTGAAAAAAGCATATGTGCGTCATTATGGAGAATTGCTGTAAAAGGAGGAATGAAGGATGAACTGGACAAATCTTTGGATAAAATTGTTTGGAACAACGAAGTTTATGGGACTCGATATGGGATTCTGGGTATCGATTGCAGTTGTGATCGTGGTTGTGATCCTTATGAATGTAATATTCTGGAATATGGAGCTGACAGAAAAATAAAGGATAAAATATTTCCCTCAAAAATCAGAAAATAAATGACGGTACAGCTTTCAAATGGTATAATCAAATCATATGATCCAAAGGAAGCGTGAGTGAAAAGAGAGGGTGGTTATCCATGCGTATGAAAGAGAAAAAGGTACTTCTGTTTCTGGCTCTGATGTTTCTGTGCATATGCAGTCCCATGAGAGCAGAGGCAAGAGCAGGAGGAGCCAGCGGCGGTTCTTCCGGAGGCGGAGGAGGCTTTAGTTCCGGAGGCGGCAGTTATTACAGTTCGCATTCCAACCGTACCGGCAGAAGTTCCAGTCCGGTAAGCAGTGTTGTCATGTTTGGGGGATTTTTCCTGATGGCGAATGCGGGAGTCGTACTGTTTTTTGTCAAATCCAGAAGGGCATCTTCCAAAAGCTACCGGGAGATGAGGCAGTATCAGCAGTTTGGGGACAACTGGGATATCAATGAGATCCAGGAGCAGGTGAAGAATGCATATTTTGTGATCCAGGAATGCTGGAAGCGTCAGGATCCGGATTATGCAAAGGACTATATGAGTCAGAAATGTTACGATGATTTTGTAATGAAGCTGGGGTGGATGCAGGTTCGAAATGAAGTTCCGGTGCAGAAAAATGAACGGCTTTTAAGTGCGGTGCCGGTACATACATTTGACGATCTGGGGAAAGATCAGGATTATATCTGGTATTTGATCCACGGAAAAATGATCGATTATGTGGTGGATGAAAAGACGGGAAGGATGATACGCGGAAGCAGGAAAAATGAAGCGTTCTATGAATACTGGAAATTTATTCACCTGAACGGACACTGGGTTCTGGATGAAATCAGGCAGAAGGATGAAATGGATATCGATGAGTTTGCAAATTCATAAGAAAGATATTTGCAAAATCAGGGAAAAACGGTTACAATAGTCTACGGAATGAAAGAGGTAAATTCCATACAGGAATTACAAATTCACAGATAAAGTAAAAGGAGATATGGACATGAGTAAAAAACCAACCGTATTGATGATCTTAGATGGATATGGACTGAATGATACAACAAAAGGAAATGCTGTGGCAGAAGGAAAGACTCCGGTCATGGATAAACTGATGGCAGAGTATCCGTTTGTAAAAGGAAATGCAAGTGGAATGGCAGTCGGACTTCCGGAAGGTCAGATGGGAAACTCTGAGGTAGGACATCTGAACATGGGAGCAGGACGCATCATTTACCAGGAACTGACAAAGATCACAAAAGCGATCGAAGATGGAGATTTCTTTGAGAATCAGGCGCTGCTTGCAGCATGCAAAAATGCAAAAGAGAACAATACAGCTCTTCATATGATGGGACTGGTTTCTGACGGTGGTGTACACAGCCATAACGGACATATTTACGGACTTCTGGAGCTTGCAAAGAGACAGGGTGTAGAAAAAGTGTATGTACACTGTTTCCTGGACGGACGTGACACTCCGCCGGCATCCGGAAAAGAATATGTAGAAGCTCTGGAAGCAAAAATGAAAGAAATCGGTATCGGAGAAGTGGCATCTGTCAGCGGACGTTACTATGCAATGGACAGAGATAACCGCTGGGATCGTGTGGAGAGAGCTTACAATGCACTGGTAAAAGGAGAAGGCGTACAGGCAGAATCTGCGACAGCAGGGATTCAGGCTTCTTACGATGCAGATAAGACAGATGAGTTCGTAGAACCAATGGTGATCGTAAAAGACGGTGCACCGGTGGCAACTGTAAAAGATGGAGATTCTGTGATCTTCTTCAACTTCCGCCCAGACCGTGCAAGAGAGATCACAAGAACATTCTGTGATGATAACTTTGAAGGATTTGACAGAGGAGAGAGAGTCAAGACAACATTTGTATGCTTTACAGAGTATGATGTGACGATCCAGAATAAGCAGGTAGCATTTGTAAAAGAAGAGATCACAAATACATTCGGTGAATTTCTGGCAGCACACAACATGACACAGGCTCGTATTGCAGAGACTGAAAAATATGCACATGTAACATTCTTCTTCAACGGTGGAGTAGAAGAACCAAACAAGGGAGAAGACAGAATCCTTGTAAAATCTCCAAAAGTGGCAACTTATGATCTGAAACCGGAGATGAGTGCATATGAAGTATGCGATAAGCTGGTAGATGCGATCAAATCTGACAAATATGATGTGATCATTATCAATTTTGCAAATCCGGATATGGTCGGACATACTGGAGTAGAAGATGCAGCGATCAAAGCGATCGAAGCAGTGGATGAGTGTGTAGGAAAAGCAGTGGATGCACTGAAAGAAGTGGACGGACAGATGTTCATCTGTGCAGATCATGGAAATGCAGAACAGCTGATCGATGAGACAACAGGTGAGCCGTTTACGGCACATACAACAAATCCGGTACCGTTTATTCTTGTGAATGCTGATCCGGCTTACAAACTGAGAGAAGGCGGATGCCTGGCAGACATCGCTCCTACACTGATCGAGCTGATGGGAATGGAGCAGCCAAAAGAAATGACAGGAAAATCTCTGCTTGTAAAATAATCGCAGAGAACAGGTTGTTTCAACAGGAATAGAAATACAGGGAAGATACAGCAGGCAGAGGTTTGGAATTTTTTCGGGCTTCTGCCTGCTTTGTAAGAAAGGCATATTATGAGAGAGAAACTGACCCAAAGTGATGTCAAAAAGATTCAGCAGGAGATTGAACACAGAAAGCTGGTAGAGCGCAAAGAACTCATTGAAGCGGTCAAAGAGGCACGCTCTCACGGGGATCTGAGCGAAAATTTTGAATACCATGCGGCGAAAAAAGAGAAGAACAGAAATGAAAGCCGGATCCGTTATCTGGAGAGAATGTTAAAGACTGCAGTTATTGTAGAGGACCATTCCGGTGCAGATGAAGTTGGATTAAACAATACCGTTCAGGTATACTGTGAGGATGATGACGAGCTGGAGACGTACCGGATCGTAACTTCAGTGAGAGGAAGCTCCCTAAACGGACTGATCAGCATTGAATCACCGATCGGTAAAGCCCTTTTGGGACACAAAGTAGGCGATCGGGTATTTGTCAAAGTAAATGATGAGTTCGGTTATTATGTAGTGATCAAAAAAATAGAGAATACACAGGATGAAGATGCAGACAAGATCCGCAGCTTTTAGAAGGAGGAGAACATGGCATATCAGTATGAACTTGTCCTGTTTGATCTGGACGGAACGTTGACAGATTCCGGTCTCGGAATCATGAACAGTGTCCAGTATGCATTGAAAAAAATCGGCAGGGGCGTAGAAAATCTGGAAGAGCTTAAATGCTTCGTGGGACCGCCGCTTGCACAGCAGTTTGCAAAATTCTGCGGGTTTTCAGATGAAAAAGGGCATCAGATGGTAGAATTTTACCGGGAATATTACGAAGGAAAAGGGATGCTTGAAAATGCTGTTTATGATGGCATCCCGGAAGTACTGGAACAGTTAAAAAATGTGGGAATCCGTCTGGCAGTTGCGACATCCAAGCCGGAGAAATATGCAAGGAAGATTGCAGAGCATTTTAAGATCGCGCCATATTTTGAGTTTATCGGAGGGGCAAATATGGACGGAAGCCGTACGAAAAAGGCAGAAGTCATTGAGTATGTGCTGAAAAACTGTAAAGTAGAAGACAGGCAGTCGGTGCTGATGGTCGGTGACAGAGAACATGATATCTTGGGAGCAAAGGCATGCAAAGTGTCTGCATTGGGAGTCTTATATGGCTATGGTGACAGAGCGGAGCTTGAAGATGCAGGCGCTGACTGGATCGTGAGTACGCCGGCAAAGATTACGGAAAAAATACTGGGAAGGGAATGAACTGGTCAGTTTAACAAAAAATTTTGTCAGAACCCGGTATAGATTTAACATAACATCCTTACAATAAATGTTGGATAAGAACATGAGAAAAAGATTGTGAGGAATCAATATGTATACAAGATTATGGAAACTGATCACAAAACACATGGAAGAAAATTCCAGAATGGCAGTGTTTCTGACTTCTGCAATGCTGATCTGGACAATTGGAATTACGATGGCAGGAATTTTGGTCTGTATCATCAAGCATATGAATGTGATATGCAGGCTGAGTGATCTGATCTGTGCCGGAATCTATGCAGGACTGGTCTTTGGGCTTTTTGGCGGCGGATGCTTTTTATGGAATCACAGAAATCATTTATATAAACAATAAGAGCGAGGCTTATAGATGAGAAGAATGGACTTTACAACGGAGCATGTAGAATCATTTCAGCCGGGAGAGACATATGAGGTGACGGAGTGCGTACTTCCGTCCTCCTATTATTATGTGCTGGAACATGCTCTGGGTATCAGTAAAAATTTTAAGAATGCGGAGCGTTTAAAGACAACGACAGGAACAGTTGTGGATACGAGAAAAACGTCACGTTTTGATTTTGTAATCTTGGAATTTGACGAGTAATGCAGTATAATAACAGAAGAAAAATCCAAACGAGGTGATAAGAATGAACCCAGAAAGAATGGAAGCAATGTGCGGTGGAAAGGGACATGTGCTGATCAAGCATATTCTCGGAGAAAAAGAGATGAATGGAAAGTGCGGGCTTTACGCGGAAGTGACTCTGGAGCCGGGGTGTTCCCTTGGTTACCATGAACATCATGGAGAAAGTGAGACGTATTACATCCTGACCGGAGAGGGCAATTATGACGACAATGGAAGAATCCGCCCGGTAAAAGCCGGTGATGTGACATTTACACCGGATGGATGCGGACATGCACTGACCAATACCGGTGATACAGATCTTGTGTTCATGGCACTGATCATTAAAGACTGATGAAAAAGACAGTCATTCCCAAAAGAACAGGAATGACTGTCTTTTTTTATGCTTTCTGATCAAGAAGACATCGCCGGTTATATACAAGGTGCAGATACATGGCATCTTTGGCGCGCAGCGTATCGTGTGCTGCGATCGCATCGGTGATCTCCCGGTGTGTTTCAATCGTTTCATGTAAAAGCCGATTGTTTGTCAGTTGGATAAAAAGCGGGATCGAGCTGTTGATTACGGGAATCAGCCGCGGAACGACCAGATTTTTACTGCTCATGGCAATGGCAGTGTGAAACTCAATGTCCTTTCCAGTGTGATCTTCCCCACGAAGGAGGAGTGCTTCGACTTCATCACACAGCGTAGAGATCTTGCGGATATCGGTCTCTTCGGCATGCAGGGCTGCCATTTCGGCAATGGCAGGCTCCAGCAGAAAACGAACATCCAGAAGATCCAGTGTCAGCTTTTTCTTGTCATCAATAAAGGTAAATCCAAGCGGATCGTCAACGACTCCGGGGGAGGCGGCAACATATGTTCCGGAACCCTGACGGATTGTTACAATATTTCTGGATGCGAGCAGTTTCATGGCTTCCCGGATGGAGCTTCGTCCGGCTCCCATTTTTTCAGAGAGAACGGATTCATTGGGAAGTTTGTCGTTGGGCTGGAGCTGCTCTTCTAAAATATAGGCAATGATATCGTCAGATAACTTCTCGGGTAAACTCTTTTCAGTTGAATTCATCATACGACTTTTCCTCTTTTCTACAAATATAACGCAATAAATATAGGATAAAATAAGAAAAAACAAATGTCAAACAATAAAAATACACAAAAAACAAGTAAATAAATTGTGAAATATTACGGGTTGATTTTCTGGTTTAAAGATTTTAGAATAAAATCATCAGATGAATTCAAGGCATTTGAAAGAAAATCTTTGGAAAAAGGAGAAAAAGTAGTAAAATGGTCAGATGTATTAAACAAGGAAAACATATGATGAATGTAAGGGGGAAGGGAAGATGACAGAACCAGTATTTTATGCAGATCCGATGCGCTTATTGATCGCATCCGCAGCAGGAATTCTTTTATTGTTATTTTTGATCATCAAGCTGAAGCTTCATCCGGTAATTTCTATGATGATTTCCGCTGTACTGATCGGAATTGGTGCAGGTATGCCGTTACATATGATCGGAGAGACGGTAGAAAAGGGCGTAGGAAAGACGTTGCAGGGAATTGCACTTTTGATCGGATTGGGATCCATGTTTGGCGGAATTCTTGAAGTCAGTGGAGGAGCTCAGCAGATGGCACAGACGCTGATTCGCAGATTTGGTCAGCAAAAAGCAGGATGGGCATTGGGACTTACGGGGCTTGTGCTCGGCACAACCGTATTTTTTGAAGCAGGAGTCGTGATCCTGATTCCGCTGGCGTTCAATGTGGCAAAGCAGACAAAAAAATCAACGTTATATTATGCAACCCCTCTTTTGGCAGGGCTGGCATCCGGATATGCCTTTGTTCCGCCGTCGGCAGGTTCTGTTCTGGTTGCAAACGCATTGGGTGTGAATTTAGGGACGATGATGGCGATCGGAATTCCGGTTGCACTGGTTTCCACAGTGGTTGCAGGAATTATCTGGGGAAAAATCATAGGAAATAAAATCTATACCAAACTTCCTGCGAATGTAGAGGAAATTGCAGATATAGATAAAAATCTTCCATCCTTCGGAATTGTATTAATGATCATTTTAATTCCGCTTGTTTTGATCTTGCTCAGCACGATCTCGGGATATCTTCCGATTCCGGAAAGTGTGCAGTCAGTTCTTCAGTTTTTAGGAGAACCGTTTGTGGTACTGACGATCGCAACTCTGACAGCGATGTACATGCTGGGAACAAGAATGGGGTATAACAGAGATCAGCTGAAAAAGATTCTGGATCACTCTTTAAGACCGGTTGGAATGATCCTGCTTGTAATCGCAAGCGGCGGAGTGATTCGCTGGATGCTGCAGGATTCGGGACTTGGAAATATTATTGGACCGATCCTGGAAAAAAGCGGAATGCCGCTGATCGTGATCGCATTTCTCATTGCGTTTCTGGTACGTGCTTCTGTGGGAAGTTCAATCGTAGCAATGACGATGGCTTCCGGGATCATGGCGTCAATGCCGGCTATGGCAGACAGCTCTACACTGTACAGAGCAGCGATGTGCTGTGCAATCTGTGGCGGAGCGACGGCACTGAGTCATGTAAATGATGCCGGATTCTGGCTGGTAAGTACATTTTTGGAGATTGATGAGAAGACAACATTAAAATCATGGACGATCATGGAAACACTGATCGGAATCACAGGTCTGATTTTGGGATTGGTGATCTCGATCTTCGCATAATAAAGGAGGAGCGTATATGAAGATCATACCCGTATATTTGAGAGATATGCAGGATGCAAAACATCTTGTGCAGGCGGCAGAAGCCTGCAAAAAAGAAGTAGATCTGCTCTGCGGACGTTATGTGGTAGATGCAAAATCAATGCTGGGCGTGTTTAGCCTTCCTTGCTTTGACGATGTAAAAATGCGGGTGGAGGACGAAGATGCAAAAATTTTGATTCAATATTTGGAACAGGGAAATGTTATCAGAATGGAGGAAAATTAAGATGGAACTGACAAGTCAGAAATTAAGAAAAATCGCACCGGAGCTGGATCCTTTGAGACTGGGAACCGGATGGAAGCTGGAGGATCTCTCCAAACCACAGATTATCATTGAAAGTACATTTGGAGACAGTCATCCGGGAAGCGGACATCTTCTGGATCTGGTCGAAGAGGCAAGACAGGGTGTTGCAGAGGCAGGTGGTTTCGGAGCTCGTTATTTCTGTACGGATATCTGTGACGGAGAAGCACAGGGACATGATGGAATCAACTATTCACTGCCGTCCAGAGATATGATGGCAAATATGATTGAAATTCATGCAAATGCAACTCCGTTTGACGGTGGAGTGTTTATTGCAAGCTGCGATAAAGGAATGCCGGCACATTTGATGGCGGTAGGAAGAATCAATATTCCGTCTATTATCGTGACAGGCGGCGTGATGGATGCCGGTCCGGATCTTCTCACACTGGAGCAGATTGGAAAGTACAATGCAATGTGTGAACGTGGAGAGATCACAAAAGAAAAGATGGAATTTTACAAACATAATGCATGTCCATCCTGCGGAGCATGTTCGTTCATGGGAACAGCATCTACAATGCAGGTAATGGCAGAAGCGCTGGGACTGATGCTCCCGGGAAGTGCTTTGATGCCGGCAACCAGCAAGGACTTAAGAGAGTTTGCAAAAAAAGCCGGAAAACAGGCAGTCTGGCTGGCAGAGCATAACCTGACTCCGGACAAGATCGTAACGATGAAGTCCTTTGAAAATGCAATCATGGTACATGCGGCAATTTCCGGTTCTACCAACTCTCTGTTACACATTCCGGCAATTGCCAGGGAATTTGGAATTGAGATTGACGCAGATACATTTGACCGTCTGCACAGAGGCGCACACTATCTGCTCAACATCCGCCCGGCGGGAGAATGGCCGGCACAGTTCTTCTATTATGCAGGAGGAGTTCCGACGATCATGGAAGAGATTAAGGATATGCTGCATCTGGATGTTATGACAGTGACCGGAAAAACACTGGGAGAAAATCTGGAAGAACTGAAGAAAAATGGATTCTACGATAAATGCCAGAGTTACCTGGACCAGTGGAATTTAAAGAGGGAAGATGTGATCCGGCCGTTTGACAGACCATTCGGAACAGATGGAAGCATTGCGATCCTCAAAGGAAATCTTGCACCGGATGGAGCCGTTGTAAAACACACGGTAGTGCCAAAGGAGATGTTTGAAGCAGTTCTTCGGGCAAGACCGTTTGACTGTGAGGAAGATGCGATCCATGCAGTACTGACACATGAGATTCAGCCGGGCGATGCGGTGATTATCCGTTATGAAGGTCCAAAAGGAAGCGGAATGCCGGAAATGTTCTACACAACAGAAGCAATTGCATCAGATGCAACGCTTGGTGCAAGTATTGCGCTTCTGACAGACGGTAGATTTTCCGGAGCATCCAAAGGTCCTGCGATCGGACATATTTCTCCGGAAGCAGCACAGGGCGGACCGATTGCCCTGGTGGAAGAAAATGATCTGATTGAGATCAGCATTTCAAACAGGGTTCTTCGAATCGTGGGAGTAAATGGTGAGAGAAAATCAGAGGAAGAAATGGAAGCAATCTTAAAAGAAAGAAAAAGCCGCTGGCAGCCAAGAGAAAACAAATATACAAAGGGTGTTTTAAAGCAGTTTGCGGAAAAGGCCGTGTCTCCGATGAAGGGCGGTTATATGGAATAGGAGCTGCTGGAAACAGTAACGAATAGGATCCGGATAGGGATACCAGAGATGAATTTCTGTGCAAAAGAGTTCATCTCTGGTATTTTTGTGATATAATGATGAAATCCGGCATGATCACAAGTCGGAAATGACAGCAAAGGAGAACATTGGTGAGATGTTGAATTATATTCGTTTTTCGACCAGAAAAGGCGAAAACAAGACATTGATAGAGATTCGTACTGCGAAAGACTGCAGGCTGGATGCAGTGATAGAGAGTGTGTCCTATCCATTTTTTGAATGCGCGTATTCACTGACCGCAGAGCATGGAGAAGAGTGGCTTCTGCGGATTGCAGATTTACATATGGAAAACTGGAAAGAGGTCTATATGCCGTCAGATGCTATACCTGATGAAGATGATGAGAACTGGGAAGTGGCATATTGTGAACAGGGCGAGAAGGAGAAAAAATCTGTGGGACGCGGCGTTTATCCGGATAACTGGAAAGAATTTTTGAAGATCATGGATGAGATCGTGCCAACTTCCATTCCCGGACAGATTAATAAAATCACTTTGGAATATCAGAGAAATGTCCGGTTCACGCAGAAAAATGAAGGGGGAACTCAAAATGAGACTGTCAACTGGGATTATAAAGAAGAAATGATCCTGGACCGGTATGAGGAAACTCTGACGATCCGTCAGGTGATCGCTCCGGGGCGGGAATTGACCAAAGAATATCATATGCGGGATGAGATTCCGGAGCTGATGGATAAGTGCATGGAATATCTTGGAAAACTGAAAAGTAC
>OHHK01000508.1_pt1 | contig 20408 bp, 3 predicted proteins | sample 1568111 | NCBI WGS metagenome assembly OHHK01 (sample SAMEA3879562, study PRJEB24766) | human gut metagenome | biome: human-associated habitat; feature: feces | place: USA | collected 1985/1987 | reverse complement strand
AAACAAAATATTTACAAAAAAGAAAAATATTTTTATTATAATGATAAGCAAGAAATAAACTGTTTGATGGGGTTATAAACTTAGTGAAATTAAATGGGGAGCGGTGATCATGAACGGGAAATATTTATCGCAGGCAGTAAAAATACTGGTTTTAGTAAGTTTGGCAGGCGTGTCGGTTACTGCGGAAGCAAATCCGCCCAGCAGACCGCCCAGCGGCTATAATGATGCTGGCGTGCAGCTGAACCGCACCAGAGAGTATATTGAAAGAGAACAGATCGCCAGAAGAATACAGGAAGAACGCAACAAACAGCAGAGCGAGGTTGAGGCAGAAAAAGGCAGTGAGCAGGGTGAAGCAAGCGGAAGCGTGCTGTTCCTTCTGCAAAAGGTAGTTATTGACGATTCACAGGTGCTGAGTCAGGCTGAAATAGCGTCAGTGACAGACAAATATGTGGGACACGAGGTTTCACTGCAAAAGCTGAATACGCTGGTTAGTGAATTAAACAAGTTATACGAGGATAAGGGCTACCTGACATGCAGAGCAGTTTTACCGCCGCAGACGATCAAAGAAGGGATCGTCCACATCAATCTGGTAGAGGGGCGTACCGGCCAGCTGATCATGGATGGCAATAAATCTACTAACAGCAGGTATATTCAAAACCGGCTGCATTTGCACAAAGACAGGATAGACAATGTACACGAGCTTAACAAAGACCTGCTGCGCTTTAACAGCACCAACGATGTGCAGCTGCGCATTTTTATGCAGGCAGGCGAGGAAGCTGGTACTACTGATTATGTTATAACTGCCTATGAGCCCAGGCAACACAATTTTACAGTTTATACAGATAATGCCGGCAGTGACAGCAGCGGTTTGTGGCGTGCAGGGATGTTTTATACTAATAAAAGCCTGACAGGTAACAGGGATACGCTAATGGTGAGCGGGATCTTTTCGGAGGGCACAAAATCGGGCAGCTTTGCCTATAATACTCCGGTAGGGCGCAGCGGTACTAAATTAGGGGTACAGTACAGTGCCAACAGTGTGCATATTATCGACGGTGACCTGGAGCCGATGAACGTACGCGGCAATTCTAATTCGTACGGCGTGTCGTTGACGCAGCCACTGATAGTAACAGAGCATTTAAAAAGCGATGTGGCACTGGAATACAGTCGTCAAAGCTCGAAAACGGATTTTTTAGGTATCCATTGGGTTGATGATACCATAAGCGGCTATACCGCATCGTTTAGTATGATGAATTACGGTAAAAGCTCGGTGATTTTTCAAAAACATGGTTACAGGATAGGTGATTGGGAAAACATCGACGGGCAGAACAAGGATTTTGGCAAATACCAGTTCAATGGACTGTACCAAAAGGTTTACAGCGGTGGGCAGATGCTGACGGGACGGCTGGACGGACAGTGGAGCAGTACCAGTTATCTGCCGTCTGCCGAGCAGTTTTATATCGGAGGAGCCTACAGTGTACGCGGCTATAAGGAAAGTTTGTTGGGCGGTGACCACGGTGTGGCGGTGAGCCTGGAATATTCGGTGCCGATAGCTAAAGCGGTATCGGCCTTTACCTTTATTGATTACGGCAGCGTTTATGGTGACAGTGCTTTTGAAGATCATATACTGATGAGTACGGGTATTGGCGTTAAGGCGACGCTGGCACAGAATTTTTACAGCAGTTTGACATTGGGCGTACCATTACGCCGGGAGCTGAACGGCAGCGAGGCTGGTAAAACACGTCTGCATTTTATGTTTAACGGGCAGTTTTAGAAGGGGGCAAGACCATGAGCACACAAAGAAGGATCAGGCGCAGCAATGAGAAATTGAAAACAAAACAGGTAGAGACCGCAGTTGAAAAGCGCCCTAAGCTGGCGCAGCGGATCATTTCTGCCGTTACTGCCATGGGTATTTTTGCTAATCCTCTTGTGGCATCGGCACAGATAATTTCCGGTGCTGAGTTTACAAATGTTACGACTAATGGCAGTGTTATCGACATAGAGACAAAAAAAATCATCGACAGAACCGGTATCAATGTTTTTCAGCAATTTGGCTTGAATGCCAATCAGATCGCCAACATGTATTTTGGTAGTAAAGACAGCAATAACCAGGCCGATAATCTGGTCAATTTTGTTAACAGCCACATCGACATCAACGGTACGGTGAACGCTGTCAAAAACAATAAGATCGGCGGCAATTTGTACTTTTTGAGTAAGGACGGCATGGCTGTAGGCAGCAGCGGCGTTATCAATACTGGCGCACTGCATGTGATGACGCCGACGGCGGCGCAGATGACGGCTATGCAGAACGTGTTGTCGGCAGGCACCAACGATGCGCAGAAAGCGCAGCTGGAGCTGCTGCGCAATTCGCCGGCACAGATACCGCTGAACCCCAGCGGCACGATAACTGTTTTGGGTAAGATCAATGCTACGAATAAGATCGACCTGCGGGCGGCGAATATCCTGGTAGGCATTGATGGCAATAAGAATATCAATAAGGCGGCAGCCCTGAATACCGGCGTGGTAGATTTTACTGATCTGGTAAATATAAAGGGCAGCAGCGGCGCTGTGCAATCGGGTCTGACGGGCGCTTTGACGGCGATTATGGACACCGGCAGCGGCGATATTATTTTGAAAGCGTCTGCCGATGCCGGTACTAAAAGCATTGCCGACGGTGCCCCCGGCTTTATCAAGGATAAGCTGGACGGGCTGGCTGACGAGGTCACCTACAGGGAGATAACTGCCTCGGTGCAGAACTATGGCACGATAGCGGCAGCTGGAGGCGTGGATATTTCGGCTACGGCGCAGAATGTTAAACGTACCGAGACTGGTGCAGAAGAAGCAGGAAGCCTGGCGCAGGTAACGGCAACAGTTGATTTGGCGGCAGGCAGCGTGAGCGGCGTTAAAGACGTTTCGGTGCAGGCGGTAGCTAAAAATGAATATGTTGACGAAGATGGGCTGGTGCATAAAGCAGCAGTACTGGGGCTTGGCGCAGCGACACCCATTACAGGTGACGTTGCTTTTGCGGTGCTGGAAACAGAGGCTGCTGTCAATATCGGGCAGGAAGCGGCTGTAAGCAGCAGTGGCGTTGATGTGGCCACTACTTTAGCGGCGACGCAGGCATCGGCTACCGGTTATAAGTTTGCCAGCAAGGGCGGGCAAAAAGGCACCTATGTGCCGGCCGGGGCAGTTACATATACCGAAGCGTCCAATAAGGCCGTAGTTAATGTGGATGGCAAGGTAAATGCACAGGGTGATGTGGAAGTTAAGGCTAAGGCTGACCTGAAAATAGATGCGACAGATAACCTGGCGGTGAAGGGCGAAAATGCCAACCAGATCGTTGTCGGAGTTTTGGTCACTAACGGTGATAACACGGCGCAGGTAAATATCAATAAAAATCAGACGGCCGGCTACGAAAAGGCTCTGACGGCTGGCGGTGATATCGTGATTGGGGCCGAAGCTGTAAATGACCTTAATTCTGAATTGAATGTTGCTGGTGCAGATGCTTCGGCACTGGTAACAGCCGTAAATGTGACCACCTATAACAGCAGGGCCGGGGTCAATGTAGACCGTTCACTGGAGGCGGGTAATGACCTTAGCGTCAGCGCGGATAACACCTTTACCAAAAATACTGTCATCAGCAGCAATAAGATAGGCTCGGGCAAATACATGGCGAAGGCCATGGAGACCTTGAACAAGGTGGGTGCTACCGATGCCCTGAAAGCTGTGGGCGGTAAGGTGAAGGATGCCCTTTTTAAGAGCGATGGCGAGGGCGGCGCAGACGGTATGACCTATGAAGGCATCAAGCTGGCCGATTTTTTGAAGGCAGGCGCGACGGTGGCCGTGGTCAACGAAAATAATACTGCTGCGGTCAATATCGGTTCTGAAGCCGGCTTGACGGCTCAGGAAGGCCAGTTGACCCTGGATGCCAGGATGCAGATGGACGATATCCATATGGTGGCCAGCGGCGCCAGCAATTCCTATACTAAGGAGCATGGCGGCGGGCTTGTAGGCAATGCGACAGTAATGGTGACTAACCTTGAGGATACGGCTACTGTGACCGTTGCTGACCGTAGCGAAACCAATGCGCAGCCGGCGGCCCTTACAGGTAAAAAAGGTGTGGCTGTCAATAGCCGCGTGCTGGTTGATTATAACCGGGTGCAGAAGATGGTTGATGATGTCAAGCGTGCGGCAGCTGATATCAAAGCTGGTTTCAGCGGGCTGGGAGGCAGCATCAGCAGCGACTGGGAAGCTTTGCTGAAGGCTGTAACAGATAAGGCCGACGCTTTGGAAGCGGCTTTAGGAACTTTTACTGCTGATGAGACGCTGCTTACCAGCGACGATGGGATACTGAAGGCGACCAATCCTTTCAGCGCAGCTACGGAACTGCTTAGTGCGCTGGATACATTGAATGAACAGATCGCTGCGGCAGAGAAGGATCCGGCGCAGCAGACGACGGCAGCCAAGCTGAAACAGGCAGTTTCGGGCTTGTCTGATATCGTGGTCAATTCCATAGCTTTTGCCGATCCTAACAGCTATGCTAATTTTGCAGCTGTATCTAACGCTAAAGGCGACGATGGCGGCGGCAGCGGCACGGGTACGGCGGCAACTATTGCCGGTACTGTGATGATAACCAATGTGGACCATGGCAGCAAGGTGCTGCTGGGTAATAATGTACAAATAAATTCTGAAGGTACAGTTGATGTTGGGGCTGAGAATCTGATGAAGGATGTTAGCCTGGCAGGAGTAACTGCGGCCATTTTTAATAACGCCGGCGGCAACAGCTCAGTAGGTGCAACGGTTAATATAGCTGATTTTGATACCAATACGGTGGTGGCTGTGGGTGAAGGCTCGCATATCACCGGCGGCGAGATCAATATCGCAGGCACAAATACTATCGACCATGTGGCCGTAGCAGCAAGCGCAGGTAAAGGAGCCTCTGGTGAGGCAGGCGCTTCGGGCGTTACTTTGAACGGTATGGTGTCGGTGATAAACGGCGACAGCAAGGTGCTGACGATAGTTGACGATGAGGCTTCGCTGACGGCACAGAAAAACGGTTCCGGTGCTGCTGAGACCAGTGGTAAGGTAACAGTTAAGGGTTTGAACGATACAAGTCTGGTGAATGTGGCAGGCGGCCTTTCGATGACCCATTCCAATGGTGCTGTTGGTATTGGCGTGGCCGTGAATGATTTTGCGGTACATAATATTGCCGGTATCGGCGATGTCAAGGGCTTCAGCGATGAGGTTTTTGGCGCTGATAATGATGAAATGAGCGGTGATGAAGGTTATACAACTGCTTATACGGCTACCGGTGCTGTTAAAAAAGCGGCTTCGGTGCAGGCTTATGGTCTGGACGTAGCTGCTGTTACTGACGGCACAATCAATACTGTCAGTGCGGCGGGGAGCGTTTCCAGCAACGACAGCTCAGGCAAAGAAGGTTTTTTTGACAAGCTGGGTAATAAAATGAACAGCCTTACTGATAAGGTACTGGGTGAAAATGGCCTGGTAGGTAAGGCCGGTTCGATATTTGCCGATAAGGTGAACGGCGATGGCAGCTCATCTTCGGCTGTCGACGATGCTTTTAATGTAAATGGTACGGGGCAGGGCGGCGGCCAGCTGAATATCAACCGTGATAATCAGGGCGGCAGCCAGGGATTTATGCCGGAATTCAGCATTTCTGGTTCTGGCAGCGTGTCAGTAAACAGCCTTAGCAACGAGACTAAGGCCGTTGTAGATAATGCCGTTATCAGTCTGAATGATGGTGATATGAGCGTTACTGCCCGGGACAATGCTTTTGTTGGGGCCTACAGCGGTGCAGCGGCCCTGGTTTGGAAGTCCAGCGGCGAAAATGGTGCCAAAGGAAAGAGTGCGGCTCTGGCCGGTGCGGCAGCTGTTAACGATATCGACAATACTATCAGCGCCATCGTTGCCAACAGTACGATTAACGACGCGGGCAAGCTTGATGTTTTAGGCTTGAGCGGCGGCACTACTATTGCGGCTGGTTTGGGACTGGAAATATCTAAAAATGAGGGCGGCAGCGGTACCGGCGGAGCGGCAGTTTCTGTCAATCTGATCGACCATACCGTCAATGCCCTGATGGAGGACAATACTGTTACTAAGGCGCAGTCAATTGATGTGACAGGCTACCAAAGTGATGTGCAGGTGACAGGCGGGCTGCAAGTGGCGGCGGGCAATCAGGGTACGGCCGTGGGTGCTTCCGTTGCTGTGGCTTCTTTAAACAATACTATCAATGCCGGGATCAAGGGAACAGGTAAAAACGGTCTGGCCTATACTGATGTGGGCAATGTTGAAGTGCATGCTTTAAGTGCGTTGACAGCAGTTACAGCGGCTGTTTCGGCCGGTGCTACCAAAACCAGCAAAAGCGACGGTACCAGCGTTAATATTCAGGGTGCCGGTGTTTATAACAGCGTCAATAATACTGCTAATGCATATATTGATGGGGCCAATATCGCAACAACAGCTGCTGGCTCGGTGCGAGTGCGGGCGATGGATACAAATAAACAGGATGCGGCTGTTTATCAGGAGCTGCTGACACGGGGGGCCAGTGATAAAGCGGCAGAACTTGCCAGAACCAGCTCCATTATCGATACAAAGGGTAATTCCTATTATGACGGGCTGGATACGGCCATGACTGATGACGGCAGCGGCGATGGTACGCTTGACCTTGATACGATAGGTAAAAACGGCAGTACTATCGTTACTGCGGCGGCCGGTGTGGCCGTTACTAACGGCGATGCGGCAGTAGGCGCGTCGGTAGCTATCAGCGATATCGATAATAAGTTCACTGCTAAAATAACTGATTCTGAGATCACTGCTGCCGATGTTGAGGCGCAGGCCAATTCGGATACCTTACTGGTAGGCGTAGCTGGCGGTGTAGGTGTAGGCAATAAGATTGGCGGCGTAGGCAGCGCGTCCTGGCAGGATATTGATAATACAGCTGCGGCAACGATCAGCGGCTCAACGATCAAGGCGCAGTCGGTAAGCGGCAGGGCTGTGAATACAGCGAAGATGATAAATGTAGCCGGGCAGATAGCCGGAGGCAAGAGTGCTTTGGGCGCGGGGCTGGGCTACAGTGGCCTGAGTAATGTGACAGGTGCTTATTTGCACGACAATCTTATTGATAAAAGAATCATTGATACTGATGGTGTAATAGTAAATGCCAATGCTGCCAACGGTAATAAAATGTATACGATCGGGGCCAGCGTCGCTGCGGCAACAGAGAATGCGGCAATAACCGGCACTGTGGTTTTAACACGTGCTGATGGCAAGACAGATGCCCTGATCAGTGATTCGGAAATAACCAATGCTAAGGCAGTGGGCGCAGCTGCTGCCGATACTACTTATACTTATACGGTAATGGGCAATGTAGCAGCCGGAGCGAAAGCAGGCGTTGGTGCAGGTGTTGCTTATACTGATATTGGCGGTTCCAGCGGCGATGCAGCTAAAGCCGGCCAGGTGACCAATGCAGGTATCAAGGGAACGCAGATCGAGTCTGCGGCTGCCGGTGCGGCAGTTAGTGTCAGCGCAGTTGATTCTTCTAAAATTTTGAACGTGGCTGTGGGCGTAGGCGGCGCAGGTAAGGTCGCCGTACAGGGCGCTGCTTCGACGGCACTCGTCAACAAGCAGACGCAGGCCGTACTTGAAGCGACGGACATCGATAAAGACGATGACAATGCAGCCAGGGCTGATGTTACTGTAAAAGCTCAATCTGACAGCAAGATATTCAATACTGCTGTTGTGGCTGCCGGTGCAGGTACAGCAGCAGTAGGCGCAGGCGTTGCCGTAAACAGGATCGTGCAGCAGACCGGCGCAGAGGTGCAGGGCGGCACAATGAATCTGCAGGAACTGGATATACGCGCTGTAGCTGCTCCGAAGATCGAAACGATAGGCGTAGGCGGGGCAGTTGGCGGTAATGTAGGCGTCAGCGGTTCGGTCGCTGTCAATATGATAGCAAACGATGTTACGGCCCATATCGGTTCGGGTGCTGTAATAGCAGCTAACGGCAGTGTAGGGGTAGTTGCGCAAAGCGATGAACAGATCTCCAACTATGCGGGAACGCTTAGCGGCGGTGGTACTGCCGCTGTGGGTGTATCTACCAGTGTCAACCAGATTTCGGGCACTACCGGGGCCTTTATTGGCGACGAAGGTGAAAGCACTGTTAAAACCAGTGTTACGGCCAAGGGCAATGGCAGCGGCATAAAAACTGACAGCACAGTGAAAGACGATCAGATTCATGATACGCTGATCGACAAAGATACTATTGCAATGGGCTCGCAGATTGAGCGTACTGCTGCTGTACAAAAGGGCATCGTAGTTGATGCTTCTTCGACCCGCGACCTTAAATCCTTCCTTGTTAACGCTTCTGGCGGCATGTATGCCGGTGTGGCAGCCACAGTCAATGTCAATCTTATTGAAGGCGCTACTGATGCGAAAATCAGCAATGCCATACTGAACGGCGGCATTGCCGGCAGCGGCAGCAGGGCAGATGTCAGTGTTCGTGCCGGTGATTACACTAACAGTGCCGGCTTTGTAGGTTCCCTGGGCATCGGTGTCGAAGGTGCAGGTATAGGAGCCGGATCGGATACCAATACGGTGAGCCGCGACGTTACAGCGCAGGTTGCTGACAGTGATATCAAGGCGCAGGCTTTGAAGGTGGCGGCAGAAGGTAAGCAGGGCATATCGTCGTTTACGGTGGGCATGGGCGCAGCCGGCGTGGGTGCCGGTGTAGCCGGTGTTGTGACTGTCAGTAAAATGGACAACACAACTAAAGCCGTTTTAACGGGTACTACAGCTGATGTCACGACGCTCGACGTCGAGGCTAACCATCTGGCACGCACTAATGCAGGCAATATTTCGACCGGCGGTGCAGGTGTAGGCGCCGGGATCGGCTTATCCGTAGGTGTTCTGCAGGATGATTCGGTCACAGAAGCCGAGGTCAGCGGCAGTACTGTTAACAGCAGCGGCAACCAAAGTATTACGGCGACCAATAAAACAGTTGCCAATCCTGCCATTGCGGCAACAGGTGTGGCCGGAGCCGGAGCAGGCGTAGCTGGGGCGGTATCTGTAAATAATATCAACAGCAAGGTCAAAACCAATATTACCAATGCAGCTTTGACAGCGGCCAATGGCTCCATTGCTGTGGCAGCCAAAAACACTGTTGCTATAGATGCTTATACGGGCGGTATCGCCGCAGGTGCAGTCGGTGTGGGTGCCAGCGTCACCGTTAATACTATCGACAGCACTGTGCAGAGTAATGTGACGAATAGTAACCTGACAGCGCAAAAGGATATCACTGTAACGGCAGAAGAACTCCGCGACATCAGCCAGCTGGCTACTAATGCAGCAGCAGGTGGAGCAGCGGTAGGCGGCAATATACTTATCACCAATGTAGGTAAGGCTTTAAATGATGCCGATGAAAACGAACAAGCGGCCCGTGAACAGATCGAAGCAGCTAATGCTGCTTACGGAGATACGGATATGCTGAGCTTTGCCCGCGATCTGGGCGCCTTGGAAAAAGGCTCGATCGAGGCTGATGCCAATACGGTAAGTGTAGGCGCAGGCTTCGGCGGCGGCAGGGATTCGCAGATCTCGGTGAATATCAAAGACGGCAGCATGACGGCGCAGGGCAATCTTGCGGCTACAGCTAAGGAAACCGGTGATATAACCATGACCGGAGGCAGCGGCGCAGTGGGTTCTGCAGCAGTCAATGCCGGCGTAGGCATACTGAACGTACACCGCAATCTGGCGGTGAAGATCGAGGACGCTATGCTCACCGGTGCAGAAATCAAAGTGGGCAGCGATATCAACGGTGCGACACAATTGAATATGTATCAGGGCAGCGGCGGCATATTGGGCGTCAATGCGGCTTACGGACGCGTCAGCACGGAAGGCGGCAGCGATGTTAAGATCAGCGGCAGTAGTTTAACTGCGACTAAAAATGACGTAGCTGTGACAGCTAATGACAGCAGTAGTACTTCGATCGAAGCTGTTGGTATCTCGGGCGGCGCAGTCGCCTTAGGGGTAATCGTGGCGCAGGCTGAAAATACCAGCAATATCGGTATTACAGTGGATAAAAGCAGTTTGAAGGCTGAGAAAAACGTCGATATTAGTGCCGAACGCAAAGCCAGAGATGCAAATGGTAAGGAAAAAGATTATTCCCTGTCGGTAAATGCGATAGCCGGCAGCGGCGGACTGGTATTTGCCGGGGCTGGTGTCAGTGCCCAGGCTACTGAGAATGGTACGGTCAAGATAGACGTGACCAGCCAAAACAGTCTGACAGCAGGCAAAAATATCAACATTACAGCACTCAACGCGCCTGCCGTTAAAGCGGTTACTGGTGCGATCAGCGGCAGTATGCTGGCTTCTGCAGCTGTAACTGTGGCACAGGCTAACATTGGGACCAGTTCCAAAGGTTTGCAGACCAGTGTAACTATTGGTGATAATAATATTTTGACAGCGGGCAGTGAAGCTGAACCCGGGGCGATTAACGTCAAGGCTGAAGCTAATGCCAGGCAGTATGTTGATATGCAGGCGCTGAGTATCAGTGCCTCGCCATTCCCTGGCGGAGCGGCCCAGATCAACAGTGGCGGCAGCTCTATTTACAGCAAAGTGTCTGTGAATGCTGGCAACAATATCTACCGGGGATACGCGTTAGGTGACGATAATTATGAAGCTGCCGATCTGCGGCTGGAGGCCAATAACAGCGTGGCGCAACAGGTAAAGGCCAGCGGCATCAGTGTTGGTACAGCATTCGCTACGGGGACTAACCTTGCCGCTACTCTGGTTGATTTAACGACTGAGGCCATAGCAGCAGGGAGCAAGTCCGGTAGCCATATAAATGATTTGGCAGTCAGTGCGAAAAGTTATGCTAATATTAACAGCGAGGCCAACGGTTATGGCGGTGCGCTGGTTGATATCAGTCCTTATGCCGCTAAGGTGGAAAATGAGTATCGTGCCGATACAGATGCCAGAGTAAGCGGTAACTGGGATACTGATGGTGCCGTTACTGTGAGCGCGCTCAATGGCAGTACTGTTGAGCTGCATTCCGATGCGGTGCGTGCTGCTGTGATAGGCGGCAGCGGCGTCTGGCTGAAAAACGCTATCAGTAATGATGCCAATACAACTGTCAGCAGTGCGACGATCAGCAGTGATGGTACGCAGACTTATACGGCTCAAAATAATGTTGATTATACTGGAAAAATAGATGCCAGTGGCTACGGTGGTCTGAATATCAATGCGTCAAATCTCGAAGATGATTTTGTTTTCAATGCGGGAGTAAATATAGACGAAAGTACTTTGACAGGCACCGGTGCCAAGGGGTCAATTACTGCGCAGGCTTTGACACAGGGGACCATCGACAGCACCAACAGTTTAAAATCAGCAGGGGTAATTCCTGTATCTTTGGCATTCAGCAAACATGATATAGCTTATAATAACGATATCACGGTCAATGGTTCCATATTGAAAACGGCGAAAAAGGACCAGGATATTACATTAGCGGCCAGCGATGATACTGAAGTCAGGCTGGAGACTATCGCCGATACACAGGGTGGAGCGATCGGAGCTGCCTCTGCCAAGGCTGAAAACAGTCTGCAGCGCAGCAATAAGCTGAAAGTCGCCGGTAATTCTTATCTGGAAAGTACTAATGATGTTAACCTGTATGCAGGTTCTAACAGCGGCGGTATCAATTCTTCGCTGGATCTGGAAGTTTTGGCAGATGCTTATAATAAAACGGCATTGCCGGTTTATACTGATCCCAGCGTTAAAAACACAATGGCCCAAAGTAACCAGGTTATGATTGCCGGCGGCAGCACTGTCGGCAGCGTACGTCATGTGAATGTCAAGGCTGGCAAAGGTAAGACTACAGTCACTGAGTCTGCCCGTGAATATAACATTTATACAGGAACAGGCGGTAGTGGTTCCGTAGCTTCCACTGCGCTTGGAGAGAATATCAAAAGCGAAACTGCTGACAATTATGCTGATATCAGCGGTGTTGTTAAATCTGGTATCCATAATAAGCTGCAAGTCGATATCGGCGGCGCTACGAAGACGACTGCTCCGACATATGACGAGAATGGTAATCTGCTTACTTCTGGTGGTGTCAGCTACGAAGGTATCACGATCACGATCGGTGAAGGTTCAGACTGGTTTGATGCAGAAGAGCTTACTCCGGCTGCTATCGTTATAATTAACGGACTGTTTGACCGTTATAAGGAAGTCAGCGGGCTGATGCAGGATTATCTGCAAGGGTCAGATGAATATAATGCTTATAAAAATGAATTGAGCAGTATCGTTCTGGAAATGAGAAACGCAGGCATGGTGGCGTTGGACCAATACGGCAATCAGACTGATATCCCTGTTGATCAGATCAATGTTGCGGCTATCAAACTGCCGGATATAGTGGTTTCAGGCGGTAATATTAATATCGAAGCCGATAAGCTGCAGGGTACCGGCAGTATGACGGCACAGGGTGCGCCGCAGCTGACTATCAATAACAGCAGTGACCTGTATCTTGCTGTCGGAGATTTGACGATCAAAGATGCAGGCGGGCAGTTGAAATTTAACGGATCTGATTTGAAAAATACCAGCAGCGGCAACAACTTTACTGGGACAACAAAAGCCGATGGTTTAGGTACTGATGCGCCAACGATCACAGTTAACAGCAATTCGTCTTCGGCATTTGCTGGTAATCCGTCACCGCAGGCAGATATCGGTATTTTCGGCGATATTACCAATACGGCCGGCGACATCAAAGTCAATAATGATAATTACAATGTACTGGTACAGGGGAATATCAGCGGGCGCAATATCACATTATCCGCCGTCAACGGGTCGGTAACCCAGACCAGCAGCGAAGGACTGATAAATATCGGCGGCGATCCTGTAACACGTTATCAATTCAGCGACGCTGTAGCGAAAAAAATCCAGAATTACCTCTATCAGAAGGGCAGCAATGTTACCTATACCTTTAACAGCTATGAAGAGTATAAAAATTGGCTGATCAACACGGTTGGCATTGATGCTGCTGAATTGAATTATACCGTGGACGAGAGTGCGGGCATTGTAGCTGGTGATAATGTCTATATCAGCGGTTTGAATGTCAATATCGGCGGCCTGGTACAAAGCGGCTACGGCAGCTATTCAACGGAACTGTCTGCTGCTGACGCGAGTAAAGTGGCAGCATTAGACGCCGGTTGGGCAGCAAACCAACGTCTTTTGAGTGATAACGAGGTCATGAGCAATGAAGCTTACTGCATCAACGGCGGTGGCAAGGTCTGGAACAGCACGACTAAGGTTTGGGATTATGAGGTGAAGGTTTATTATAATCCTTCTACCAAACAGCTGCTGACTGACAGCATCACTCCTAACGGCGGTAAGATCTATATTACCGGCAAAATCTCCAGTACAGGCAACGGCAGGCTGATGGCGATGGATGGCGCTGCTGATATCAGTATCAATACGGCTCAGATCGACCGTGCAGTGAAAGTTAATACTATTACGAACAATGATATCAGCGGGCTGATCAGTATTACCGATAAAAACACCAATCTGGTCACGGAATATATGAACGGTCAGCAGCGCAGTTACGCAGTTGGAACAGCAACAGTCAATTTGCCTGCTTGGACTGCGGGAGCAGATACTTATACGTATACGCCTAAGAACGGACTGCAGTATCAATGGACCGGCGGTGTTTCTGGTGAAACTACGAAAAAGTACAGCTACAGCGAAAAATTCCTCTTCTGGGGCCTTTTGGATTATGGTAATACCGGCGAGTTTGTGGCAGGTCTAAACCGTGACGGAAAAACATATACTTATACTACTTCGTCCGGCAGCGGCCAGAGTCTGGCAACCGGATCAGTCATTACTACTGGTAATCTGAGCAATCAGTTTAAGATCAGTTCCAATTATTATAATACTGGAACAGAACAATATTCTGAAGTGACGGCCGATAAGCGGTATGACGGTACCGCCGGTAAGATCTTTGGCTATGGCACTACCTATTATTACTGGACCGGCAAGCAGGGTACAGCTAACTCATCGACCTCCAGCCTGAAGGCTGATTATGGTATAGATATCGGCTTCCTGGGTAACGGTCAAGGCAGTGGCAATATCAATGTTACCAGCAATCAGGACATGGTTTTGGCCGGTAATATCAGCAATGCTGCTGTTATCGATAATAGTGGCGACAGTAATTACAAAGGACTGGGGAACGTGACTTTAACCAGTAATCATGGATCAGTTACGTCGCTGGGCAACGCAAAAATCAATTCTGACGATGTCGTGGTCCGGGCTGATACAGGGATTCAGGTCAATCATGCGGCTATCGGCAGCAAAGCTACAGTTGATGCAGCAACGAATGATGGTAATATCAACTTCTTGTCTGACCGGGGCGATTTAAACATCGTCCGGATGGTGACCGGCGGCAGCAGAGCTATTAATGCCGAGACCGGTAACATTTATCTGCAGGCAGAAGGCAGTATTTTTGACACCGCCGGCGGCAGTTATGCAATTAAGGGACAGCGCATCGATTTGCTGAGCCGGACCGGAGCTATAGGAACTAAAGGCCAGAGCCTGAGGGTCCTGGGCGGCAGCGAGTTGTTCAGCGGTGACAGTATGACATCCAGTGTTAATGCAACAGCGCAGGGTGATATTGTTTTAACTCAGACGTCTGGCAATATGCGCTTAGGTACGATCGAAAGTGCTAATGGTGATGCGGTATTGACCGTAGCTGACGGCAGTTTTGTTGATGCTTATAATGAAGACAGCGTTGGTTTGTCGGACAGCGCAGCTAAAGTTGACAGATGGCTGGAAAACGGCCTTATCAGCAGTGCTGATGCCGATGACAGCAGTAGTCAAGCTGCAGAAGATGCCAAAGCGGAAAGGCTTGCAGGTCTTGATTCCAGAGCGGAGGCTTTGGCTGGCGGTGAAGCAGGTAAAATTCAGGCTTATAAAGATGCAGCTCAGGCTTATGCCGATGATGGTGATTTGCAGACAGCTAAGGCGGTTTATATCGAAGCAATGCAAAAGGCTGACGGTATCAGCGATGCGACAGAAAAGAATGAGGCGATAACTGATGCCTATACTGCATATCAGCAGGCACAGGAGAATTATTTTGCCAACACCGGCTATAGCTCGGATGAACAAAATCTAGTCGCGTCTTATGCGGAGGTTAGCAGCAGCGGTAATTATGGCTGGAGTAAGAACCAGCTGCTGTATGCGATCCAGGAGAGTGTTATCAACAGCAAGCCCGGACAGGTACAAACGGTTGCCAAAGCCAATGTTACGGCGAATAATATCACACTCACTGCAGCTAATGGCGGTATCGGTGTCGATGCGGCGGACAGGGTCATCAACTACGCTGATCTGGGCCAACTGGAAAACCTGCAGTTGCTGGCATCGGCTAAAGCCGGTGATCTGACCTGGAATGCGGAAGCAAATACCGTGACTTTCAGGCAGCAGCGGGCCATCAATCTCCAAACCAGAGATCAGGGTGAGATCCATGCTACCGGCCGTGATAATGTTTATTTGGCCGGGACTAAGGATACCGTCTTCAATATTAGCGGTATCGAAACCCAAAATGATATTAAGCTGATGAGTGATAATGGCGTGCATATGATCGGTACTGGCCTGCTGCAAGGTAAGAATCTGATTATTTACGGCGGCAATGGCAGTATCGGCAGTGAAGATAAGCATATTGAAACTAAGCTTTCCGGCACTCTTGACGCTAATAGCGCCAAGTCTGTCTATCTGACGCAGAAGGAAGGTGTGTTAACGATCCAGGCTGTGTCGGCAGGTGAAGAGGTAGCGATTACTGCTGCTGACGGAATGCAGATGTCTACCGAAGAAGGCAAGGATATGGGTTATATCAGTGCTGGAACACAGATAAGTTTGGCTTCGGAGAAAGGCGATATCGGTATAGCAGATAATGGTGTCCGTATCCTCAATAACGGCGCTGTCATCAACGCTGATAGTAAGAATATTAATCTGGCCGGTAAGGAAAGTGGAAGTCTGGTGCTGGGTAATATCAATGCCGAAGGTGCATTTACATTGAACAGTGCCGGTAATGTGAGTCTGGGCCGAGCACAGGTTGAAAATTCTGAGGGACAGGTTGTTATACCTGCAGTTATGGGTCAGGTAACGGCTCAGGACAGCGGCGTCATCAACGCGGTCAATATCGCGTTGGATCATGGTGGTATAACTGTTAATGATACTGAAGGGCAATTGCTGTTGCAGGCGACAGGTAATATTACTCAAAATGCGGCTGCAGACGGTATTAGGGTTAAATCGCTGACAGCTGTTACCGGCGGCGGGCAAAGCCTGCTGAGCCAAAATAACGAAATCAGTAATTTCTCAGCTCAAAGTATCGGGCAGGATAACAGCATCAATGGTGGGGTAGAATTTGTTAGCAATGCAGCTGCTGGACTAACGGTACAACTGAATAACTTACAGGTCAAAGAGGGAAATGTAAGTATCAGCAATATCGCTGCTGGCGGCGCTATGGTGATTAAGGGCGGTATAAATGCTGCTGTTGGTAATATCGAGTTTAGTGGCAAAGGTGATCTGTCTACTGAAGGTGTGCTGCAAGCAGCAGAGGACATCAAAATGACTGCCTCTGGCAGTATTATCAATCATGATAATGTGACTGCCGGTGCGATGCTCGACATGCAGGCAGGTAAGGATATCACCAATAATAGCACGGTCGAGGCCGGAGAGGCCCTGACGATGACCGCTGAGGGTAGTATCGCTAATAAGGATACAATAAATGCCGGCGGCGTTGTAATGCTGCAGGCGCAGACCGATATCAGTAACAGCGCGGCTGTTACCAGTGGCACGGGTTTTGGCATAAGTATGACTGCAGTTACGGGCGGTATTGCCAATAAAGGCAGTGTAATTTCCGGGGCAGATGTAGCGCTGAAAGCACAGCAGGATATCTTCAACGAAGATGATATCAGAGCTGATGCAAAAATTTTGATGGAAGCAGCAGAAAGAGATATCGTCAATCAGGGCAGCCTGACTGCAGGTGCTGAAGACGCAGCTATCGACCTTTTAGCAGGCAGGGGTGATATCCTTAATACTAACAGCAGTGCGGCGATCACTGCCGTGGGCACGGTGCAGATGCAGGCCCAGGCAGGCAATATCGGCAATGCTGCGACGATTGCCAGTGGCACAGGCGCTGATGTACTGCTTACTGCTGACGGTAATATCGTTAACAGCGGTGCAATCGGGTCAGGCAGGCTGGTAAGCTTTGCGGCCGGCAGTAATATCAGTAATACTACTGCAATAACGGCAGTAGACTCCATTACAATGACTGCTGGAAACGACATCAATAACAGTGATATGCTTACAGCTGGCAGCAGTGTAATTTTGACAGCCGGTAATGATATCGGCAACACTGCTGCAATAACTGCAGCGGAGGCTATTACGATGGATGCCGCGAGCGATATCACAAGTGACGGCACGCTTACGGCTGTTAAGGATGTACAACTGATCGCTGACGGCGGTAATATCAACATCGACGATGGCGGAACTGTCACTTCCAAACAGGGCAGCATCAACCTGGTAACTAAAAATACCGGTGCGGCAGGCCAGGGAGCGATCACGGTCAACGCTGCGCTGGACGCTAAAAATGCTATCAATGTGCTGGCTGATCACGGTGATGTCTTTATCGGGGCAGATGCAACGGCTCAAGATGGTATCCTGACAGTGAACGTGGCAGAAGGCAATATTAAGAGCAATCACTTTGACGGCGGTGAAAATCCTGGCGGCAGCGATGTCAAGCTGACATCGGTTAACGGTTCAGTGGATATTTACACAGGTAAAGGCGATGTTGATCTGCACGAGGTCTATGCAAAAGATAAAGCTTCTGTCGGTACAGAAAACGGCCATTTAAGGTTGTGCAAGATCGACGGCAATATCGTTGTCCTGATCATCAAAGATATGGATAACAACATGGACGTAAAAGAGATCATCGCCGGTAACCAGATCGTTATCAGCGGCAACAAGATTTCGCTGGATGATATTAAACAGCGGGATGATGCTGACGGCATGCTGATCATCAGCCCCGGCGGTGCTGATGCTGACGAGCCGATCGAGAGTTTTAACATTAAGAACATCAACACCGGCAACGGTGTCAGGTTCGACAAACTGTGGGTAAAAAATGCTGACCTGCATGTAGACAGCGGCAGATTTTATATTGACAAATTGGCAGTCGTAGATGTGGCCCATTTCAGCAATCGTGATATGCGGACGGCAGTTTATGGAACATCGGCGCTGCGTGATGGCAGTGACAGCATCTACTGGTACGACCATGCGGCAAATGATCCGAAGCACGATCTGCTGGGCTGGCATAACGACAATTATCTGGGCAACTGGATGCACCTGTACTTTACCGATAAATATCGGACACAGATCAGCAACGGTGTGTTACTATCGCTGAAGGATCATTATTATGCTCATAACCAGAGATTCACAGGTGAAGATCATCTGCGCTTCCTGAAAAAGGAAATGCCGCTGGATGTACATGAAAAGAATAATAATCCCAGGATTTCGCTCTATCAACGCTTTGCTTTGTACGAGCTGCCTGAAGCGGAACAGCAGGGAGGTGCTGAAGCTTCTATAGTAGTAGCGGAAGATGTATAGGCTGAGCGGCAAAAAATAGTGGAGGCGGCCTGGAGCCGTCTCCATAATCAAAAGGAGCTATGCAGATGAATAAAAAAGCAGAAGATTTTAAAAAATATTTAGAAACGAAGGCTATCACCTGCTTTACTGTAGAAGAGATCGATGATGACCAGCTCAACACGGTGGTGTTCAGATCGACAATAGAGGTAGAAGGGGTGCAGCTGCCTACGATTATTATTTTAGACAGCAGCATCTATGGTATGGTAAGGGTACTGATAGCGCCGAGCGCCTTGAAAGAGAGTAATGAACTTGACCTGCTGCGGCAGATCAACAGCACTAACAGTAAATACAAGGTGTTTAAATATTATTTGGGAGAAAACGGTGAATTGTATTTGGAAAGCTGTATTTTGCTGCCTAAAGGCAAATCAGAAGGCGATCTGATCTACACCGTGCTGGATGTTATCATCAAACATTTACAAGATGAGTATAAAAGTCTTATGAAGTTGATCTGGCAGTGAGCTGCGGCTCAAAATCAGCTGCTGCTATGGCAGATCAGTAAAAACTAAAACAGCTGCTTTCTAAAAATATAGAAATCAGCTGTTTTTATAATGTGGTTTATTCGCCTAAATAATCTTTGGCGACGATGCTGCTCAGCAGCTCAAGTCGTACCAGGGCATCGTCGATATCGCGCCCCAGCAGATCACGGATCTGGTTAAGACGGTATAAAAGTGTATTACGGTGAATAAACAGTGCCTGTGATGTTTTAACAAGATTGCCGTTGCAGTATAAGTACTGACGCAGCGTTTCCAGAAGCTCCGAATTATTTTTGCTGTCATGCTGCAGGAGCACACCGAGATTATAGTGATAGTATTCGCGGATTTCTTCTTTATCATCGATTTTAAACAGCAGTCGGTATAAACCAAGCTGGGAATAGTAGACAATGTGATTGCTGCGTCCCATCTTTTTCCAGAGCAGCAGCGCTTTCTGCGCTTCCTGATAACTGATTTTGATCTGTTCGACATCGGCGTAAGGACGGCCAAAGCTGAGGTAAAGGTTGCTGCCGCTGTAGAGCTGGCTTAAAAGACCGCAGACAGTTTCCAGATAAGCTGCCGCCTCAGCTGCTTTTTCCTGTGTAGGCGCGCTGGCAAGGCAGATCACATTATTGCCGTAGACCAATGTGGTGACCGGCAGCTGTTTCTCTTTACAAAGACTATCGACAGAATGCTGCAGTTTATCTTCAAGACTGTCATGGCCTGCATCTGTCATGATTTCATCAGCGGGGTGACTGACGTTAAAAACAGCAATAAATTTATATTCCAGTAAGTGGATATCGTTGATGATCGCCGTATCAAGCATTTGCCGGTAATCAACATCGGAAGCAAAAAGCAGGCGGCCCAGAAAGTTTTTTGACTTTTTGATTTCAAATTTATCACGCATTATCAGGTCGGTTATTTCGCGCGTTACATCAATCAGCTTTACGTCCCAGGGCATTTCAAAAAGCGGGAAATCGGCTGCGTCGGCCTGGGCCAGCAGTTCTTCTGGAATAGAGTTGATATATTCATTGCCGACCAAGATTACAAGACCGGCTAATTTTTTCTGGATACATTCTAAAATGAGATCCTTAAGTTTATCGGCGCTGTGCACAATGCCGGTAATAAACAGCAGCTCGCCGCCGTGTACCCATTGCGAGACAGTTGAAGTCTGTCCTACGTAGGGCCAGGTGACCGTACGGTCCAGGCCGTTTGGCCCGGCAACCAGCTTGATACGTTCAA